>JGI25404J52841_10000004_pt1 | contig 17943 bp, 17 predicted proteins | sample TabmetS2T1R1_FD_52841 | JGI IMG/M metagenome (IMG submission 52841)
CAAAGCAGGCAGCGCAACAGCCCAACCTATAGGGGGTCAATTTTGGACGCCGATCCCCCGGCTCAGGGGGTCAATATTGCAAGCCGAATGACACCAAACCATCGGGAGAGCATATTTGGAGCGACGATCGGAGTCTAAAGCTACAGATTTGGGGGCCAATCTGGGGACCGAATCTCGAATCCAAACAAATAGGTAAAATATTTCAAACGGTTAATACATTCACTTGGCGGAGAGAGTGGGAGTCAAACTCACGATTTTCAATCATTCCACTTCGAAGAAGACTGAAAGCTGCTGAATAAGCGCTCGCCTGCCTCCTCCAAAGATTTCGAGTCTGAGCCGGGTTCGATTCCGGTCGGGCGATTGTGGAGACAAGAACCGCATGGACCGTGCCTGCTGCAGAGCGCTTGCTGATTTATTTTTGCGAGCTAATGCCGCCCGTCATCTTGTTGGTATTCCTGTTGGTATCCGCAGCAATCGGTCACTAAAACCATTGCAAATTCAATTCGTTATGCTACTAGGCGATTGTCGGCCAGGGGCACCATCCCGCCGTCCGCCCTCATTCGCCAACGTTCACTTTCCTCAACAAAGACAGGCACAAGTCGCATTTTTGGCTTCGCAGCGTGAATGGTGGTCTATTCACATCGAGGCCTGGCGGCGCAGCGGCCTTTCGCGGAGGGCGTATTGGCGTCGACATCGATAAGATCGGGACGTTCGCGCGTTGGCTCAAGGCTCTGCAGGCGATGAAGTTGAACGCAAGCTCTCGGAATATCAGATGGAATTGCTCCGCGAGAGGCGCTGTGAAGAGCGAACTGGCGCCTAGTCTGCCATACCGGTCCCAGGTTCGGATTGGCCGTCGGTTTCCGACAAAACTTGCGGTGAGTTTTCTGCTCGAATATGTCCGGACAGGAATATCTCTACACTGGCAGGATCGGTCGGGTTGGCGCGATCTTGGAATCACCGGAGGAGGACGAGTGTTCTGGGCGGTGTTCGCGCCGACGTCTCGGGTTCGGCGCGGCACACTAGTGGGAAATTATGTGGGTGCCAGTGGCAATCGACGAACATCTGAACAAAGGAAAGAACGCCGCTTACGATCCAGTAGAAGCCAAGAAATGTGACGAGCGTCAGCAGCGTGGTGCCGGGCGCAGTGAGAAGCATAACGCCAAGAAGTATTGCAGCGATGCCCTGAAGCAGGAAAATCCACCAGATCGTCGGCTGCTCGGGCTGAACGGTTACATTGGTCATGATGCTTTCTCCGACATTGGTTGCCTCTGACTCTCGATAGATCTGGAAGATACTTCACCGACACGCGCTTCACGCCGTAAACACAAAGCCGCACCTTCGTGCCCCGCCTGCCTGCGAAAGAAAGTTCATTCAGGTCCTCGTCATCGAAGAGACAGGCTGGACACCGCAACCGCCAGATTGATCCCGATTTGGCCCCCAATCGTCAGCGGCTGCAGCGAGATGGTACGACGGTGTCCCCCTATCAGGACCTTGGCTCCAAGACCGACGCCAAGGGCGGCATTGCCGCTCGCGCCCACATAATTTCCTCTCAGCGCGCCCTGACGAATCTGCACGCTTGGTGCAAACACAGCCCAGGTCAATGTGCCGCCTCTGGTAACTCCGAGATCGACGCCAATGCGCCTTATTTTGCCTCGGTAGGAGTGTTGCGCGACTCCGTCGCTGGAGCGAAAAACACATCGCATATCCTGGCGTGAGCCAAGCACCAATCCAACCCGCGCGTCAGCATCGCAGATCAGGCTNCCAACCCGTTGCCGCGTCTGTGCGAACGCAGAGGTGGCGAAGGACGCCGAGAGCGCTACCAGAATGCATCGGACTAAGATTCTNGACATGCGCGTCTCCAGCGGAGCCTNCCTTGTTGGCGCAGTACGCCTTGGCGGTATCGCGCCTCATCTTCACCGTCAAAGGTCAGGGAGTGGCAGCCTCCTTTCCNCTGAACCAGGTCACATACAATGTCGGCAAAAATACCAAGGTTAGGATCGTCGCAACCAGCAATCCACCCATGATGGCGAACGCCATGGGTCCCCAGAACACCGTCGGCGCAATCGGAATCATACCAAGCACCGTCGATACGGCCGTCAGCATAATGGGTCGGAAGCGGGAGCTGCTGGCATCTACGGCCGCCTCCCAAACCCCTTTGCCCTGCTCCCGCTCGGCCTCGATCTGACCGATCAGAATCACGGCATTCTTGGTGATCATGCCCAGCAGTGCCAGTATGCCCAGAATCGCAACGAACCCAAGTGGCCTTCCGGACACCAGCAGCGCTCCCACGACACCAATCAAGCCGAGNGGCGCCACACTAAGTACCAGGAAAAGTCGCTGGAAGCTTTGCAGTTGAGCCATCANAACCGTGAGCATGATCAGCAGCATCATCGGCACCACTGCGATCACCGACGCTTGCGACTTCTGGCTTTCTTCTACTGTGCCGCCGACAACGATGCTGTAGGACGGCGGGAGGGTTTTTGATAAAGCCTCGACCTTCGACGAAAGCGCGCTGATGACGGTTTCGGGAAGGGCTCCCCGGATGACATCCGCTTGCACCGTCAGTGTCGGAACACGGTCGCGCCGCCAGATCAGGGGGTATTCCTGTTCGTATTCGAACGTCGCGAACTGACTAAGTGGAACAGTCCTGCCACCCGGCAGCGGGACTTGCAGGGTTTTCAGGGTTGCAAGCGAGACACGCTGCTCGTCGGTGGCACGCGCGATGACATCGACCAGATAGATATCATCGCGAACCTGGGTCACTGCGGTTCCGGATATGACGGTATTGAGGACGCTCGCTATCGCCTGTGAGCTAAGACCGAGCAGGCGCGCTTCATCCTGGTCAACGCGAATACGAACCTGCCGGGCGGGCTCGATCCAGTCGAAGTTGACCTTTTCAGCCCGAGGATTGCTCGCAATGATCTGTGCAAGGCTGAGCGCGATTTCCCTTACTTGCGATGGATTGGGGCCGCTGACACGATACTGCACTGGCCAGCCGACGGGCGGCCCCAATTCGAGCGGGGAAACGCGCGAAATCGCGCTCGGAAACTCATCAGCCAGGATCTTTTCCAACTTCACGCGAAGTCGTTCGCGAGCCGGGACGTCCTTGGCCACTATCACCGCTTGAGTGAAAAAGTCGTTGGGCAATTGGACATTCAGCGGCAGATAGAAGCGAATGGCGCCTCGCCCCACATAAGTGCTCCAGCGCGCCACATCCGCATCGCCCTTGAGGAAAGCGTCAAAGCGCTTCGCCGCGGTTTCGCTGGCATAGATCGAAGCATTCTGAGGCAAGCTGATGTCGACGAGCAATTCCGGCCGGTCCGAGGAAGGAAAGAACTGCCTCGGGATAAGAGGAAGCGCCAGAAACGACGCCACGAAAAGCGCCAGCGAGACCGCGATCGTCACCCATTTCGCGCGCATCGCCCAGATGAGAAACCCGCGATAAATGCGAAAAACCCGACCCGGTTCGTCATTCTTCCGAGGCGCGGGCGGCTTGAGAATGGCTGCACCCAGCAGTGGGGCAAATACCACAGCCACAAACCAGGATACGATGAGCGCGATGCTGACTACCGCAAACAGCGAGAACGTGTATTCGCCAGCCGAACTCGCTGCAAAACCGACCGGTACGAAGCCGGCAATCGTGACGAGCGTTCCTGCCAACATCGCGAACGCGTAGGTGCGGAAGGCGAATGTGGCGGCCTCCATCTTGGAGTCGCCTGCCGCGAGCCGATTGAGGGTGGCATCGGTGGTCGTCATCGCATCGTCTACGAGCAATGCAAGGGCGATAATCAGGGCGCCGAGCGATATGCGCTGCATGTCGATGCCCGACATCTTCATGATCGGGAATACAATNGCCAGTGTCAGCGGAATGGATAGCGCGATNATCAAGCCGGGNCGTACCCCAAGGCTTATAAAGCTCACCACCANAATGATCGCGATTGCCTGAAGCAAGGAAGTCATGAACTCGGAAATCGCGCCATCCACGGTGACGGCCTGGTCCGCGATGAGCTTTGGCTCGATACCGATGGGCAGATCGGCAGTAACTCTCGCCATCGCCCTCTTGATGTTCTCGCCGAGGGCAAGAATGTCACCGCCCTCTTGCATCGCAATAGCAAGGCCNATGGCTGGCTCGCCGTTAATTCGAAACATCGGCTGNGGCGGATCCGCATGNGCGCGCCGTACCTGCGCAATATCGCTAAGGCGCAGCACGCGCCCGTTCACCACAAAGTTGGTGTTCGCAACNTCCTGCTCGGAACCGAANGCNCCCGACACCCGCAGCGAAAGATTCTCATTGCCCGTCTGAACGGTNCCCGCNGGCCGTACAATGTTCTGCGCCTGGAGCGCGGCAATCAGTGCCGCCCGGTCCACNCCCAGGCTTGCGAGTTCTTTCATCGAGAATTCAACAAAAATCCTCTCGTCCTGAGCACCCAGNAGCTCGATCTTCGATACGTCAGGCACAAGAAGCAGTTTTGAGCGAATGTCTTCGACCTGATCCCGAAGCTCGCGATGCGTGAATCCGTCGCTCGTGAAGCCGTAGATGATTCCGAACGTNTCGCCAAAGTCGTCGTTAAANCCAGGCCCGACGATACCGACGGGTAGCGTGTGACGAATATCGCCTATGTTCTTGCGAACCTGATACCAGGTATCGAGAACCTCCTTCGCGTTCGCGCTTCCTTTCAGGTTCACAAAGATCGTCGTGACACCAGCCCTCGTGAAGCTGCGCAGGAAATCCAGATGAGGCGTTTCCTGCAATTTCCGCTCGAGCCGCTCGGTGACCTGCTTGATTGTCTCCTCGACGGTCGCACCGGGCCAGGCAGCCTGAACTACCATGGTCTTGATGATGAAGGACGGATCTTCGCTTCGGCCAAGCCTAAAATAGGAGTAGACACCCGCGATCACGGCAACGATCATAATGTAGGCGACGAGCGAGCGGTGCCTAAGCGCCCATTCCGAAAGATTGATCATGGCTCGGACCCAAGCAGGCGAATTTTCTGACCTGGGTGCAACGCCTGTACCCCTGCCGTAACCACGATTTCACCGGTATCGAGCCCCTGCGAGACCACGACAGTCGACTGGTCAAAGCGCAACACATCCACGTTACGGATCGACACTGTTTTCTTGGCGGGATCGACAATCCACACAGCCGGCTGCTGATTGATCCTTGTCAATGCGGCTGCCGGAATTTCGATGATCGGAACGCTATCCGTCTGCATCCGCACCGTCACCGTCGCACCCAGCCGCATTGCCGCGGGGGGATCGGTCAGTCCGACCTTGACCTCGAACGTTCGTGTGACGGGATTAGCCTGGGCCGCAACCTCGCGGACACGTCCGCTGGCAGTGACGCTTGGATCGTCGGTCAGACTTACGGTGATCTGGGGATCGCTCGGCGCCGACCTGATGAACTGGGCCGGTACGTCAAAGACTGCGTCACGGCCGTCCTTGCGCGCAAGCCTGAAGATCATTTGCCCGGCCTGGACGACCTCTCCCGCGCGAGGACCTGTTGCAGTTATTACCCCGGGAGCATCCGCCTTGAGTTCTGTGAAGCTTACCAGATCATGCGCGATTTTCAGCTGCGCTTCGGCGGCTTCGACCTGCGACTGCGCGGTCTGTTGCGCCTGCGTCGCAACATCGAAATTCGCTTTCGTCGTCCAGCCTTGACCAAGGAGCGTCTGCTGGCGTTCGAAGTGATTGCGCGCCTGCATCAGTTGCCCCTGGGCCGCGGCGAGACCCGCTTGCGCCTGCCGCAAGGCGTTCATCTCGTTCTGCGACTCGAGGCGTGCCACCAACTGGCCGGGGGCCAGCCGATCTCCCAACTTGCCGTCGGCTTCGAGGAGGCGGCCGGAAATGCGAAACGCGAGAGCAACTTCGTCCTCTGCCTCGATGCGGCCGGTGAATGTAAACGGGACGCCGCCCTCGTTTTTCTGGACCGTCGTGGTTCGAACGGGGCGGGCTTCGGGCGCAGCGACTTCGGCTTCTTTCTGACACGCCGCCAGCATCATCGTGCACGCAGATGCTGCAAGTACTCTGCACAACACTCGAAATGTTGCCTTCATGCTTCCAGTATTTGTGGACATGAATGGTGAATCTCCTGTCATTGCGGCCTTGCGCGAGACTTGGGTAGGAAATCCAATGTGTTCAGAATTGCACCGATGATTGAAGAACGCCACCAGATTTTTGCCGGGAATGAACCGCGATCGCCGGTCCGCGCTTGAGCACAGCAGCCGCGCTCGCAACAAGGCTCACGATCGCGAGGCCGTAACAACTAAGCTGACGGACGAAATTGACGCAATGGCATGCAGCTTGCTCGATCGGAGCCGGCTGCCGGCATTGTCATCTCAAAACGAACCGAGCGCAGACCCCAGCGAGATCACCGCGACGAGCGCAATGATCGGGCCGATGATCGCGACGATAACGATATCGCGGTAACTTTCGCGATGCGTCGTTCCACAAACAGCAAGCAGCGTGACCACCGCACCATTGTGAGGCAGGCTGTCCAGGGTGCCTGCACCGATCACGGCAACACGATGCATCAAGCCTGGATCAAGGCCGGTCTGCATGTAGGTCGGCCCCAATGCGTCGAGCGCAATGGTCAGGCCGCCTGATGCCGAGCCTGTCAGGGCAGCCAGAATATTGGTCGCCACAGCGAGCGATACCAGCGGACCGCCCTCGATGCCGAGTACCCAAGCCTTCACCGCTTCGAATGCCGGCAACGACGCTACCACCGCGCCGAAACCGACCAGACTCGCAACACTGATGATCGGAAGTACTGCTGCGTTGGCGCCGGCATCCATCGTCTCGCGCAGAGTGGGCAAGCGGCTGAAGTTGGTCGCGACCAGCACCGCGATCGCCACAGCGAGCGCGACGATGACCGACCAGACGCCGCCTACCGCGGCAAGCGTGGTTGACCCCCACTGCGGTTCGGCAAGGAAAGTGGCGTCGATCCTCGGGAGAACGCCAAAGGACATGGTGAGGTTGACCAATACGACGATGACGAGAGGAAGCGCAGCCAGCCCGAACGGCGGGAGTGCTGCAGCGTGAGCGCCCCTGGTAATCTCCACGGGATCGAATTGGCCCGCCGTGGTGGCGCGCTCGCGCACGATCCCGCCGGGGGCGGCGTGCGCAGGATCCGCCGGATTGGGGTCGGCATAGCTCTCGCCGGAGCGCCGTGCCTTGGCTTCCGCCCGTGCCAACCACCACAGGCCAAATCCGAGCATGATCGCCGAGGCCGTCAGGCCGAGGCCGGGAGCGGCGAAAGGATTGGTCCCGAAGAACGGCATCGGTATCGAGTTCTGGATCGCCGGCGTCCCGGGCATCGCAGACATCGTGAAGGTCGATGTGCCCAAGGCAATGGCGGCGGGCATCATACGGTGCGGTATGTTCGCCGCCTTGAACAGGGCATGGCCCATGGGCGCCAATACGAAGAGGGCAACGAAGAGGCTGACGCCGCCATAGGTAACGAACGCTCCCGCCAGCACGATGGCGAGCACGGTGCGCCTGATGCCGAGCCGCGCGGTGAGATATTCGGCGATAGCCTCCACCGAACCGCTGGCCTCCATCAGCTTTCCAAACAGTGCGCCAAGGAGAAAGATCGGAAAAAACTGCGCGACAAAGCCGGCCGCGTTGCTCATGAAAGTCTGCGTCCAGTTCGCCAACAGCGGCTGGCCAGCCAGGAGCGCAGCAATCAGGGCGCACAGCGGCGCGAGCAGGAGGATGGTCCAGCCCCGATAGGCAAGCCAGACCAGGACACCCAGACCGATCAGAATTCCGACGACACTCATCATGCTTCATCGTGGTAGCAGGCAACGTTCGCGGGAATGCCATCAGCACTCCTGCAGCAACACATCCAAATCGGTACTCGACTTGCTGCCAAGATCGGCGGCGTGACTGGCAAGGAAGGCATCGGCACTCTTGCGGCCCTCCTCTTTCAGCAAGGCAAGAAATTCCCATTCGGCGTTGAGCTTTGACGAAGCGCCGAACTCGGCCAGCCTGTCGCTCATAACCCGGTGGGTTCGCATGCGCGCCCAGCGAGCGCCCTCACCATGTCCGGGATCGGCGGCCTGACGCAGCAGTGCAATCATGCGCAGCTCCTTCATGAGCGGCGCGTTGAAGGAAATTTCATTGAGACGGTCCAGGATATCGCCGGCTTTCCTCAGCTTGTCCCGGCGCTCGCGCGGATTGATCTGCACCAGGATGGTGTCGCAAGCGTCGCTCTCGCGAATGAGAGGGGTGATGGTTGGATTGCCGGCAAAGCCACCGTCCCAATAGGGTTCACCCTCGATCTCGACGGCCCGGAACATGGTGGGAAGGCACGCCGAGGCCAGGAGCACCTCGGGCGTGATCTGGCTGTTGCGAAAGATCCGTCCTCGGCCGGTGTGCACGTTGGTGGCGGTGATGAACAGTTTGATCGGAGAGGCCGCGAGGCGCTCGAAATCGATGCTGTCCGCCAGCACCTGGCGAAGTGGATTGAAGCCGGTCGGGTTGAGGTCGTAGGGCGAGAATATGCGCGACAGCATATCCATGGCGAGATAGGCCGGTGACGTGTCGAGTGTCCAGCGACCCAGCATCCGCTCGATGGGAGAGCGCTGCAGCGGACTGAAAGCGGCAGCACGTGAAACGCGCCGCCAATAGGCATCGAGGGCCGCCCGTGCGCCGTTGGCGCCGTCCCTGGACCACCCGTCCACAAGAACCGCCGCATTCATGGCTCCGGCCGACGTCCCGGAGATCGCCTCGATCTTGATCCACGGCTCTTCGAGCAAGCGGTCGAGAACGCCCCAGGTAAACGCGCCGTGCGAGCCGCCGCCTTGCAAAGCAAGGTCAACAAGAACCGGCTCGCGCTTCGTTATCGCCGCTTTCCCATCCGTAGAACTCATCCTGGAAAACTCCGTCGGACTTTGTCTGCGGTCACCAGCGAATTGCACAAACCACTTTTGCGACAGTATCGAGTTAGGCAGCGCAGCTCAAGGTCGTATCGCGCGGAGCAAGCTAGCCATGCATGACCTCATGGCAGGCCCCAACCCACAGCGCGGCNTGTACGCNGCGGAATTCGTCGACTTATGCTGCGCGATGGATCGGCCGGCGCATTTCGAAAAGTNTAAGGATTGCGAAACCGCCGGCTGCCGCAGCGAAATGCTTGAGCGTATGTCCACTCAGTAAATGTCCAAACGAGTAGATTTTCGCGTCATAAAATTCAAGCAACTTGGCCAATGCATAGAACGCTACTGCGACGGCCCAATAGAATGCGCCGGTATATTTTGGCGGGAAAAGCTGTAGGATCAGGATCAATGAAACAAAGGGAAAAAACTGCGCCCAGGCGTAGAGCCGCAAATCATCGGTCCAGCGCCACAGCAGAAGGCTAAAATGCCAATCGCCAGCATAGGGCGCAACAGCATCGCACCGGCCTTCTCATCCACGCGCTCTTCGACCACAGCGGAAAGGATCGCAGCGAAGCAAAGCGTCATCGGCAACCGATCCCAAAACAGCGTGCTGTCGTTCGGATCGAGGTGATAGTACGATGAACCAAAGCCGGTGAGAAATAGACCAGCGAACAATACGGTCGTTGTCGCATCGCGGTGAAATTTCCACAAGCCGACCGCGCCAACCGCGACAAACGGCAAATTCGAGATGACATTCCAGAAATTCGGTATCCCGAACAACTCGCGTTGGTCCGCGAACTGATGATAGGTCTGATCCTGCAACAATGGTGGAAGCGGCAACAAGGCAACGAGCGAAATGATCATCAGACCATAGAGGCTCAGGACGGGCCGCTGTCGCAACGCTCCAACAATCGCCATTTGACGAGCCGCCATTGACGGAGATCCCAAGCCATCTAGAGAGCAGGACGTCCGTGAAATGTTACGCCATTATTAAATCTACCCGGGCGGGATTAGCAAGCGAAGTTCCGTTCGTGTACGTTCGCTGGATACCATGGTCGGCTTGCTGGCGGCGGTGCACGCGCCCTGGCAATCAACCTAACGAAAGAACGTGAATGAGCTCGCTTTTCGGATTTCTGGCTCTATCCGTCGGCTGGTTGATCGCGATCATTGGCTTTCTGGTGCGGGCCCTACTTATTACGTGGGCCACTCTGGCCATCTACTATTCGAACCTGCCCTGGGCCTGGGCGCGCCTGGGATTGGCGGCTGCCTTTGCTGTGTTTGCGGTCTGGGCGTTGTGGTTTTCGCGCCGGCGGCGGAGCATGTCCGCGGTAGCGGCCGTGCTGTTTCTTTGCGTGGTTGGATGGTGGCTCGCCATCCCCCCTTCACATGATCGCAACTGGCGTCCGGAAGTGGCGGTCATGCCGCGGGCGATCATCGATGGTGACCGCGTCCGCCTTACCGGCGTCCGCAATTTCGACTATCGCTCGCGCAACGACTTCACCGCGCGCTATGAGGAGCGCGTGGTGCGGCTGTCACACCTGAAGAGCATCGATTTCTATATTTCCTATTTTACCGAAGGGCCGGTCGGGCATACATTCCTCAGCTTCATTTTCGACGATGCACCGCCGCTGACGATTTCGATCGAGACGCGGCCGGAAGTCGGTGAAGGCTTTGCCCCCGTCGCCTCCCTGTTCAAGCAGTTCGAACTGATTTACGTGGTGGGCAGCGAGCGCGACCTCGTGGGCGTGCGAACCAACCATCGCGGCGAACCGACGTATCTTTATCGCCTGAACTCCTCCGCCGATGATGCGCGCCGCCTCCTGCTCGTCTATCTGGAACGGATCAACCAACTCGCCGATCACCCAGAGTTCTACAATCTGCTGACCAACAGCTGCACGATCAATATCATACGCTACGCGAACGCCGCCGGCAGACAAGGCAGATTCGACATTCGCCATCTCCTCAACGGCCTGATCGACAGCTACCTGTATCACTCAGGCAGGATAAACACGGACCTTCCGTTCGACGAGTTGCGACGACGTTCCCTGATCAACGAGGCTGCGCAGGCAGCCGATGGCGCACCCGATTTCCCGGAGCGCATCAGGGCGGCCTTGCCCCCTCGCTGAGAAGCTCCCTCGCAAACGCTGTCGATCAGTTGTCTCTCCGACTTGACCAGAAAGCCATGCCGACACCGACCGCAAGGACTGCAGCGAGTACGATGAAGAGCACTGATTGCTTGACCCACGAGACCGCCGGAACCGCGAGCGCCAGGACCAACCCGAGAAAGCACAGCTCAAGCGACGCAAGATTGAGACCGGCCAGAAATGAGCCGAGCGCAAGCAGCATCAGCAAGACCAGACTGGTCGCCGGCGCCGGTAACAATTGCTGAACGCCAGTCAGCAATATGATGTTCATGCAGACGAGGACGGCAATCCAGTGCACCAGCTGGGTCCAAACCAGCCGAACGCGAGCCGGCCTGTCGTCCACCTTGCCCCATTCGGTGAAGATGCACACACCGCCGGTTATCAGGGCCAGCAGTTCCCAATAACCGGCCAGAGACTTCTGTGACATATTCGAGTAAGCCACACCGGCCAGCGCCAGTGCCAGGACCAACACATAGGGCACATGCTGTCGCCACATATTGACTTGGCGGGAACGGCCCGAGATTTTCGCCTCATTCCGACCATCCGAGAGTTGGTCTTCACTCATGGCCTGCCCCAATCCAGTTCGAGCTAGCGAACTCGCTGCCGCCTCGACCGCCCTCGGCATTGCGACTTCGGTCACAAGACTTCTCATAGTTCCAGAAAATTGCAATGCCGAGGCTCGATGCCGGTGGGATTGGCGTCTATTGTGATCGGAACCACCGCAATCGCCAGACTTCTGGCCGCTGGTCACATGAACAGCCGACGCGCCTCGTCTGCTCTTCGACTAGACAGCACTTTAGCGAGATCTTGCGACGGAGCAAACTAAGATCGATCGCAACCGCAATGCCTCAGAGGACCGGCGGCGAGGCTTCGCGTGACAAGCCAGCCTGTATCTTGCGTTGAGTCGATCGATGCTGCCTAAGGCCGTACCGTCGCGGTTCAGCCAAGTGGCGCGCTCGACGTGTTGATTTCCTTCCCAATGAGTCCTAGCATTCCAACCGGTTGAATGCCCTGCGGTCGGGGGTTCCTGACAATGGCACTGAATCAGCCTGGATTGAAGATATCGAGCGGATTTGTCTGGCTATCGGTGCTTCTCACAGTCCTTTGGATCGCGGCGAATTTGTCGTTCGCCCTTGAAGCGCTCGCCACCGGTGCTTTGATTTCCGTCGTTCTCGCCTACATCTTCACGCGTAAACCCGGCGTGTGGCGAGACGCGCGCTTTTCTCCCCTGCGTCTCTATCATTTCATTCGCTACACTGGCGTCCTTCTGGTCGAACTTGTCCGAGCGAACATCAACATGATGCGCTATGTCTATGCGCCCCGGATCGACATCAGTCCCGGCATCGTCAGAATCAAAACCAAGCTCAAGACGCCTGTCGGCCGACTCGCGCTTGCGAACTCTATTGCGCTGACGCCCGGATCGCTGGTTGTCGACATCGACGGGGACAGCCTCTTCGTCCACTGGCTCGACGTGCAGACGACCGATCCCGAAGAGGCGACGCGCGCCATCGCCGGGCCGTTCGAGGAACATCTGGGGAAGACCTTTGGCTGAAGCATTGCTTGTCGCCGCCGCTGTTCTGATCTCCTTCGGTATCGTATTTGGCGTCCTTCGCCTGGTACTTGGACGGACGGTGGTGGACCGCGTCGCGGCAGTCGACATGCTCACCGTCGTCGCCATTTCCCTGATCGCGCTTTACGCGCATGTTGCGGGCCGCTCCATCTATCTGGACGTGGCGCTGGTCTATGGCGTGCTGAGCTTTCTGGCTGTCCTGGCCATTGCCCGCTATCTCGAGCGAGGTCTGTAGCATCATGCTCGAATTCCTCGTCGTCTTGCTGTGCGGCAGCATACTGGTGAGCGGAATATTGGCCGTCCGCCTCGCCAGCACCCTGGCGGCGGCCGTGAGCGCGGGGCTGGCGAGCCTGTTTGCCGCCGTCTGCTACGTCCTGCTGGGAGCGCCGGATGTCGCGATGACGGAGGCGTCGATCGGCTCCGGCCTGTCAGTCCTCATCTTTCTCTATGCGATCCGCAGGACGACAGAGAAAGAGCAATGATGGAGCTGATCGGAAGCATTCTGGTGCTGCTCGGCGCGATTTTTCACTTTTCGGCCGGGCTCGGCATGCTCCGCATGCCCGATGCCTATACCCGCATGCAGGCTGGAACCAAGGCCTCCACGCTCGGCAATACTCTGGTTCTCGCCGGCCTTGTCTTCTATCACCCCGCCTGGGGCATGAAGCTCTTGATCATCGTCTATTTCGTGCTGATGACGAATCCGGTCTCGTCTCATGCTCTGGCCCGGGCTGCGCACAGTATCCGGCTTCCGATGGCTGGTGACACGGGGATCGACGCCCTTCGCGACAGGGAGCAGAAATCCGGAGGTGGGACTTGATCCGGCGCCTTTCCGTGGCCGTCGCCATTGCTGCGTTCGGGTTGGTCTTCCTGAGCCTCGCAGTTGGCTATACCGAACAGGTGTCGCTGCGGCCGTTGGCGGAAAGCTATGTCAGGCTCGTCCCGCAGGAGCTCGGCGCACAGAACGTTATTACGGGCATCCTGCTCACCTTTCGCGCCTTCGACACGCTCGGAGAGGTCGCCGTTCTGTTCATGGTGGCGGCGAGCGTCGGCCTGGTTCTCGGGCCGACGCAGCCATTGAGTGCAGAGGCGCGCGAAGAGGTTGCGGTGAAGGCTCGGCCATCCTCGGAGATCGTGCGGAGCGGCGCCGAGATTCTCGCTCCCCTGATCGCAATCTTCGCGGCCTATATCATCATGAACGGGCATCTGTCGGCAGGCGGCGGCTTTCAGGGCGGCGCCGTGATCGCGTCCGGCGTCCTGCTGATGTTGTTGGCCTATCCGCGCTATCGGCTCGCTCTCGATTTCCTTAGCATCACGGAATCGGTTGCTGGTGTGCTGTTCGTCCTCGCAGGCGTTGCGGGGCTGATCTTTGCCGGCGGCTTTCTGGACAACCGCATCCTACCGATTGGACAGTTCGGTGCCCTCTTCAGTGCCGGAGCCATTCCCGTTCTGTCGATGCTGCTCGGCATCAAGGTCGGCTGCGAGCTGAGCGTCATCCTCGACAGTTTCCGACCTTGAGAACTGTCAGATGAGGGGGAGTTGATGATCTCCAGCATCGTTCTGACGACGGGTCTGCTTCTCGTCCTGGTCGGGCTCTGGGGACTACTCACTCAGCGCAACATCCTGCGGATCACGATCGGCTTCTCGCTGATGGGGACCGGCACGCATATCGTTATCGTCGCCATCGGCTATGTGAGGAACGGCACTGCGCCGATCATCGATCGCTCACTGGATATGGCGGGGGCCGCCTCGCGCGTCGTCGATCCGATCCCTGCGGCGCTCGTCGTCACGGCCATCGTGATCGGCATGGCCGTGACGGCGGTGATGCTCGCCTTTGCAATCCGTCTCTATGACTCCAAGAGGACGCTCTCGATCGATGCCTTCACGGAGTCGAAATGGTAGAGATCCTCCTTCATCCCCTGAACATCTTCATTGTCGGCCTCGGCGGCGGTTTCCTGATTCCACTGTTATACCGGCTCGGGAAATTCTGGGTTGCAACCGCCTTTGTCCTTGCGCTCGCGACCATGACGCTCGTGTCCGGCCATACGCTGTTCACGCTTCTGCGGGGTGCCGCGCCGGTCGAGATCCTGACGGGCGGGGCGGAGCCGCCCTATGCGATCAATCTACGCATGGGGCTCACCGAAGGCATCGCTGCCTTCAGCGTCAACCTTGTCGGACTCTTCGGCGCCGGCTATGTCGCGCGCGAAAGGTATGGGGTCCTGCTGCTCTACCTGCTGCTCGTCATGGGCATCCAGGGCATGGTCATGACACGCGATCTCTTCAATCTCTTCGTATTCCTGGAAATTGTCTCGATCGCCACCTACGGACTACTGGGATTGCGGGATACGCCGGCGGCCCTATCAGCGACGTTCAAGTTTCTGATGGCCACAGTCCTGGCGTCGACCTTCTTTCTCATTGGCACCATGCTGCTCTATGCGAACACCGGCATCCTCAACATCGACGATCTGATCGCGCAACGTGACGCAATCTCCGGCCCGATCGGCTTTGCTGCGCTGATGTTCCTGCTCGCCTGCCTGCTGTTGGAGCTCAAGCCGTTCCCGGCGAACGGCTGGGGCCTCGACGTCTACGAGACCGCGCGCAGCGACGTCGCGGCGCTGATCTCGGGCGGAGTTTCTGCCGGCGTCCTGTACGCTCTCATCAAGCTCCTTCCGCTATTCGGCGACCAGCTGGAGCTCATCGCCGCTCTTGGGGCGGTGACGTTCATATTCGCGAACCTCATCGGCCTGCGGCAGACGAAGGCGCAACGTCTACTCGGCTATTCCTCGGTTGGCCAAATGGCGCTCATGACGATTGCCGCGTCGCTGCTCTCGCGGCTCGAGGCTGCCGATAGCGCATTCTTGCTCGTGGTCGGCGGCCTGTTCGCAAATCACCTCTTTGCCAAGGTCGGGCTCTTCTGGCTGGCCGGCTATGTCGGCAGGGAGCGCCTGCAGGACTGGTCGGTTCTCGTGAGAAGGCCGGGCGCGATTTTCGTATTCGGGATGCTGATTGTCGCGATCTCCGGCTTGCCGCCTTTCCCCGGTTTCTGGGCGAAGTGGCAACTCATCATGACCTTGGCGGCTGGCGGACGCAATGCGTGGATCGCTGTCGTGCTGCTCGGCTCGCTCCTCGAAGCGGCCTATATGTTCCGCTGGCTTGGCCTGAGCCTGCATGGGGCCGGCGGGGCGGATGCGGCGCCGCGCCGCCCGGCCGATTTGCTTCCGATCGCCGGCATGGTCTCCCTGCTGATCGTCAGCGGCTATCTTGCCGCCGGGCTCGCCGGCCTTTCCGCCGCGTGGGTATACCTGCCTCTTATAGCGGGACTTGCCATCTATCTGCTCGACCGTTTGCCTGGGCCTGTGCAAGGCGCGACCACGCTGGTCTTGGCGCTCGTCGGCGGCATCTGGCTCATCCAAGAGCTGACAGGTCTCAACCATCTGTTCGCGATACTTCTGCTCGCTGGCGGCCTCGTCGTTTCGATCGCCAGTCTCACTCGCACGGACAGGCGGCCGGGGTTCTACCCGCTACTCGCCATCATGTTGCTGTCGCTGCCGGCGCTGCCACGCGCCGCGACAAGCCTCGAGTTTATATTCATCTGGGAATTGATCACGCTTTCCTCCTACTTCCTCATCCTGCNAAGGGTCGAGACCACCCCCGATGCGCTGCGGTATCTGTTGTTTTCGCTGGCGGCAGCCTTCTTCCTGCTGTGCGCGTTCGCGGTACTGCAGGCGCAGACGGGCAACGTGTCCTTGTCGGCGCTACTGATGGCGACTCCGGACAGCGCTCCGGTCTTCGTGCTGCTGGCCATCGGCCTGCTGATCAANGNTGGAGCCATCGGCGTCCATGTCTGGCTGCCGGGGGCCTATGCGGAGGCCGATGACGATGTATCGGCCNTGCTGTCGGCGGTGATCAGCAAGGTGGCGATCTTCGGATTGTTGGTCGGAACCTATGTTGCCATACGCTCGGAGGTCAGCCTGAACCTTGCGCATCTCCTCGGCTGGATCGGCATGCTCACTACCNTGGCCGGCGCCATGCTCGCGGTCCGGCAGAACGACGTCAAGCGCATGCTCGCTTATTCAAGCATGAGTCAACTTGGTTACATCGTAGCGGCCATCGCACTGATGAGCCACCTCGGCTGGGTGACGGCGCTCTATCTCGTTGCCAACCATCTCATGGTGAAAGGCATTCTGTTCCTCGTTGCGGCCGCGATCATCCTGCGGACCGGGAAGCGCGGGCTCGATGATTTCGGCGGCCTCNCNNCCGTTATGCCGATGACCTTCGCCGCCGCCGTCGTCGCGATCGTCGCAATGTCGGGGTTGCCGCCGCTCGCCGGATTTGGCGGCAAATGGCTGCTGCTCAACGCGATGATGGAGAAGGGCTGGTACGGACCAGCCGTGATGACGCTGCTGGCGACCTTCGTCGGCTTTCTCTACATGGCGCGCTTCATCCAGGCGATCTTTCTCGGGCCGCGCAAGACCGCGCATGACCTCGTGCCGGAAGCGCCGATCGCCTTACTCATCCCGCAGTATCTGCTGATCGCCGGCATCCTGCTGGTGTCGTTCTACCCGAAGCTGCTGATCGATCCGATTTCCGACGCGATCGATCCGCAGTTCGCTTCGACGCTAGTNTGGGAAGGCATGTCTTTGCAGATGATCTACGGCTCCTGGAATCCAGTGCCGGTCATGNTCTTCTCGGTGATCATCTCGGCCCTNTTACTCGCGCTCTTCTGGCTGCTGAGGCGCAAGGGCTGGTCGACGTCGCCGCGCTCCATCGATAACCTTGGCAAAGGCGCGGCACGGGCAAGTTTCTACGACTTCACCACTTCAATCTTCGCGATGCTGACGCCGCCATGGGCCAGCGCTTTCTGGAGCAAGCTGGCCGTAACGACCGCGACAGCCGCGCAACGGGCACGGATGCTCTACACAGGCAACGGCCAGACGTACAATCTATACATCTTGTACTACTTCCTCGTCCTCTACGTGGCAGGCGGCGGCATCTATCATTGGTTGCCATGGGATTAGAAGCGCTTCGCGCAGTGCGGCGGCGGTCAGTACAGGTCGCGGACATCTCGCGGGCAGTTCGCGCTGAACTCAAACGTGAGGGTGTCATTGACGGCGCAGAGGCCAGCGTTGAGGCGGTTACGCCATCGGGTCAGACAACCTGCCTTGAAATCGCGGCCGGCGACCAAATTCGCTTCCGGCTTCGCAACGCCCTGCCCTCGGTGGGCCTTTCTTGTGCGCTCGCTGAGGAAGTTAGGCGGAGCGATTTGGCGAAAGGCACGAGAAACCTGTGTCACACTCGCATACTAACTTCTTTCGAGTAGAGAGGAGCGCGTTCATGAAGAACTATTTCGATCAAACCA
>JGI25404J52841_10000006_pt1 | contig 17025 bp, 19 predicted proteins | sample TabmetS2T1R1_FD_52841 | JGI IMG/M metagenome (IMG submission 52841)
TTTTTCCCGCTCTCGGACGTGCGCTGACCTCATCCGGCTCTTTGGTGGGCGCCTCCTGTGGCCGTGGCATGCCGGCCTGTCCGCCGTGCTTGCCGCCCTGATCCTGAGCGCCTTCCAGGTCGTTTTCCTTTGGCATATCTCAAGTGCTCCTTCCTGACGTAAACGCCTTCCGACCCGAAGATGCATTGGTCTACATCGAAACCTTGCGATTCTCGCCAATCCCAGGTCGCGTGCCAGAGACTGCGGCTGCAGCCATTTTCGCATAAGAGATGATCGTCCCCGGGGAATCCCAGAATTCTGCGTCGTCGGGAGTAACCTTCAGCACGCGGATGTTGGGATCCTCCGCGCTGTCCCACCAAGCTTTGGCTGGCGTGGAAAACAGCTCTTTGATCTTGGCGCGGTCATTTAAAACGACGGCGCTTCCCGTGAGCGAGACGTATTTTTGCGAAGAAGCATCTGCAAACGAGAGATTGATTGATGGATTGCGGGCGATTTCTTCGTCCTTGTGGCGACGCGCGTCCGTCAAAAAGTAGATCGCGTTGTCCTCACGCTGCAAATACGCACTCATCGGGCGAGCGCGCAGTTTATCGCCATCGCTCGTCACCAGCATCGCAAATCCGATTTTCTTCATCAGCTCCCAGGCACGGTCGACATTGCCCGCGTTGTCATTGGACATGTGTTCACTCCATTAAGATTGGAGTGCTAACCCCGCGCGTGGAGTGAGGTTCCCGATTGCCGAACCGCGGGCGTGCCCGAGTAGGACGGTTCCTACGGCGAATATCGCGCTATTTAGCTTTGGTTGCCCATTGCGCCGCAATTCTTGAGTAGATCATGGATGCCTCGCGAATACGCTGAACTGAACAGAACTCATCGGTTTGATGCGCCTTGGCGGCTTCGCCTGGTCCCAAAATGACGGTTGGAGGATTGCCAAAGGCAGGGGTTAGCGCAGACGCGTCAGTGAAATAAGGAGCTGTTTGGGGTTCGGCTCCAGCATCTTCCCCAGTGACATCGCGCACTATTCCGTAAACCTCTTTCAGCCACGGGGAGCATGGATCGGTCCAGACAGCGCCGACATCGACAATCGGCTCCAGCGAAACGTCGTTCCCCAGCTCTGCCCTTAAATGCTCCTGAATGCGTGAATGATCCAGCCCGGGGATGCTGCGGATATCGACGCCGATCTCGGCGAGATCGGGTACAGAGTTTACGTTTAGTCCGGCGCGAACGGTGCCGACGTTGAGAGATGGAGATCCCAAATAAGGGTGCGGTGCCACGTTGAACTGAAACGTTTCCAGTGCCGTTATCGCTCGAGCGGCCTTGAAGGCGGCGTTGTCTCCAAGATGAGGCATCGACCCATGAGCGGTGACGCCCTTGAACGTCAAACGCAGCCAAAGTGCGCCCTTGTGTCCGACCAGCGCCGCATTTGAGGTAGGCTCGGCCACGACGATCGCGCCAGCGCTTCCAAGAGTGCCGTCGCGGGCAAGATGAAACGCGCCCTCGCAGCCGATTTCCTCCCCCGCGGTAATGACCAGAACCACTCCGTTTGTTTCTTTCAGTTGATCGGCCATGTTGGCAATAGCCGAGACGAAAGCTGCCACTCCACATTTCATGTCGGTCGAGCCACGTCCGTACATTTTTCCGTCGACAATCTCCGCTGCGAACGGGTCAACGCTCCATGGTGCGTTTCCAAGAGGGACTGTGTCGACGTGGCCGGTGAAGCACAGAGGGGACCTATCATCGGCGCCTCCTATCCTTGCGATCAGATTGGCACGATCGGGAGCGAATTGTTGAAGCGACGTTTCTAGCCCAGCGCCACCCAGGATCTTTTCCAAATGTTGAATGCAGGTCAGCTCGCTGCCGGGCGGATTTATAGTATTGAAGGCGATGAGTTCGCGCGAGAGTTCGATGGGATCAATCGGCATAAGGTGTGCTCCGCTACAGCTCGATTTGTATCCTCTCGACCTTCCGCCTTCCACCAGTTCTGTAGAACTCCCCTGCGAGCGAGAAAAATGGATCGCCGAAGCCTGTTTTAGCTGGCTTGCCTTGGCGCCCCGCAACTTCAGCGCAAGCGGCCGCGTCGTGCGCAGCGCAAGAACGGCGTACAGCATCAAGACTTGTAATAATTGGAACCGTAGTGCCCCTTACGAGTTCCGCATTGAGCGGCCAAATGTTTTTCGCTTGGCTGTCCTTCTCGAGGGGGTTGATGCCGAACGGGGCTGCAGGACGGGGGGTAAGTTTGGGGCGGTCTGGGCTCCAAACCCGNCGACTGTTCAGGAGTTGGCCAATCTCGGCATACTTGGCATTGCTAGCCATCGCCACCTCGGTGCCGGTCGTAGCGTGCGCAGCATTCCTGGCCTACCACTTCGTCGCTGAATCTTCGCAGCTCAAAAAGGCAGAGTATGAGGACCGTCTTCGATTAATGCGCAATGCAACCGAGCTGCGCGTTGCAAACATCATCGAAGATTTGCAGATCCTCGCGTTGTCACCTCTGCTCTCAGAAGGGAAATTTGCACAGTTTCGAGAGCATGCCATCCAGGCCGTTCGGCTGATCGGAGGCGTTGCTATCGTATTGTACGAGCCCGACGGGCAGCAAATCGTAAATACCCGGCTGGAGCTGGAGGGGCCACTCCCGAAACGCCGCGAGTTCGATGTCGAGCGCCGTGCCATCGAAACCGGCTTACCGCAAGTGTCTGGCCTTCAGACTGCCGTTGTCGACGGTCAACCGATCGTCACCATAGCCGTACCCGTGCGTATCGCAGGGCAAAATCGATATGCGCTCAATATTGGGCTTTCGACCAAATATCTTTCGGGCTTAATGGACGAATATATCTCAGCCGGACTTGTCGGAAGCATCGTCGATTCGAAGGGGTTTCTACTGGCGCGGCGTCCCTTGCTGGACGGGGACGATCTTGTTGGCAAGACAACGATTCCCGAAGTCATGGCACAGATTGGGAAAACTTCAGCGCTGTGGGTCAAAGCCGTCTCACGGACGGGCATTCCGACCTACACCTCGCTGCTTCGGTCTAACCAAAGCGGCTGGTCCGTCAATCTTGCTGTACCCCGCGAGGTCATCGATGGACCCCTTCATCGCACGGTCGAATGGATCATTGCGCTGACGCTTCTAACATTTCTTCTGGGCCTCACATTGGCACACGCGCTCGCAAAGCGGTTCTTGGCCGAGTTCGCAGATTTTGAGAGATATGTTTTTACCTTGCGAACGGGTGCCGATGAACCCCGGGCGGGCAGGATCGCTGAAGTAAACAGCATGAAGCAGGTATTGCATGAGGTTGGATGCGAACTTGAGACCGCGATCGAGCAGCAAAAGGGTTTGTTGGACGAGATTAATCATCGGGTGAAAAACACGCTTGGCACAGTACAGTCGATCGCCCGCTTGTCCCGCGCCAACTCAAGAGATCTCGAGCAGTACGCCATTGCATTTGAAGGCCGGCTGATGGCCTTGTCGCACGCCTACGATCTTCTCACCGAGAATAACTGGGTGGGCGCCAATCTCGATGAAGTTGTCAGACGGACACTAGCGCCCTACGCCGGCGCTGAGCGCTTGGACATACGTGGTCCGCATGTATTGTTGGTGCCGAAGGTCGCCTTGGCCATAACGGCGGCAATACAAGAACTTTGTACCAACGCCGCAAAGTATGGTGCGTTCTCTGTTATCTCAGGCAAACTCACCGTGTCATGGATAGTTGCGGAAGCCGGCTGTGTTTGTCTGCGGTGGATCGAGACGGATGGCCCGCCGGTCCAGGAACCAAGCCGTCAAGGTTTTGGCACCAAGATGATTGCGGGCACCTTTGCCGCCGAGGAAGGATGGTCTGTTGACCTCGCGTTCGAGCCTCGCGGATTTCGTTGCACCATGCATTTCTGGCCCCGCGGGCACGATGAAGCCGGATCCAGACCGCCCTAAGCCGCGATATTCCCCGCCGTTCGCGACGGGGCAACGATATCGCTCGCTGTAGAGAGGCCGAACAATTTCGAGTTAGTGATCAACAGGAAGACAGGCCTAACCGTGCCATCCTCGCGGCTGGTGCGCGCCGACGAGGTGATCGAATAGCGCCAGTCACACCCACTTCGGGCCCATCGCGTCATTTCGCTGCGCCGAGCGGAGCTTGGTGGCTAGGACGGCAAGTGACCTTACTCTTTCTGATCGGGCGTGATTGATCCTGTCGCCTCCTCAGGCACGGTTTGATTTTCCCTCGTGGCTGTCGGGCCCCTAAGCTCTGACCCCACGCAATCACCAGCCCATAGCTTTGTGCCCCGAACCGTTCCAACGAATTTGCAGCCAATAGGTGCTTTCGGCTTTACCTGAACCAGCGCTTTGTTACCGGTTTTGGGCGGCGCACTCTGAGCGTACACGGTGCTCGAACAGCAGATAGCAACGAGAATGAACAGCGACCTCATCGAACTCACCGTTAGGCTATTGAGAAAATATCCCGCAGAGCATTCGCGCTCTGCGGGCCGCGCCGGGCTTCTCTAAATTGATTGCTTACTGAATGACCCTGCCCCGGTCGTTTGCAAGCTTGCACCGAGCGGCTTGGAGAGCGAAGCGCAAAATTGCTTCCCGTNGAAGGAACAAGAGAGATGTTGCACCGAGAACACGGCGCCGTCAGACGTGTCGTCTCCCGGTAACTGCAACCGTGGATTTTCTCGCAGCAGATATCCTGAAGGCTCGCGGTCGCGCGTATCGTTCAATGCCGGCCATACCGAGTGCACGCGCTGCTCCAGTGGGTGGTCGATGCAGCGTCCTTTAAACAGGCCACGGTCATGATCCGAACGGTAACGCTGCGCGCCCCTTCTTTGGGAAGTGACGGTGACTTGCCAGCCGAACGACCGGGGTGGGGTGAGCAGCCGTCATTTCGTTGGGCTTCATGCGCTCACCAGATGCAGTCCTGCCGCCGCTGTATCCATAGTGAGAAGCGACACACGTCTCGGCGAATGCCGCGCCGTTGAAAGAGCGGAGCAGCGCAGCGACGCTGGGGCGGATCATCGTCTAAAACTCGAGGGTCCCGCCCACCAGAAACTTTCGTGAAGCCGGTATGTTACGCGCATCGCGTCGCCTTGAGTGCGGTGAGGAGACGACAGCGTCCGAGCAACGGCCGCGAGTGCTGAAGTTCGTGCCAGCAAAAAATTTCCCTCGCTGCGTTTTGATCTATGAGACCTAACCCTCTGCGGCCACACATCGGCGCGCCGCTTGCTACAGGCCTTGTTGACAAACCGCGGTTAAATAGCGGATAGCCGCATGTCATCGCTCCATTGCTCGGCTCAGTATTGGGCCGCCGCCTCTGTTGCAGTCCCCAGCGCCGCTCCACGTTCGCTGATAAAAATCTCACAGATAGCCAGAGCGGGAACATCAAGACCTCGCATGGTCGCCGCTTTCGTGCCTCTCCACGAAACCCTCTAGGCTTGCCGGGATATCCACCTTCTGAAGATTGCATCGTCGTCGTATCTCTGAAGCGATCTCGGCTGAAACATCTCTGGCCCAGCCTTCTGCGGTGTTGAAACCAACAACCCGAACAGGGTCGTTGTACTGCCCATCGAGCAAGTCCGTGATCACCGTTTCCAAGTCAGTTGTGTTGACGTTGGTCTCTCGCCAGCACCGACCGATGTAGCCGAAGTCATCTACTACGAGATAGACGTTCCGATCGTCCTCGCCCGGAATGATCGAGGGAGCTTCTTCCGATTTACCCATNACGCTACTCCACGCCGCTTCCGTCCTATTATCGATGAACGACCAACATCGTTCCCAAGCCTTTGCTCGGTTTACTTTTGAACACTCGCNGGGAATTTCGGGCGATCTCCTCAACATGGTCGCGCGTCCTACTCATAACCGCTTTTAAGTTCGCCGTCGTGCTGAGTCGCGCAACCAGTTCGCATATTAAAAACGATGGTTGGCGTCCAAAGTCTCCGTCGGGCGGCCATTCAACGTGCTTCTTGTCGGCAAGGCGGCACGCCGGAGTTCCAGCGAAGTGGGATGTTCGGCCTAGGTCAAATATGCGGGAGACGGCGTAATCCCGCGGTCGAGGATGCCAAAAAACCAACTGAGGGACTTGCCCGTCCTGTTGGCCGGCCGGACTCAGCGATGCGCGTTACCGGCCGACAAGCGCGCCACCCGAAAGCGCACACGAGGAACCGCCGTCTGTCCATTAGCTCACTTAGGAACAAATTTTTATTTTGGCTCGGATNCACCTATGAAAGCGCAACAGGATCGGTGAGGGGAGAGGCTGCCTCCTCCAACTCCGAAGTGGCACGATGAAAGCTAAGAGCCTGAATGTTACGAGCCTAGAGATTTCACCGAGAGGATACTTTGGCTCGGCTAGTCGCCGAGGTTCAGACTGTCCGACAACTGGTCCATCAGGAAGAGATGAGGCGTGCCGGCGAAAGGGCGACAATCCGCGAAGGTGAAGCTGGCTGCACTCGCCAGGCTCGAGACGGGCGGGCCGGATCGGTCGGTGCGCACATTCGTTCGGCCTCTGGTTATTCTTCGCCGGTGCATTGGTTCGGTGATCACAGTTTCAAATAACTCGTTGACCAAGTGGCTCCCTATCCATAAGTAGCCTGGCAAGGGGCAGCTTCATGCAATAGAACCTCCGGATAGCGGTAACCCGCGTTCAGCGCGTCGCCGAGAGTGGGCGACGGCTGCGCCGGCCCCTTATAGCCAAAGCATGCGCATGTTCCAGGCCTTGCAAGCGAGTCGGCCTCCCGGCGCGCCTCTGCCGCGATCCGGATCGTTGCCGTAGAGGTATTCGCGGGACTTGGTGGTCATTGCAGCTGGCATCGGCAAGCCGCTACAGATTGCGGATTGGCGACGGAAAGCCGCAATGTATGCTTGGCTGGACGGACGTGCGCCCGCTAACGCAGTCTTATTCCGCCTGCTCGATTGCAGCCGGCATTTTTGCCACCGACATCAGCGATCGGGCGACCTGATTGAGTAGTTGATCCGAATTCTCCTCTTCCGCAAGCGATTTCGACAACAGCGCGACGACCGCACCGAGGCGTAACTGCTGGGCTAGGTTCTTGGCCGTCGTGTACGCCGAAATTTCATAGTGTTCCACGCGCTGTGCCGCTCCGATTAGCGCGAGGTCGGCCGCCGGATCCTCCTTTTCTTCGCCTTCCGCCATGATCTCCTGGCCTTCCTCGACAAGTCCCATCATGCCCTTGCAAGGCTTAGCGCGGGCCGTCTTGCCGAGCAACTCGAAGCATTCATTGATACGTTCCACCTGATTTTCGGTTTCGACAAGGTGCTGCTCGAACAGCTCACGCAGCTGATCGAAGCGGGCTGACTCGGCCATCTTCGGAAGTGCTTTCGTCAATTGCTTTTCCGCGTGCAAAATGTCGCGAAGCTCATCGACCAACAGGTCACTCAGTCCGGCCTGGTCGTCCGGAGGCGAGCTTTCCGTGACAATGGCGGACGAGGCGCCGGGCTCGGCCTGAATCGCGGGCGATTCCGTAAAGACCCAGCCATTGCCCTCGTTCCATGGACCACGGGTGTCAATCTCGCCATGATCACCGGTTCCGGTGGAGTCATTGAAGAATTGGTCCACCAGTCCCGGTGTCGGCGCGATGCGACCGATACTGAAGGCCGGCTTGCCCATGCTCTCGAGCGCCAGTGCGAACGCCCTCATGTGCGTAATTTCCCGGGTCATCAGGAATTGCAGCGCGTCCTTGGTGCCGGCGTCGTCGCAGAAATTGATCAGCCGCTCATAGACGATCTTGGCGCGCGCTTCGGCGGCGATGTTGCTGCGCAGGTCGACGTCGAGTTCGCCAGTGATCTTCAGGTAATCGGCCGTCCAGGCGTTGCCTTGTGAATTGAACAGGTTCACGCCGCCGCCGCCCGCAATAGCAATCAGGGGATCTGCTTCGGCGGCCGCCTGGCGATCGAACTTCGTCGGCTTAAGATGCATGCGGGCCAAGGTTCCAACGACTTCGAGATGGCTCAGTTCTTCGGTGCCGATATCCATCAGCAGGTCCTTGCGATCCGGATCCTCGCAGTTCAGACCCTGTATGGAATATTGCATCGCGGCCGCGAGCTCGCCATTGGCGCCGCCGAACTGTTCAAGAAGCATGTTGCCAAAACGAGGGTCGGGTTCGTCGACGCGGACAGTGAACATCAGCTTCTTGACATGGTGGTACATTGGAAGGCCTCGGAGTGAGAGAAGATATCATCGCGAACGGTCGCCCGGGTCGTTTGTTCCTGTTGGTCGAAGACTTCGCCGTCCCGGGGGCGCCCGTCGTCTACTTGGGCCCTCGCTCGTCGGAAGTCGGGATTTCGACAAAACGGAGGACCTTGGCAACAGGTGGCGCGTTGGAAAGGTACTTTCCTTTCCGGTCCTTTGAGTCATGTTCAGGTCAGCTAGATTGTCAGCAAGTCGCCTTAGCCGCTTGCTAAGCTTTCCGATCACCGTCCGGCCGACCAGAGCGGATGTCNTGGTCGCACGTTCTATTGCCCGAAACACCTCGCCGGGTCCGGAGCAGGTGGCCCGCGCCCTAGGCTGGGGCGCCGACGAGAAGGTTTTGCTGGTTCTGGCAGCTGCCGGCTGGCTTGCCTCGCGCGGGTGTGGGCCGCCGCTGCGGCGCGCAGGCAACCATGCTCTGCTGGTCACAGTCGTGGCGTCGTTGATGCCACATGGTTTGAAGCTTCTGTTCGACCAAACCCGGCCGGACCGTCGAACCGTGATCGGGCACGTCCACGGCGTCCCGTTTTCTGGCAAACGAAAGGACGCTTTTCCCTCCGGACACGCGCTGCATATGGGTGCACTGGCATCCGCGGCAGGTCCGTTGCCGGTCGGCGCCCGCCGGGCCGTCCTGGCGCTTGCGGCAGGGCTGTCCCTCACGCGCATCGTGGTTCTGGCGCATTGGGCTAGCGATGTCATGGCTGGCTTCGTACTGGGGGCACTTCTGGAACGGGCCCTGCGGCTTTGGACCGGCTACCCGGCCGACTTATCTACGGAGGACAATCATGCCGACCCTTGAAGCCCTGAAAGGATACGCGGAGCGCGCAACCGGTCTACGGCGCCCCGGCAAGGGGAAGGCCATGGAATTCGCGCGAGTACGNAAGCCTCACACGGTCCGCTTTAGGGACGACGGTTTCGTCCCAAATCATCCCCGCTGGCCATTCATTATCTATCGAAACGCAGTCGCTTTCGATGACGGCCTAGACCCTGCGGCCGTGATCGAAGACCTGTTCGAAGCAAACGGATGGGGAGACACTTGGCGTGACGGCATCTACGACTACTTGCATTATCACTCCAAAATCCATGAGGTGCTCGGTATCGCGCGCGGTGAGGGCCGCGTCCGGTTCGGCGGCAATAAGGGTAGGATCTTCACGCTGAAGGCTGGGGATGTCGCGATTCTCCCCGCCGGCACGGGTCATCAGTGCCTTTCAGCTGACGATGAGTTCCTCGTGATCGGAGCCTATCCGCCGACCGGCACCTACGATGAGTGCACGACCGTCGAGGACCGTTCGCGGGCGCTGAAAAACATTCCGAAGGTGCCGGTGCCCCGCAAGGATCCGATCTACGGGGTAGGGCCGCTTTCGAAACTTTGGAAGAGGCGAAATGGTTGAGTACGGCATTCGCTTTCTGGTCGGAGGCGGCGTCGTTTCGACCTTTGCGATGTTGGGAGACCTTCTGCAACCAANGAGCTTCCACCTCGCGCCGTGATACCGGAGCCGTATCGCACGACTACAAAAACTGGGCCGCCCTGTTTTGATTCACCTATGTGAAGGCAGGCTGGGAGTCTGATTTGGCATACTCAAAGAGCGTCCGAGAGAGGCGCGAAATCCTCCAGTGCGGCACTGTAACCCCGGCACAATAGCGGTGCCGGGGGAGTACTTGTCCCAGTTCTTCAGCTCGCGGGGCCGAACGGGTAAAATTGTACACCGAATGGCCGGAGATTGATCGGCTGGAGAGCCGACTAATCCGCTCTCCCCTGGCCTGGTACCGAAGAGGTGGAAGTGCAGTCCGTCTAGTCGATCTCCTCGATCACGCGCCGTTCGCGCGGCTCGATGATATAGGTGCGGTTTTCCCGGTTTATGTAGCGGTACTCTCGCAGGGTGGGCGCGTCGCGGTATACAGCGTCCGGGAACGTCTCGATCTCGACTGCATCAGGCAACTGGTCGCCGACGCGGATTTCGCTGCGCGTCGCGCTGCCGGTGGTTCGGCCTTCCGAACGCCGATCCTGCCGGACCTCCGAGCGGCTGTGCTTGCGGATCACCTCACGGTCGCGATCGGAGAAGCTGCTCTTCGTGCGCTCGCGTTGTGGTGCCGCTGCCGCGGTCGAGCCCGAATAAGGTAGCGTCGCCACGATCTTGTAGCTCTGGGGCTCGACGACCACGATCTCGTCCTTCACTACAAAGAAGCNGAAGCCGCGGTACTGCGGGACGATCTCAACGACGTCGGCCGGCAAGGTCGCCAGATGCACGTCGCGCGGCACCACCGTTCCGACCGACAGCGAGAAGTTCACGCTGGTGAGTGGCTTGACGTCGAGCTTCGCGATCGACTGGTTAATGCGCGTGCGCTGCTGGTCGTTGATGTTGACCTGTGCATTGACGTTGGTCTGCGACGACTGCGCCGTGCTCGGTTGCTGAGCAGTGTTCGGCTGCTGCGCCGTCGTGTTGCCGGGCTGCTGCTGCGCGGTGTTGCCGGAAGCAGGCGGCTGCTGTTGCGCTGTGTTGCTGCCGGTGCTCGGCTGCTGTGCCTGGTTGGTGTTGTTGGCCGGCGGCGGGTTGGCAGACTGTTGCGAAGAAGGCTGCTGCGAAGGGGCGGTCTGAGCTTGCGATGGGCTGGTCCCGCTCCCGGGAGCTTGCGAGGTCGGGTTGGAACTCGGCTGGTTGGTCGAGCCCGCGGACTGGTTGGTCCCGCTCGGCGCGGGATTGGCGGCCTGGTTATCCTGCGGCTGCGCGTTTTGCTGTGCGGGAGTATTCTGTTGCGCCGGTGGATTCTGCTGTGCCGCGTTGTTGTTCGGCTGGGTCTGGGCCGCCGGCGGATTCTTGTCGGCCGGCTGTTTGCTCGGCGATTGCGCGAAGGCGGTAGTCGCCATCGCAAGACCAATCGCAGTGGTCGTGATCAGACGCATCTTCATTTGGGTTCCTCCTCCTCGAGGTTCGTTATCGTCGAACAACGAAGCTGCGGATCGTGTGTTCCCGAACCATCCGGCTCGTCGCCCTGCACGGTCCCTGCCATCAGGATCTCTGAGAAGCGCCCTCCCTGGCAGGGCGCCGTGCTTTAAGCATCAGCTCAAGCCTTTCGGCGGTCGCAGCTCGTCCTCGCTGGACGGATTGCATTTGGGGCAGGGCATTCCGGCGCCGCCACATGGCAAGCGTGAGGACCTTTCCAGGGCTGATCGGGATGGTTCTCGCAAACCCAGCCGCTGTCATCGCAGCAAAGGCATTTCACTGATTTCCATCACCCCCTAACTTTCGTACGTCGCCGGCTTCAAGTTTGAGGACGGCCCCTCATTTGGCGTCAGGCTCTGCTCCAATAGCGAAGCGGTCCACCCCTTCGAGCACTCGCGACACCGCATCCTCGCGGGACGTTGCCGCGACCCAAGTCTGATGTTCCGGATCGTCGGTGATCACGCGGACCAAGTGAACGCCAACGACTCTGCGCCATTTCATCGACAAGCGCAAAAAACGACCGCACGTTCCCATTAATTATATGGAATTAGCGCTTTCGGTAAGCAACTCATTTTGAGCGGTCAGGGCAGTATCGACGAGGGTCGAAATATAGGATTCGCTTTCGCGCCGTTTCGGGCGCATGATCAACGCATCACCGCGCGGTCCGTGGCTTTTATCGGCGATGAGAACGTCGATTGCGCTCCCGCCCCAATCGCGCCTAGGCAGACGAGCATCACAAGCAACCTGAGCAGATTTGCCAGCCGTCGCAGCTTTGTAGCACGGTATCCGGAACCTGACGCGCGGCACCACGCAACGCACTGGCGCGCTCCGGTTGGCTCTTGGCAAGCGCCGCAAGGAAGTTCTTGGCTTGCTTGAAGGTGATATGCGGCGGTAGCGGCGGCACTTCCGGATCGGTTTTTACTTCGAAGCACGACCGGTACGTCGCTGGACAATGTTGTTCATCTGCATGGCGCCGTCGCCGACCAGAGCAATGACCGGCCGCTCGGGACTGGCGTATTTCGCAGCAGTTGCGTAGGGGACGGCCGCACCCATCGACGCGAGTCCGCCGGCCAACGAGGCCTTCATGCCATGACAACGACTGGAATTAGGCCTATGCCGCGCGCAACCGCGCCGTCAACGAATATTACGGCGTGCCGCTGGCATGAGCCCGGCGGGGACGGGATCGCTTGACCGTCCCGACCTGCCTTCAGCACCGAGCAGTTCGTTGGCGGTACCAGGCCGGGTAACCCAGCCACAAGCCGATGAGCACGATGAGCGCGCCAAAGCCAGCCGCCAGCGCCGCGCCGCTATTCTCGATCACCTTGTAGAACACGACGGCGACGTCGGCCGCGATGCCGATGGCNAGTGGAATCGAGGCGGCAACGACGAGCCACGATCCGATCCTGAAGAAAGTAGGGTCGTCCTCGCCCTGAAATCCGATGCGATGCAACGCCGCCGGTGTCATCAGGAGAGCGACCGACAGCGCCACTGCGCAAAGCGCGACACAGTGGATATATTTGAAGGCGGCTGGCAGTTCGCTGAACGATTTGGCCAGAACCGCGATCAGCTGGAAGCCGAGCAGCGCCTGGCCGCCGGGGATGATGACGCGCGCTTCGGTCAGCATCTGCTCAATTTTCGATTTCAGCGGGGTGCCGGTTTGCTTGTCTGGCATGGATTGCTTTCTTTCCCGTCGCAGGGCAAAGCCGAGACCGTAGAACAGCGCCAGCGCAATCGCCGTAAACGCTGCGCCGGCGGCAATGCCGATGCTCTGGTTGAACAGTTGCTCGAACGTCACGAACGTCACAGCACCCAATCCCAGCGTCAGCGGCAACAGGCTTGCTCCGGCGAACGACGTCGCCATGGTAAGTGCGCCCGGCGTGCTCTCGCCCTCGAAGATGATCTGGTGGAAGAGGGACGGCGCGATGAGCAGGCCAATGCTCGCAAGCAACATCACAAGGCCGCCGCAATGAACATAGCGGCTTGCGGTGGGGATATTTGCAAACAGCTCCTGAAACACCGCTTCGAACTGGAAGCCGAACAGCACCTGCGCGCCGAGGATCAACAGGCGCGACTCGTCGAGCGCCGTCTTCAGCTTCGCATCGATCTGCATCAGAAATGAACCTTTGGCTGCATGCCGAGTTCCAATCGCTTAGACGCGCGATCGCGTCGAGCACGGAGAACGACATGGCCAGGAAGGCGAAGAAACGAAAATATGGGAAGGGCGCGGCGAAAAAAGTCCGCCGCGCGATGAAGAAGCGCAAGGCAGGCACGCTGAAGAGCGGCCGCTCCGGCAGGAAAGTCAAGAGCCGCAAGCAGGCGATCGCAATCGGCCTGTCCGAAGCGCGCAAGCGCGGCGCCAAGGTGCCGAAGAAGAAAAAGAGAGCTTAAGGCNAAGGCTGGGGCGTATCCGCTCCCGGGCACGCCGTCATCCATTCGTCAAGCTGGTCAGCGCCGGAGTCGTCGAACGCCCGGGACCGGCGATGCCTGATTTCCCGTGTGCGCNGCACCCTGCGATCTGACCGATATCGCCGAGCCGTCATTGGCTGTGTCCTTTGTCGTTCATCAAAACGAGATCGCTGGACAGCCGTTCCTGCCGCACCGGCCGGATTTTTCGTGAAGCGATAAGAACCTTCCGACGGCGGCTGGGTGGTCCCTTGGAAGCGGAAAGGCAAGCCATCATGACCCCTGAAAATCAGGTTCGGCAGGAGCAACGGCACGGTGAGGACGACGCGCCGAAGCCCAAGGACAGCAAGAGCCGCCTGGGCATCGTGCGCGACCAGCGCGGCCAGGAGCAGCCGGCTGACAAGGAACGCGCCCAGCGCGTGAGCAAGACCAAGCCAGAGCAGCCGGGCCATTAGTGGAGGACCATCATGCGCGCAGGCACCATCGTCACGCTGGCCGTGCTCGCATCCCTGCTCGCGGGCAGCGTCGCATTCGCCTATTTCGGACTGAGCGAGCCGGGCCGGCCGATGTCGTCGCATTTTTTTGTGGCGCTGATCCTCGGCTCACTGCGTTCGATGGGCGTTGGCGTCGGGTTGATGGCGCTGCTGTTCTACAGCCATCGCAAGGGTATGACGAACCGCCGCGGCTATTGCCGCCTGGCGAGTAGGCCAAGTCTGATCATCCCAGCCTCTGCATATCCCTGGAAAGGAAGAGGGCCGCGCAACTCGCGGCCCCTTCATCGCAGCTATTTCTTGCCTTCGCCGACGGTGGGGGCCGGCTTCTTGCCGAGCTCCTGCGCCATGTCGAGATGATGCTTTAGGGCGGGCAGCGTCTTGCTGGCCCAGTCTTTCAGGTTGGCATTGTCGCCGCCTTTGGCATAGCGCTCGAACAGGCCGACCGCGTCCTTGTGGGCGCTGACCTGGATTGAATCGAATTCGGAGCTGAAGTCCCGGCCACTGGCGCCCTTGAGCTTGTCGAGCCTGCTTTGGTGCGAGGAATCGATTGCCGCTGGCAATTCCGCCTTCACCTTGCCGCCGGAGACCAGGCCCTTGAGCTCGGTGCTGGTCTTGGTGTGATCCGTCACCATCTGCGAGGCAAAGGTCTTTTCCTCGGCATTGCCTTTCTGTTGGGCGAGCTTGCTGGCTTCGATCTCGAACATGTCTGAAATCGCGACCTGCTTAACGAAATCGTCCGTCGAAGGGCTCATGCCCAATGCGGAATTGATCCCCGTCTTCTCGCCAACCGATTGGGCGAGCGCCGGCGCCGCCATCAGAATGCAGGCGGTTACTATCATCGTGCGTCTCATAGATACCTCCATCAACTCAAATTGAAATCTCGCGCGAGGCTATTGCTTCAACCGCGCGCAGCGGCCGATGTTCCGGCACTGGCCGGTGAGGCAGCATTCGCTTCTCCAAACACGTGGAACAAACGCCGCCCCTGGGCACTTGATTGATGGGTTCGCCGATGTGCAGACCTGACGAGAGTCCCCGTTTGCGGAAGGCTCGGATGAAGAATTTTCCGGATGCAGCGTTCGAGCCTGAGATGATGAGGCCATGACGGCGGCGCTCGATCGCGCCGTGGCGTCATTGCCTGAGCCGGTGATAGCTCGCACGTTAATTTGCTCGCAGAATCGATCCTCGGCACCGCACAGACCGGCGAACGCGATATCGCGACGATGGAGCGGATCGCGCTGTTTGAGCTTTAGGTGACTCCAAGATCATAGCGGCCGCTTGCTGCCTCTCGAGCGTGCCAAGCAATTAGGAACCCGCGGTAGCAGCGTGCGTTGCTCGCGATATCCGCATCGTGGCGGAGCGAGAGTGTGACCGGCGCAGCGATGGCAGGCTGCTGTGGCCGGCTGCGTTCTGGAGGAGAGTGCAATGCCTGCGCTAAGACCGATGCCCGCGCTAATGGTCCTTCTCGCGCTTACCGATCAAGTATCTGCCCGCGATCTCGACGGTCGCTACGTCAATTCACCCCTGAAGCAATGGTTCGAGACGCTCGCCAGCAAGAAAGGCCTGTGCTGCTCGGATGCCGACGCACGGCGATATCCGACGCCGATTGGGAATCGAAGGATGGCCATTACCGCGTATGGCTCGAAGGCGCCTGGCATGACGTGCCTGACGATGCCGTCATCACCGTGCCGAACCGCGTCGGGAGAACGATGGTATGGCCGATGCGCGGCGTCATTGGCCTGACCATCCGCTGCTTCATGCCGGGGCCGATGATCTGAGGCGGCGGCCTTCGATTCGAATGAAGATCCAATCGGAGGTGGCCGACACGTGACGATGCCGATCGAGAATGCCGTCCATCTCTGCGTGGACATGCAGCGCATCTTCGCCAAAGGCGGCATCTGGGAAACGCCGTGGATGGAGCGGATCCTGCCGACCATCGTCGAGATCGTCGCGCGCCATCCGGAACGCACTGTATTCAGCCGCTTCATCACGCCGGCCGCGCCCGAGGAGGCGCTGGGGCAATGGCGGTCCTATTTCGAGCGCTGGAGCATTGCGACGCGCAACGCGCCGGGTGGCGCGCAACTCGATCTCGTGCCGGAGTTGGCGCGGTTCGTGCCGCCGGGGCGGCAATCGTCGACAAGCCGGCCTATTCGGCCTTCTTTCGCTCACGGCTTGCCGAATTCCTGCGGGCGAGGGGCGTCCACACTGTGATCGTTTCGGGCGCGGAGACCGACGTCTGCGTGCTCTCGACCGCGCTCGATGCTGTCAATATCGGCTTTCGCGTGGTCATTGTGGAGGACGCATTGTGCAGCTCGTCGGACAAAGGGCACGACGCGCTGATGACGATGTATCGGCTGAGGTTCGGCGAGCAGATCGACCTAGTCACGGCCGGAGGGAAATCTGACGGCCGGAGCGGGAGCACTAGGAACCAATCTACAATGCCCTGTTGTTCGGCCACAAACCAACGAAAGCGCAGGGAGAGCGCAATGGCCGAAAAGGACCTCAACGAACTATTCCTCGATACTTTCAAGGAAATCTACTACGCCGAAAAGCACACCCTGAAAGCCTTGCCCAAGATGGCCAAGGCCCCAATTAGGTCGATCCACCGCATAGTGTGGCCCGATGGAGGCAATCCCGATCCACCCTTGACTCAGGGCAAGACCGTACATGAGGCGAAAAGTGGCTGTATCCGCGATACGCCACTTGATCATCATTTTACTATTTCTACCGACCTCGCCCTTACGAGGAGCAGCGCGAGATGTTTGGCCGCTCGATAATCCCCATCCCGGTTCGGAAAAAATAAGTAAATCAAGCAATTATTCAGATGTGGGAAACCCAACAGAAACATTGGATCGGTCCCGAGGCAGCAGGTCACGTACGGTTTTTTGAACTAGATGACCCGTGCGAGTAGGAGCTAATTCACGTGCGCTGCATTGATTCTGCATGGAAACCGTCGAACGCTATCTGCGCAGAAAGGAAGAAGAGCTAAAGCTGCTGAACGGTTTCCTC
>JGI25404J52841_10000007_pt1:0-12500 | contig 16354 bp, 9 predicted proteins | sample TabmetS2T1R1_FD_52841 | JGI IMG/M metagenome (IMG submission 52841)
TACAGTATTGATTTTGGAATCTGTATATTTTGTGGTAATTGCGTTGAGTATTGTCCAACAAATTGTTTATCAATGACTGAAGAATATGAACTTTCTACTTATGATCGTCACGAATTGAATTATAATCAAATTGCTTTAGGTCGATTACCGGTGTCAATAATTGACGATTACACAATTCGAACAATTTCTTCGAATTCACCTCAAATAAAAAATGTATAAAACCCTTGATTCAAAAAACATTTACAAATTTCAAATTCAAATAGCTTTTGTTTTGGATTTAAAGGAATGAGGTTTTTGCTTGGTCAATACAAAAGAACGGTTGGTTGGCGAGAATCGTGGCTTTATTTTATTTTGATTGATTGAAAATCGATTTCTAGTCGAATAATGATTTCAAACTATATAGTTTCAACCTCTGCTTTCGAGAATAAAAGTAGCCCACTAATTGTATCTACATCAATCCACACCACCCCCATTCAAATTTCATTCAATTAAGAAGTATCATATTTTTTAGGATAACTTCTTTTTTCCTGGTCAGGTCAACAAAGGCATGAAATATTTCGATTTATTTTTTCTATAAAATCAAATGGATTTACCTGGACCAATACATGATTTTATTTTAGTCTTTCTGGGATCGGGTCTTATATTAGGAAGTCTCGCAGTAGTATTACTTGCGAATCCAATTTATTCGGCCTTTTCATTGGGATTGGTTCTTTTTTGTATATCCTTATTCTATATTCTATCGAACTCGTATTTTGTAGCTGCTGCGCAGCTCCTTATTTATGTAGGAGCTATAAATGTTTTAATCATTTTTGCTGTGATGTTCATGAATGGTTCAGAATATTCCAAAGATTTTCATCTTTGGACCGTTGGGGATGGAGTTACTTCAATGGTTTGTACAAGTCTTTTTATTTCACTAATTACTACTATTCCAGATACGTCCTGGTATGGGATCATTTGGACGACAAAATCCAATCAGATTCTAGAGCAAGATTTGATAAGTAATAGTCAACAAATTGGAATTCATTTATCAACAGAGTTTTTTCTTCCATTTGAACTCATTTCAATAATTCTTTTATTCGCTTTAATAGGTGCAATTGCTATAGCTCGTCAATAATAAATCTTTAAAACGAGTAATTCAAATAGAATCAACGGCAAAGGAATGTTATAATCCTTTAATTGGAATTCCTGTCTAAAATAGAATAGAAAGACTTTAGTTTTCTATCGATCTATTTCCAATCTATTCCCTTGTTCCATACTTGTTAGAATCGAATCGATTGAATTATTGTTCAGATTGAAATGAATCAAGATTGATAAGGAGTTGATTAATGATGCTCGAACATATACTTGTTTTGAGTGCCTATTTATTTTCTATTGGTATCTATGGATTGATCACAAGTCGAAATATGGTTAGAGCCCTTATGTGTCTTGAACTTATATTAAATTCAGTTAATATCAATTTTGTAACATTTTCTGATATTTTTGATAATCGTCAATTAAGAGGAGACATTTTCGCAATTTTTGTTATAGCTATTGCAGCCGCTGAAGCAGCTATTGGATCGGCTATTGTTTCATCAATTTATCGTAACAGAAAATCAACTCGTATTAACCAATCCAATTTGTTGAATAAATAGTATTAATCATATAAATGGAAATTTGAATATTCATAAATTAATTCAAATTATCAGGTTTGATACGGGTAAGGGATGATCGTGATTGCAAAAACATAAGAAATCAAAGTATTTTGGCCCTGGCTCATAAACCAATTCGGAAGTAGATTGATTCTGATCACTCATTGATTCGTCTGGTATCTAAATATAGGATTCATTTATAAGTTAGTTTACTAGACCGAAAATTTATGACGTTCAAAAATGTATAGATCCAATGTCACATTCAGTAAAGATTTATGATACATGTATAGGATGTACTCAATGTGTCCGAGCGTGCCCCACCGATGTATTAGAAATGATACCCTGGGACGGATGTAAAGCTAAACAAATTGCTTCTGCTCCAAGGACCGAGGACTGTGTTGGTTGTAAGAGATGTGAATCTGCCTGTCCAACGGATTTCTTGAGTGTTCGAGTTTATTTATGGCATGAAACAACTCGCAGTATGGGTCTAGCTTATTGATACGTTCCATAAAACTCTACTTGAATCCATTTTCTTTTTTTTTTTACCGACAAAACCCGTGCTCAAAATCAAATTCAAATATTTTGAGCACGGATTTTTATGGCCCAAGTGTATCTTGTCTTTACCACGAATCATTTTCCTTGGTTAACAATAATTGTAGTTTTGCCAATATTTGCGGGTTCCTTAATTTTCTTTTTTCCACATAGAGGAAATAGAGGAATCCGTTGGTATACTATATGTATATGCATCTTAGAACTTCTTCTAACCACTTATGCATTCTGTTATCATTTCCAATCGGATGATCCATTAATCCAACTAGGGGAGGATTATAAATGGATTCATTTTTTTGATTTCCATTGGAGATTAGGAATAGATGGACTCTCTATAGGACCCATTTTACTGACGGGATTCATCACTACTTTAGCTACTTTAGCGGCTTGGCCAGTTACTCGCCATTCTCAATTATTTCATTTCCTGATGTTAGCAATGTACAGTGGCCAAATAGGATTATTTTCTTCTCAGGACCTTTTACTTTTTTTCCTCATGTGGGAGTTAGAATTAATTCCCGTTTATCTACTTGTATCCATGTGGGGAGGAAAAAAACGTCTGTACTCAGCTACAAAATTTATTTTGTACACGGCGGGAGGTTCTGTTTTTCTTTTACTGGGAATTCTGGGTATCGGTTTATATGGTTCTACTGAACCAACATTCAATTTTGAAATATTAGCCAATCAGTCCTATCCTGTGGCCTTGGAAATACTATTATATATTGGATTTTTTATTTCTTTTGCTGTCAAATTGCCAATCATACCCCTACATACATGGTTACCAGATACCCATGGAGAAGCGCATTATAGTACTTGTATGCTTCTAGCCGGAATCTTATTAAAAATGGGAGCATATGGATTAGTTCGGATCAATATGGAATTATTCCCTCATGCTCATTCTATATTTTCTCCTTGGTTGATGATGGTAGGCGCAATGCAAATAATTTATGCAGCTTCAACATCTCTCGGTCAACGGAATTTAAAAAAAAGAATAGCCTATTCCTCTGTATCTCATATGGGTTTCATACTTATAGGAATTGGTTCTATCACCGATATTGGACTCAACGGAGCCCTTTTACAAATAATCTCTCATGGATTTATTGGTGCTGCACTTTTTTTCTTGGCCGGAACGACTTATGATAGAATACGTCTTGTTTATCTTGACGAAATGGGTGGAATAGCTATCCCAATGCCAAAAATATTCACGATGTTCAGTAGTTTTGCGATGGCTTCCCTTGCATTACCAGGTATGAGTGGTTTTGTTGCCGAATTAATAGTCTTTTTTGGACTAATTACTAGTCAAAAATATCTTTTAATGACAAAACTCCTAATTACTTTTGTAATGGCAATTGGAATGATATTAACTCCTATTTATTTATTATCTATGTTACGCCAGATGTTCTATGGATACAAGATCTTTAATGTTCCAAACTCTTATTTTTTTGATTCTGGACCACGAGAGTTATTTCTTTCGATCTCTATTTTTTTACCCGTACTAGGTATTGGTATGTATCCTGATTTCGTTCTTTCACTATCGGTTGAAAAGGTTGAAGTTATTCTATCTAATTCTTTTTATAGATAGTTTTTTTTCATAAAAAAAAAGAAAAATACAAATTTAAAAAAATGTTCTTCTTTGTACAATGACAAAAAGAAGGCTTTTTCTTCTTCTCTTACGTTAAGTAAAAAAATGAATTTGAATTGGCGAGAACCCGGTGAATCTTGTAGTGATTCACCGGGTTCTCGCCAGTTCACACAAAGTTTTTTTATCTGATATGCGCTGTACACTTTTCTATTTCTATTCGTAAGAACCCCTTTTTGAATTCAATTAGATGTTAATGTAAATGAACCATAACTATGTAGTCCTATTCCTAATAGATTGACCCCAAAATAGCATATCCAAATTATAAGAAATCCAATAGACGCCACAATTGCTGAATTTGTACCCTTCAATTTTCTATTTGTTCGAGTATGTAAATAAATTGCGAATACGATCCAAGTAATAAAAGCCCAAGTTTCTTTTGGGTCCCAACCCCAATAGGATCCCCATGCTTCGTTAGCCCATACTGCTCCAGAAAGAATTCCTATGGTTAAAAAGATAAATCCTAGACTAATAACCCGATAACTCCAATAATCCAATTGTTGAATCAATTGCAACCTGTAATAATTTTTTGGAGAAAAAAAAGAAGTATTTTGGAAAACATTACTTCGTTCATTTATGTATTCGATTTCACCAAAGAAAAATGACTCATTTAAATTGACTAAATGATTACTCGTAGAAAAAACCTTTCTCTTTTTTCTAACTGTAATGACTAGAAGTGATACTGATAATAATGATCCACATAAAAGGGCCGCATAGCCTAATATCATCATACTTACGTGCATTATTAGCCACTCGGATTGAAGAGCGGGCACTAATATTGTGGATTCGTGTATTTCAGTTAAAAGACCTGAAGTAGCAAAGCCCTGGATAAAAATAGCACTTGGTCCAATTATTGTGCTTAGAAGATTTGGATTTTTTTTGAAATACGGAACTATATGAATAAGGGAAAAACTCCATGAAAGAAAGATTAACGATTCATATAAATCACTTAGTGGAAAATGTCGCGAATAAATCCAACGAGTAATTAATAATCCTGTTATACAGAAAAAAGTCATTATTATGCCTTTTTCGGATGAATCAGATAGTTTTACGATTTCATCGACTAAAAAGGTTATCAAATGAATTGTAATTATAATTGAAACGATCGAAAAAGAAATATGCGTTAATATATGCTCTAAGGTTGACAATATCATAAAAAAAAAGAGTCCCTTAATTCTAAAATCGAAATCGGCAATTGAATTCATTATAGGATCTATTTACTTTTTTTAGGAGATGACATGCCGCCACTCGGACTCGAACCGAGATGCTCTAGCACTGCTTCCTAAGAGCAGCGTGTCTACCAATTTCACCATAGCGGCTTGTCTTGAACTCATAATAGCCCTTGAACTCATAATAGCCTATGAATAAGCAATCGTCTAGATTTAAGAATTCAATTGGGTGCAATATTTTTTAGGAAAGATTCAAATTGATGAATAAAAATCCGTTCAAATAGGTATTTGAAGGTTCATTATTTTAGCTTAGGGTCTTATTTTTATTGTGTATTTTATACTCTCTTCGACTTGAACTCTTGTAAAACGGGATCGTCCTACTATGAATTAAGGGATAGAACTCCCCCCCAAAAAACATTTTTCTTTTAATGAACTGTTTTTGATTTATTTGAGTTCAAAAAGTGAAACAAAAAAATCAATTTTATCAATGAACATAAAAAAAGAACCTATTTTGGATCATTCAAAATTGACACATATTTATTCAGAATATTTTGACTAAGGGTTTTTGCCTGGATTGATCGCGAGAGATATATGGGTGTTTATAGAAGACTTCAGAGAAAATTCAAAAGTCAGAAAGTTGCACAAAAAGGTTTAGAATTGTAATCAATTAGTTTCAATGATTTTAGTAACGAAAGATTTTCTATCCGCCCTTATATACAAGAAAAAGTGGATCTATAGAAAAAAGAAACCTTATATTAGTGTAACAAATAAAATAGGTTGATGGGGAAAATAAGACTCCTCAGCTTGGAAATGATAAAATATACTAAAAAGAAAATTGAGTATCTTGTGTTTTTTTGTCAACAAAAAGAAAGTATTCTTTTTTTTTTTCGAATTCGGTAAGGTAAACAGAAGAATTCTTCTTCTACATATTCTAAGAGCGGAACGAATTCCATTTCCTATTGATTAGCTCAACAGGGAATGGAATTCGGGAATTTGATTTTCGAAATGAAATGAGTCAATTTTTGAGTCANGCCGGTTCAGATTATTCCAACGTGTTATGTTTTATTACTTATTTTATTTGTTTGTCGCACAAAAAAACTTTTTGAATTCCCGGTAGAAAGAGATTTCCCTAAGGAAAATCCTTTTAACGCTGCCCAATACCCCTTCTTTTTCCAAAAATTTTTACGAATACGTTTTTTTGATGCAGAAGTACGTTTTTTTGGAACTGCCATTTAAATGAAAATTAAGAGATTACTCATTGGTATAGCTGGATGTGAAAGACATCTATTGTTCAAAAAAAAAAAGTCTGCGCTTTTCTAATTCATTATATATTTCTTTTCTAGATAATATTTTTTTCGAAAAATCTAAAAGAATAGATAAGATGGGTGAAAAATATGCCTAATTTGACTCGAGTTTTCAAATTCGAAGGAGACTAGTAATTAATCTCTTTCTTTCATATGATTTGACCAATTGTAACTTCTTGATTTGAATATTTGAAGTATTTAGCAGAAACTCAGAAAGAATAAGTAAAAAGAAAAAAATTCTATTTAAGTTAGTTTAAGTTAGTGCATATCTTCATTTTTTTATTGATTCCTTTCAAAAGAGGTAAGGTCCGGTGAATCGGAAACAATTAATATTAATTAAGAATTAAAAAACTTTTTTATGGAACAGACATATCAATATGCGTGGATCATACCTTTCCTTCCACTTACAGTTCCTATGTTAATAGGAGTGGGACTTCTTCTTTTTCCGACAGCAACAAAAAATCTTCGCCGTATGTGGGCTTTTCCGAGTATTTTATTGTTAAGTATAGTCATGATTTTTGCAACTAATTTGTCTATTCAGCAAATAAATACCAGTTCTATCTATCAATATGTATGGTCTTGGACCCTCGATAATGATTTTTCTTTAGAATTTGGCTACTTGATTGATCCACTTACTTCTATTATGTCAATGTTAATCACTACTGTTGGAATTATGGTTCTTATTTATAGTGATAATTATATGGCTCACGATCAAGGATACTTGAGATTTTTTGCTTATATGAGTTTTTTCAGTACTTCCATGTTGGGATTAGTTACTAGTTCGAATTTGATACAAATTTATATTTTTTGGGAATTGGTTGGAATGTGTTCCTATCTATTAATAGGGTTTTGGTTCACACGACCTCTTGCGGCAAATGCTTGTCAAAAAGCGTTTGTAACTAATCGTGTAGGGGATTTTGGTTTATTATTAGGAATTTTTGGTTTTTATTGGATAACAGGTAGTTTTGAATTTCGGGATTTATTCGAAATATTCAATAACTTGATTTCTAATAATGAAGTAAATTCTCCATTTGTGATTTTGTGTGCTGCTCTATTATTTGCCGGTGCAGTTGCTAAATCGGCACAATTTCCCCTTCATGTATGGTTACCTGATGCTATGGAGGGACCGACTCCTATTTCGGCTCTTATACATGCTGCTACTATGGTAGCAGCGGGGATTTTTCTTGTAGCTCGCCTTCTTCCTCTTTTCATAGTTATACCTTATATAATGAATTTCATTTCCTTGATAGGCCTAATCACAGTCTTATTAGGAGCTACTTTAGCTCTTGCTCAAAAAGACATTAAGAGGGGTTTAGCCTATTCGACAATGTCTCAATTGGGTTATATGATGTTAGCACTAGGAATGGGTTCTTATCGAAGTGCTTTATTTCATTTGATTACTCATGCTTATTCCAAAGCATTATTATTTTTAGGGTCTGGATCCGTTATTCATTCAATGGAAACTATTGTTGGCTATTCTCCGGATAAAAGTCAGAATATGGTTCTTATGGGCGGTTTAACAAAACATGTACCGATTACCAAAACCTCTTTTTTATTAGGTACACTTTCTCTTTGTGGTATTCCGCCTCTTGCTTGTTTTTGGTCAAAAGATGAAATTCTTAATGATAGTTGGTTGTATTCGCCGATTTTCGCAATAATAGCTTGGGCCACAGCAGGATTAACCGCATTTTATATGTTTCGGATCTATTTACTTACTTTTGAGGGGCATTTAAACGTTCATTTTCAAAATTACAGTGGCAGCCAAAATACCTCTTTATATTCAATATCTCTATGGGGTAAGGGGTGTTCACAAAGAATTAACAAAAATTTTCGTTTATTAAGAATGAATAATAATGAAAGTTCTTCTTTTTTTTCGAAAAAGACATATCGAAGTGATGAGACTGTAAGAAAAACAAATAAGGGGCGTCCTTTTATTAATATTGTTCATTTTGATACTAAAAAGCCCTTTTCCTATCCTTATGAATCCGACAATACGATGTTATTTCCTTTACTTATATTAGTCCTATTTACTTTGTTTGTTGGATCTCTAGGAATTCCTTTTAATCAAGAAGGAACAGATTTGGATATATTATCAAAATGGTTAGCTCCGTCTATTAACCTTTTATATCAAAAGTCAAAGGATTCGACAGATTGGTATGAATTTTTGAAAGATGCAATTTTTTCCGTCAGTATAGCTTATTTCGGAATATTGCTAGCGTCCTTTTTATATAAACCCATTTATTCCTCTTTCAAAAATTTCGACTTAATTAATTTATTTGTTAAAAAAGGGCCGAAGAGGAGTCGTTGGGACAAAATTCTAAATGTCCTATATATTTGGTCATATAATCGTGCTTATATAGATGCTTTTTATACAACATCCTTTACTGAGGCGATAAGAGGATTGGCGCAATTAACTCATTTTTTTGATAGACGAGTAATTGATGGAATTACAAATGGGGTTGGTATTATGAGTTTCTTTGTAGGAGAAGGTATTAAATATGTAGGTGGTGGCCGCATTTCTTTTTATCTTTTCTTCTATTTCTCTTGTGTATCAATTTTTTTATTCGTTTATTACTTTATACTTTTTGATATGACTTTTGAACCATTTATTTAGGTTTTAATCAAAAAAAATTCAAAAGATAATTCTTTATCTTTATAGCGTCCTCTATTTTTTTTTGACAAATAGGCCAGCAGTCGTTGACGTTTTCCCAAAATTTTTCGCAAACCTCTCTGAGATGAAAAGTCTTTTTTGTGCAATTCCAAATGTGAAGTAAGTCTCCTTATCTTAGTGGTGAAACTGAATACTTGAAATTCAACAGACCCTCTGTTTTCTTCGTTTTCTTTTTGAGAAATAACCGAAATGAATGAATTTTTGACCATAAAAAAAATTCTCCTTTCCCTTTTTACAGATATGGGTTTTACCGATCAGTAATAATAATGCCATTAATTTAAATGTGGTATATACAATAATCTAATCCGAATTTCTTTATGAACTGCTAATTTTCTGAATTCAAATCAATCAATCCACTTTCAAATTGGATTTAGATAGGAATAGAAAAGGATTGGTACATTTTCGCATCGAAGAATTTAGACCTAAAATGAAGAAGGTTCTGTTGATTCATTTCGAGATCTAATTGAGACATTATCCAATTTCGTATTGGATACTAGAATGAAATGTGAGACAAGACATGTGATCTGTGTGTTTGTGTGCTTTCAGATACCCTATATTTTCTATCTATCCTATACCCTATTTCAGATACCCTATATTATATATAGGGTATAGGATAGATAGAAAAAGTGTATTATCTACGAATACGAATTTCGAAAGGAATTTTCAATCGTGGATAAAGATGTATTCTTAACATACTGAAACGACTGCCATTATTGGTATCAAACCAATAACGATTCATACAAGCTAAATCTTCGAATCGATAATTAGGCCAAAGAAAGTGCTTTAATTTCATTAATTTGAATTGATTTTTCTCTCTATCAAGATGGTTATTGTCATGTGAAACTTGCCTGCTTTTTTTTACGTTCTTTCCGTTCCAAAATACTGGATTTCTATCTACATCATTTCTAGTCTTTGAATTCAAAGAAATTAGAATTCTGAATTTTCTACGATGTCTAAATGATAAAATATTTTCAGGAACAAGTAAATCAAAATGATTTTTGTCTCTATTTCTACTTATTCTGTCATGTGCTGAAATAGCTTCATCAAAATTATTCTTAAAAAGATATCTTTGCTCTTGGTATTTTTGATTACTTTGCTGCTTCCTCTTATCAACCAACGAAGTACCTATGGTTTGATACATAAGAAATTGTCCATCTTTTTTTCCAGACAGAGGCAAGGGTTCTGATTCTAGACAAAATAGTCCGTCTTTCAGTTCCATGGCCGTGTATTCATCGTCATCTAGACCTATCGGCATGACATCAAAATGGAATTTTCTCCTTTCAAGCAAGGATACAAGCATTTCTGGTAGACTTTTCCGTCTAAGCAGGAAACAAAAGAGCTTGAGATTATCGATCATTTTGTCATTCAGAGTCTCGTCGAGTTCCACTTGATAAATGAAAAAACGTTTCAGGAATGAATCTAGTTCTGATTCCGCGGCGAAAAGCTTTTGTTTTTTGCCTTTTTCACTCTTAAGAATTAATTGGCTTGGTATAAGCCAAGGTTTCATTTTATATGCATTATAAAGTAACACAAATTCTGGGAAGAACCAAAGTTCCCGATTCCATTCAAAAAATCCTTTGTCGGAGTTTGGTGGATTGATTTCTGGAATCAGAAGATCTTTTTTATCTGGAATCAGAAGCAGAAGATCTTTTTTATCTGGAATCAGAAGATCTTTTTTAGGAATTATGAAAGAATTATTAGTACGAATTTGAGTCTTTTGATTCCTATTGGTATCGATCGTGATCAAGGCCTTACTACCGACTTTTTGTCTAAGATCAAAATTGAGAATTTTCCGATCAAAATATTTTCTATCGGCCGTTTTATAAGAAATCTCTTGGTTCGTATTTCCTTGAAACGGAGATCTATAAAAACAGCATTCCCTTTTATTTTCAAAATTAAGAAATTGATATGATAAAAGATCATATCTATAGTTTTTTTGAAAATTCTCTTTTTGATTAGATAATGAATATACTTCAAATTGTTTTTGTTTTTTGAAATCAATTAATTGGTCTTTTGAATGACATTTGCTAAAATTTTCATTTTCAGCTATACCACGCTGATGAACTGTATTTCGCCATTTTTCTGGTATTAATCTAGACCATCTGATCTGAGATAAGTCGTATTGATAATGTCCTCTTATCCCTCTTAAGCAGGTTTTCCAGTGATTCATTTCATAACCCGAATAACCCATTCCTTGTGTTTCAAAAGGCGCCTTTATTTCAGGCTTAAGAAAAAAAGGGCTTCCTTGATCTTGAAGAACAGATTTAGACGAGTTACTAAGTTGGTGTGATAATTTGTAAAATACATATGCTTGTGACAAGCAGGATAAGTTAGAAAAAAGATATGAAATTATTTGACTCTTACTAAGAGAATGAAGTGTCTTTTTGATAGTCGAAATAAACGGAATTCGATTTTTCTTTTTTTTATGAATTTTTTCTTGTTTTCCTTCATTATTAGAATTATGAATTCTTTCTTGTTTTCCTTCATTATTAGAATTATGAATTCTTTCTTGTTTTCCTTCATTATTATAAATGGATTCTTTTTTTGTTGATTCAAGACAAAGTTCTGTATTCATTCTGGGAATATTCATGATAGATAAAAAGATATCTGTGTATATTCTTTGAATGAAAGATTTGAAAAACAGGGGTAATTTAGCGATTAATCCAGCAGTTCTTCTTTTTAATATTTCCCATTTTTCGAATCTTTTAGCATTAGAACTTGTTTTGTTAGGACTAAGATTATTTATTCTTGGAGTTCCTTTTTTTTTCTCTTTTTTGATTCTTTCTATTTGATTTCTTTCTATTTGATTTCGAATTGTACTTGTTCTATCAGTGGTATCCTTGATTTTCTTTTCTTTTTCTTTGATTTTTTCTTTGATTTTCTTTTCTTTTTCTTTGATTTTCTTTTCTTTTTCTTTCATTTTCTTTTCTTTTTCTGTCATTTGATTTTCTGTCACTGAAGAGTTTTTCCGACTCGGAGATGGAATTTGATTAAATGATTCGTGAATTCTCTGATTGCTACTTTTTTGAACCCATTTTTGAACCCATTTTTGAACCCATTTTTTTGTTTCTTTTGAAACTTGTTGAAATAATTTGATTTTTTCTTTGAAAACTAAAGGAGCTCGCTTTGGTAATTTTATCATTTTTTTTACGAGTTCCTTGAAAATGGGTTTCCAAAAGAAAGAACGTGATTTTTGGGACAGACCAAAAGGACGGTCAGTAAGCAGTCCGAAAACTGTTAAAAACCCAAAAGTCTCTTTTTCGTTGTTGTTTTGCATTAGATCTTTCTCAGAGGATTCTAGGTTCGATTTGTGCCAAGGTTTCAAATGAAAAGGATAGAGTACCTTTATCTGCAAACCTTGGGCCCACCAAAAGCTCGGAAATTCGCTTTCGGATAATGGAACACCGTTATAGGTACATAGAACATGGATCTCTTTATTCCATTCCTGGAAATCCTCAGACCATTCAGGACGTTGCGATAGGAGCAGACGTCCAATATTTTTCGCAATTATCAATGAAGGGAATAGAATATATTTTCTAAAAT
>JGI25404J52841_10000011_pt1 | contig 15083 bp, 17 predicted proteins | sample TabmetS2T1R1_FD_52841 | JGI IMG/M metagenome (IMG submission 52841)
GTTGATGTCGCCCGCCACGCTCGGCTAAGCAATGTCGTGATCGACCGCGGCGTGCAGATCCCCGAGGGCCTTGTTGTCGGGGAGGATCCTGAGTTAGATGCCAGGCGTTTCAGAACCTCGCCGCAGGGGATCTGCCTGATTACGCAGAAAATGATCGACGGGCTTAACCTATGACGCGCATGCGCGTCCTTTCGGTGGCGTCCGAGATTTTTCCCCTTATCAAGACTGGCGGCCTTGCCGATGTGGCGGGTGCGCTGCCGATAGCTCTGAAAGCCAAAGGCATCGAGGTCTGCACGCTCGTGCCAGGCTACCCCGAAGTGCTTCGCGCACTTGAGCAGGCGCAAGAGCAGCGCAATCCCGTATCCACCTTTGGAGGCGACGCCCGGTTGCTTCGTGGAAAATGCGGCGAGCTTGATCTTTTCGTGTTGGATGCACCGCATCTATTCGCCCGGGGCGGAAACCCCTACTTGTCGCCCGCGGGCGCAGACTGGCCCGATAATGGGATTCGCTTTGCCGCGCTTGCGCGCATGGCCGCCGACATCGGGTTCGGTGCCGTCCCGTCGTTTGCGCCCGATATCATTCATGCCCACGACTGGCAAGCCGCGCTTGCGCCCGCCTATCTCAACTACGGCCATCGGCCGCGCCCGAGGACAGTGATCACCATCCACAATCTCGCCTTTCAGGGGATTTTTCCGCGCAGCCTGCTAGAAGAGGTCGACCTGCCTCCGGAATCGTTCACGGTCGATGGCGTCGAATATTACGGAGCGATTGGATTTCTGAAGGCGGGTCTTCGGTTTGCGGACATGATAACGACGGTGTCACCGACTTATGCTCTCGAAATTCAAAGCGATGAAGGGGGGATGGGATTGGGCGGATTGCTGCGCAGCCGGTCAAGTGACCTTCGCGGCATTCTGAACGGAGTTGATACCGCCGTGTGGGACCCGGCAACAGATGGTCACATTCAATGCCGTTACGACGCCAGCACGCTTGAACGCCGCGCGGTCAACAAGGCCGCGCTTCAGAAGCAATTCGGGTTGANGCGAAACCCCGACGCCTTGTTGCTCGGCGTCATCAGCCGCCTNTCGGAGCAAAAGGGGCTCGACNTCCTACTNGAGTGCATACCCGCGATCCTCACTGAGGAGATGCAACTCGCAATGCTTGGCAGCGGCGATCCCGAGCTTGAGCGCCGTTTCCGCGCCACCGCGGAGGCGCACGCCGAAACGATCGGCGTTGTCATCGGCTTCGACGAGGTCCTAGCTCATCAAATCCAGGCCGGCGNGGACGCGNTAGTGGTGCCGTCCCGGTTNGAGCCGTGCGGATTGACACAGCTATGCGCGCTGCGATACGGCGCGGTCCCTCTCGTCGCAAGAGTCGGTGGCCTTGCGGATACGGTTGCTGACATATCGGACGGCAACCGCGAAATCACCGGCTTTAAATTCGGACCCGTGACGGCACAAAATCTCGCCGCCGCGCTTCACAATGTCATTGCAGCATATCGCGACAGGCTGGGCTGGAGGGAGATTCAGCTGAACGGCATGTCCGCCGATGTATCTTGGGATGGCCGCGCCAGCGAGTATTCAGACCTCTACTACGAACTGCTCCGCACCGGACGAGCCAATAACGCCATCGGGCTGGGACAGTGATGGTTCGGCATCGGCCATGAGACTGGCTCGTGAGAGTCGCCTAGCCATCTGCTGCTGCCTCCTTGAACCCATGCTTTTGTCGCTGGCTTCAGAGATCCGAAGCGCGACGATCACGACTAAATTCAGGCGCCCTTCAGCTCCGCTGTCACCAAAGAAAAAAGGAGCCGTCAGCGCCACAGCCCTGCGGCTCTCAGTTTTGCCTTGGCATCGGGAGGTGATTGCCAGGGTCCCCACGCGTACCGCCGTTACCTTGTTTGCGGCCATGCGCGAGACATGCGTAATCCGGCTTGCTTGATTCGGCTGTGGTCGATCCGACACAGAACGGGAGTAAATGGGGCGAGGTAGACTCGCAAGTGTCCTATCGCAAGCAACGTGATCGTTGTGTTCCAAAGTGAACACAAGTCGGTTCTTCCGCCCTTTATTTCGGTGCTTTCGCTCAGGAACGAATGAGTTGGCAACGACTTAAAGATTGCCAAGCGCTGGAGAACAGGGAGACTAAGTTGAAGATCCGGGCGGGATATGAAATTTCATTCGATTGTTTTCAGGATGTGCCGATGGTGCTCCTGCTATCAATACATCCTTCAAGGCAGAATGACTTGCTGAGCGAGCACCGGATCACGGTGTCGCCGCCGGTAGTGTCCCGTCAGGGCGTCGATGCTTTCGGAAACGTATGGACCCGGCTTATTGCTCCGCGCGGTCGCCTTGAGATCAGTAATCATTTTTTGATCCGGGACAGCGGCCTGCCAGATGAAGTTGCTCCCTCGGCTCGCCAATGGGATGTCAACGACCTGCCGGACGATGTTGTACCGTTTCTCTATGGTAGCCGTTACTGCGACAGCCAAAATCTTTCGAATCTCGCTTGGTCACTGTTTGGGCCCGTCGCCGGGGGATGGCAGCGGGTGCAGGCGATCTGCGACTATGTCCATAATCGTATTCAGTTTGGCTACCACCACGCCCGTTGCGACCGTACAGCTTCGGAAGGGCATAATGAGCGCATTGGTGTTTGCCGCGACTTTGCGCACCTTGCCCTGACACTGTGTCGTTGCATGAATATTCCTGCCCGATATTGCACAGGGTATCTCGGGGACATTGGCGTTCCCAGAGATCCAGCACCAATGGATTTCAGCGCCTGGTTTGAAGTATTTCTGGACGGACGTTGGTACACGTTCGATGCCCGCCACAATGTGCCTCGAATTGGACGCATCGTTATGGCCCGCGGCCGGGACGCTGCAGACGTTGCGATATCAACTCAGTTTGGCAACGCGGCGCTGGCAAAGTTCNCCGTCACNACCGAGGAAGTGAACCCNGAAGAATGCAGTCNGGCGGCACGAGCTGCCTGAACCTGCCCGACCGGAGGACGGATAGGAACGGGGTGTTGGCCAGTGCGTTCTTTGCAGCAGTTCAATAAATAGTTACACCGATGGGAGTGGAGGATGGCGCGTACGCCGCCTTGGAAAAAATCGAATCCCCGTAAGGCGAAAGGCAAGCGAGCCACGAAACTGTCGCGCGAGAAAAGAGTGGCGGCAAAGCGCTCCGCCAATAGAGCCGGACGAAAGTATCCGAACCTCGTTGATNNTATGCGCGCCGCGGCGAGTGGAGAACGCACGAAAAAATCATCGAGGCAGAAATAGTCTATAGAATCAAATGATCGGAGAAAACATGTGCCAAAAAGAGCCGGCAACAGCTCTCAAGCGTTGAGGGATCCGCGTGGGGGACCTACGGCCGCGGGCACTTAGTCCCTGCGGGTCAGATTAGTGGGGCCCGGCTTCATCCTCGCTGCGGCTCAGGATGAAGCGTGTTCTTTTCACCCTCTAGGGCGGCGATAAGTTGTTGGATGCCATCAAGTGTCTGTTTGTCCGTCATGCGGGCAGCAATTACCCGATAGTGCAAGATCCTTTTATCGATCTCTTCACATTTCCAACACATGACCCATACTCGGTACTGTGTTGGTGAACGTGCATAACCGGTTCATGTTCCTGAATGGAATTAGTCGCGGCGGGACAATAGCTCTTGTGCTATAGCCGATCCTTCAGCCGATGGAAAAGCTCCTTCACGTCCGACGTCCGAAGCTTTANCCCGCGCGGTAGGTGCTGCTTCAGGAGCCACACCTGNTTCGCGGGCTGGCCCTTTGCCTTGAAAAANGCTCCCATGTCTCGGACGAAAGCGATGGCGGCCTCGGGTGGAATTTCTATTNGTTTACGCAACATTACTTTTTGAGATCGGTCTACTTTGTAACGCAACGAAAATCACGGGAAGTGTTTTTAGCTGTCAGGCAGGCAGCGGTCTCATCGTCTTAGCCCCCACCCTCAGCCGCGCATGGTGGGATCGTGTGCCTGCCGCTCACACGAGGCGTAGTTGCGCCCGGTCGCGCTTTTACGTGCCGCTCGATAAAACCTACCAGACTAGCCGGAACCTCTACCCCGATCCGGTCACAGCGGTACTGTAACTCGCTGGCGACGTCCTCCGAGATGTCGCGGGACCAGCCTTCAGCGGTGTTGAAGCCGATGGGATCGCGTCGTTGTGCTCGCATGCAGATCAGTTCCGATTCGATGGAACCAGCACTCAGGAACCTTTGGTCTGGCGTTCGCATTCAAATCTGATGGCAGCGCGCATCTCGAGGAATTGAATGAGGGAGCCGGATGTCCGCAAGGGAATGCCTGCGGTAAAGCTGGATCGTGCCGAATTCGAGAAGCGCTATCGCAGTCGGTTCATCGACCCCGCGTTCAAGTCACTGAGCAGGGAGCTCGATGCAATAATTGGCGTTGCCTGGGAGGCTTACAGTGACTCCCGAAAATCGCCGGAGACACGCAAGGCCGGTGCAGGGTTCGCCGATCCCGACTACGACATCTCCATTGACTGGCTGAAGGCGCGCGAGGCGATCGAGGAGGCGCAGCGCCGCCATGACGACAGCAAGCAGGCGCCGCGCATTCTCATCATCAACGGATCGTCCCGCAGCGAACATACCTGTCCCGGCGAAATGTCGAAGACGTGGCGTTTGGCGAAACTGGCGGAGCCGGTGTTCGGCGAGTTCGGCTTCGAGGTCGACATTCTCGATCTTTCGCGAACCACGTCGGAGTTCGGCAAGCAAATCCATCCCTGCAAATCGTGCGTCTCGACGTCGATGGCGCTCTGCCACTGGCCCTGCAGTTGCTATCCCAATTATTCGCTCGGGCAGACGGATGACTGGATGAACGAAATCTACCCGCTCTGGGTCGCCGCGCGCGGCGTCATGATCATCACGCCGGTGAACTGGTATCACGCGCCGGGTGCGTTCAAGGCGATGATGGACCGCATGGTGTGCGCCGACGGCGGCAATCCCGATCCCTCATCGACTCACGGCAAGACCGCGACGGAAGCCAAGGTGCTGGAGTTGAAAGGATGGCCATACCCGCGACATCTGGCGGGCCGGCATTTCGGCATCGTCGTGCACGGCGATAGTATCGGGGCGGAGACGCTGCGCCGTTCGCTTGCGGATTGGCTCACCGACATGAAGCTGATTTCGGCGGGCGGCATGGCGCAGACCGATGGCTACATCGGCTACATGAAACCTTACGCGACTTCCCATGGGGAGCTTGACCAAGATAAGGCTTTCCAGAAGGAGGTTGTTAACGTCGCCCACGCGCTTGCCGCGGCGGTCGAATTGTCGCTGATCGGCAGCCTGGAGGATCCGGGGCGCGGGCTGGTGGAGCACGATCCCAAATGACCCTAGGGCGGCCCGGCGCCGCCGGATGAGCCATAGACCTGTCCATTAGCGTAACTGGCGTCGCTCGCTGCGAGCTGGACATAGATCGAGGCGAGCTCTGCCGGTTGGCCGGGACGTCCCAGCGGAGTGTGCCCGCCGAACTGCTCCAACTTCTCCATAGATGCGCCGCCCGAGACTTGCAGCGGGGTCCAGATCGGGCCGGGCGCGACGGCGTTGACGCGGATGCCCTTGGGGCCGAGCTGCTTGGCCAGCGACTTCACGTAGTTNATCGTCGCGGCCTTGGTCTGCGCGTAGTCGTAAAGCTCGGGAGAAGGATCATAGGCCTGTTCGGAGGAGGTGCCGATGATCACGGCGCCCGGCTTGAGATGCGGCAGCGCCGCCTTGATGATCCAGAACGGGGCATAGATGTTGGTCTTCATGGTGGCGTCGAAATCTTCCGACGACACATCGAGAACGGAATCGCGCGATTGTTGCCGCGCGGCATTGTTGACGATGATGTCGAGGCCGCCGAGCCCCTCGAGGGCGCGGTCCACTAGCTGCTGGCAGAACTTTTCGTCGCGCAGATCGCCGGGGATTGCGAGGCCAATGCGGCCTTCCGCCTTAATCAGCGCGATGACTTCCTGCGCATCCGGTTCTTCGTTCGGAAAATAGTTGATCGCGACGTCAGCGCCTTCGCGTGCGTAGGCGATAGCCGCGGCGCGTCCCATGCCAGAATCGCCGCCAGTGATCAGCGCCTTGCGCCCTGCAAGGCGGCCGCTCCCTCGATAGGTCTTCTCGCCATGGTCCGGTTGGGGCTCCATCTTGCCGGCAAGGCCCGGCCACGGCTGGGTCTGCCGCTTGAACGGGGGCTTGGGAAACTTGCTGTTCGGGTTTTCAAGGACAGGTTTTGCCATCTGTCTCCTCCATTCCGATTTCAACTGCCAATGCAGCAAATCGTTGCTGTCCGTGGCGAAGATCGGAGGGCTAATGCTGAATACCGCTCATCACGGATGAGCTCAGCGTGGTCCTCGACGCCATCTTGAGCCCGATAATACGACCGGAAGTGGAGATTTCGAGCGGGACGCACGTCTGTGCATTATCCCTATCGTCCGACTTTGTAGTCGTCGGCCAGGCTTTCGAACGGAACCAGGGAATCACAGGCGCGTTTTCTGTTTTAGGAAGGATCGGTTGCAGAGCCCGTCGATAAGATCGGCAACTCGGCGGCAGCAGTCCGAAAGGAGCGCGAGCTCGAAGTCCAGAAGTCGAGTGATAGGTATGTCCACGAAGAGCAATCGACAGATACGAGCGAGCACGGCCGAGATTCTTGCCGTCGCCCTCTTCCTGATTGCATGGACCATTGTTGAGACGGTTACGGGCACCGGCACGGGCAGCCACGTTTCTCCAGGCACGACCTATCACGCCGCCGCTGCTGCAGGGGCGACCGTGACCCCAAGCGATCAACCTTCCGCTCTCGAGGACCAGCCAGTTAAGCCAGCGCCTGCGCCGCGTTCATAAGGTCAAGTGTTCGCCAGAACTGGCAATTAGTACGACGGAGCTGTTAGTAGTGGCGAACGAGAGTGCAGCGCTCTGTTGGGCTGCCACGGCGTCAAAACTTAATTTCCTTGATTCGACTATCGATTAGGAACTGGGAAGCTTTGTATCTCGTTGAACTCACCTCAAGGCGAGCTTACCGATGACTGTCCACAAACCGCAAACCAATGCCAGTGTCATTGGTCTGTTGAACGCCTACACCCAAAGGCTACGTAGGTGGCTCACAAGCAGGGCCGTGGCTTACGGCGTCGCCGTTGGCCTTTTGTGCGCAGGAGGCNTTCTTCTATCAGNGGCCGTCGGAGTCGGCGCTGCCGCCCTGTTTTACTTCATCGAGCTTNGTTACGGGGTATGGACCGCTTACGGCAGTATCGGGGGCACATTCGCAGCACTTGGGACCGTGGCTTCGGTCGCTGCGGTCACCATGCTGAAACGCCGAGCTGCACCGGTTCCAAAACCACCGAACGCCACGAAGGTCTTTCAAGCGGCCGCGTTGCCAATGGTGGGTCGCTTGGCGTCTTCTACAGGAAATGTTCGGACCGCCGACGGCACGACACGCGCTTTGGCCGCTGCCGCAGGTGTGCTCTTGGTCGGCTGGATTGCATCGTCGCATGCGACACGCCGCGTGCCGCCTCCAGAGCGCTAAAATGGTGGCGCGGCCATCGATGCGCAGCGATCTCTTGCTTGTGGTCGCGACAGTGCTGGGAACGCTCGCGATTCAACGGCACATCGAGCTTGTGAAATCGGGAACCTCGCTACCCCGGCGTCGCTTCCAGGGCGCTGGAGCTTCGCAGGCACACCAAGCACATCTCCAACCTTCAGCCCAGTCACCTGTCGACATCAAACCCGTGGGCTGGAAGGAGATTCTCGTGCGCACCTATCAGCAAATCAATGAAGACCGCTTGCTCGCGATCGCCGCCGGCGTGGTCTTCTATGGCTTGCTTGCGCTTTTTCCCGCCATCACGGCGTTGGTGTCGAGCTACGGTCTCTTCGCCGATACTTCCACGATCGCGGACAATTTGCGTACCCTTGCAGTCATGTTGCCGGAGGGCAGCTTCGTGATTGTCCAAGACCAAGTCGCCCGTGTTGTCTCCAAGGGCAACGGCGCTTTGAGCTTTGCCTTCGTCTTGAGCTTGCTTCTGGCGCTTTGGAGTGCAAATGCCGGCATGAAAGCTATCATGGATGCCCTGAATGTCGTCTATGACGAAGAAGAGACCCGCAGCTTTGTCAAGCTCAACCTGATCTCTCTCTCGCTCACGGTTGCTGCTCTTGCAGCCATACTCATCATGGCCGGGGCGGTAGTGGCGGTGCCACTCGTGCTGGAGCATGTTGGCATAGGCAAGGAGGCCGAACTACTCGTCAAGATTGGTCGTTGGCCGGCTTTGGTTCTGTTACTGCTCTTTGCACTCGCTGTTCTCTACCGGTTTGGACCAAGCCGCCAGGCGCCGCGGTGGCAATGGCTCAGCGTCGGCGCTGTCGTCGGATCAGGCCTTTGGCTTGCGGGATCGTCCTTGCTCTCGTGGTACCTAGCGAATTTTGGCGATTACAACGCGACGTATGGATCTCTCGGTGCGGTGATCGGACTTATGATGTGGCTGTGGATGTCCGCTATCATTGTCTTGGCGGGCGCCGAATTGAATTCCGAGGTCGAGCACCAGGCGATGGTTTCTTTAAAGGATCATGGCACTCCCCATGTCAATGAGCTCGCTGAATGACCGCACACGTGCAGTCTTCGCCGGCACCCGGCGAGACCTCTCGAGGTGCAACAGGCGCGCCTCGCGAAGCCATTCTGACAGGCTACTTTACGCGCTGTGTGCTAAAGTGAACCAGACTGGGCTGGTCTCCAGTGCGAGGAAGTTGCGACCAGCGATGGGGATACTTCCCGAACAGGCCGCACACGACCCGGCGAGTCAGCGCTCGCCGCGTTCCGCAGATTCTCGGGCATGGTAGGCGACATTTTTCCGGCGACTGAGGCGTAGCTTTTTTGAAACCTAAAGTGGGACCGTCCGTAACTTGGAAATCGGACGGCCCCTGCCGACCGCTTCCAATTGCCCTGCCTCAACAGGACGACAGCCGACGTTCAAAGCTACGAAACGTCGGCCCGCATAGATTCGACGATTAGTCGGATTCCTTAATCGGAACCCTGGAAGGAAGAAACGGCGCAACCCGCTGTCTTAACGGTAACGCGACTTATTGAGTGCGGGCGCCCGTCAGGGCGCTATATTTTCGGGATGGCAGAAGACCCGTTCAAGAAAACCTCTAACCAGGCCGCTGTCTCTGAAGGCTATGCAGCCTACAAGGCGCAGGAAGCGGCGAAGCGCAAGAACATGCTTCGCCTGCGTGAAGAGCGGTTGGCACGAGAAGCCGCCAATCCGCCTGAGGCAACGCCCGCTGACGAGCCGAAAAAGCGGAAGCGGATTATTCGAAAGTAGGCGGACCCACTTTTGTCCTTCGGTGCGGCGTCCTTCTCTCGCTGCCGGTAGTGTCCATCGCGCCGCTTGGCTTGGCANTGTTCGTCATCCCGGGCTGCTGACAAGCCGCCTTCGCTCTATCATCGCAATTCCGGCTACTCGCGCTCGATCCTGAAATCGTCCAGCAGCGGCGATATCGATCCGGCGATGAGGTCGCCAAGCAATTGGGCCGCCAGAAAGCTGAACGTGATGCCGTTGCCGCCATAGCCATACGCCGCAAAAACGTTCTTTGCGCCAGCAACAGGGCCGATNAGCGGCAGGCCATCATGGGTCGTATCAAAGGTGCCTGCCCAGCGAAATTCGCTTGCCGGATCGGCTGCTGGCCAGAGCGCGGCAAGCTTCTCGGAAAGTAAGCGAGACTTTTGCCCGATCTGGCGGTCACGCTCCTCAGGCTGGATTACCTCTTCGCTATCTTCGCCGCCGATGATAATGCGCCCCGCAGCCGTCGTGCGCGCATAATGGTAATGTTCGGCATCCTCCCAGATGAGCGCTCCGTCGTTCCAGATTGCCTGCGGTTGCGGCCGCGTCGCGATGGCCCAGCTCGAGGATACACGGTGGATACTGGCGCGAACGATGTCGGGCATGACATACCCGGTGGCCAGTACGACGAGCCGCGATCCGATCTCGTAGCCATTTTCAAAGCCGGTGGCGACGCCGCTGCCGGCCGCGTCGAACGCCACCGCTTCACCGTCGAAGAGACGTGCTCCCCGCGTGGCCGCAACGTGCAGCAGTCCGCGCGAAAGTTGCAAAGGATCGCAGTCAGCAGCGCCTGGAGAGACAATTGCGGCGGCGCGCCCGAAACCGAAGGTGTCAAACAGCAATCCTCGATCGAGAAATTCGCCTGGCAACCCAATACGTCGCCGCAGCCCATGCTCCGCCAAGAGATGTCTTCCGTCATCTCCTGATGCAAGATAGAGTGAATTCCGGGTCCGCAGTTCGCATTGAATGCCGAGGCTCGTTACAAGCGCATGCAGTCCGCGAACGGCCCGCACGCTGGCCCGCCACGCACGTGCGGCTCGTTCAAGACCATAGGTTTCCGACAACGCCGTCAACGATCGATCGATTTCCCAGAGCAGCATTGAAGTACTGGCGGATGTGCTGCCGTGCCCTGGGATCTCGCGGTCGACGATAACGACATCCATGCCCTGACGCGTGAGGCGCTCAGCGACCAACGAGCCAGTGATGCCTGCGCCGACGATCAGTGCATCACAGCGGATGTTTTCGGTTAGGTCTCGCCGAGGCGGAGACTTGGCTGCGGCAAACCAAGGAGAGCGTCCGCCCCGCAAATCGGCTTGCTTAACGCTGTCCTGATCCAGAAGGATGATGATTAATCACCTGGCAAATTTTCGAGGCGGCCTTTGGCGGTCATAGACCAACGGTTTGGATCCGAGTTCGGTTCCCGGATGGAAGAAAATGACATAGCTGACGCGGAAGAGGCGGGCCGGCGATGCGAGCCTCGAATGCGCCTGCGAGGGAATTGCCATTCAGGGCCGCGGCGCTCTGGAAAGCTATTGGCGGCCGCGGCTGGACGCCTTTGCGGCGATCGCCTTCGGGCTTGAGGAAATTGAACCGGCCGCCGAAGGCGTCGTGCTCGACTATTCAAGCTACGCCGGCAAGCCCGTCAGGATCGTCTTCCATTTTTCAACGGACGGGAAAATTCGGCAAACGCGGTGCGGTCCGGTTGATCGTCCCGCCGGGAGCTGATCGGGCAGGTTCCCGCTTTAACCAATTGCAACTTTTTCCCGATCCCCGGGAACGGGCACCGGCCCATCTGATTATATCCCCGTTGAAGCCGGAGGAGAGGAAGATGCCTGTGGCGGTGCTAGGAGCTGCTATTCACGCGATCATCCTGGTCGGTGGTGCCAGCTATTATCTCGGTCACTTGCATTGAGGACGCGACGGCGGGAAACGCGCGTTTATGATCCCGCGCGGTTCCCGTCAGAGCGTTCCGGTCCAGATTCAGAAGCGGCTGCGACGACCGGCAGTCGGCAACGGACAACGCTGTTGCCCGCTTCGTGTAACACCTCGAATGTTCCGCTGAGCGCGCGCACGCGCTCGTGCATACCGGTCAGACCGCGCCCGAATTTCACATCGGTGAAACCGATTCCGTCGTCGGCGACCTCGATTATCACGATCTGGTCGTCAAGTGCAGCCTTGACGTCGATCGACGAAGCCCTTGCGTGGCGCAACGCGTTGGTCACGCCTTCCTGGATCACGCGGTAGACGGTCTGCGACAACGGTCCCTCAAGTTCGTCGAGGCGGGCATCGATGCGCGACGTCAGCGCAATGCCGGACGCTGGCGTATTCTGCAGGAAGGTCTCGATTGTTTTCATCAGCCCAAGCTCCTGGATGTACAGCGGCCGCAAATGGTCGAGGATGCGCCGGTTGGCCTGCTGCAGCGATTCGACGGATTGCAGAATGTTCTCCACCGAGGCATCCAGCGCGTCGTTGCCGCCACCAGTCGAATCGCGGAGAGCAATGGCGCCGGCGCGGATGCCGAACAGCAGGGGGCCAAGCTCGTCATGCAGTTCGCGCGCGATGTCGCGGCGCTCGTCATCCTGGAGGGAAACGATCTTGTGCAAGAGATCCCGGTTATCGATGCTTAGCGCATTGAGCCGCTGGGCAAGGTCGTTCGCTTGCTCGCAGCTCCTCCGGATTTCGGGCGGACCGGCCACCGGGATGACGCGGCTGTAATCGCCGTTCCGCATACGCGTGAGACCTGCGGCGAGATGCTCTAGCGGCCGGAGCGCGGTGCCGACCGTGAAGTGGGCAATGATGCCTGTCGTGAGGGTTAGGATGGTCGCAGCGACGATGATGGCGAGAAATCCGATCCACTTTTCGTAGATTTCCCAGGTGACATCGGGCGAGAAGACAATGTCTCCGACGTGCTTTCCTTCCACCATGACAGGAAATGATTTGCCGATCTGGGGAATCTCAAGCAGATCGGTGAACCATCGTGGCGCCATGCCGTGCGGGTCGCGTGTTTCCACCGGCTGTTCGCTGAATGCCACGGGTGCCACCGGACGAAACTGGATCGTTTCCGAGGTTCCCAGCGCTCCGGCAAAGGCATCGAGCGTTTGCCGGGGATTGGCGGACGTTTGCAGGGAGGCATTGAGCGCGTCTGCAACGGCCCTGGCCGAGCGTGCAGCCGGTCCGCTCTCGTCCGCCATCTGCTCGGTCGCAAAGATCTGCAGGGCCGTCAGGCCAAGCAGCACGGCCACCACGAACATCATTCCCAGAAGAAGGGAAAGCCGCGCCCGGAGCGGAAGAAGCCTCCACATTTGGACGATTCTAATCCGCACCGAATGTTTCTTTCTTCTGAGGTCTCGGCAAGGGACCTATCCTCCTGTAAAGGCTTTATGAATTGATGCAGGATAACGCGAAATCATCGACCAAGGTACTGATCGTCGACGATCATCCGGTCGTCCTTTCGGGCTGCCGATCGCTGTTTGCGAATGATCCGTCCATTCGGGTTGAAGAGGCCGTTGATGCCAAATCCGGCCATCGCGCTTTCGTTCAGAAGAAGCCCGACGTGACAGTAATCGATATCAATCTGCCCGACGTGTCGGGCTTCGAATTGATGCGCCGCATCCGCAAGGACGATCCCGACGCCAGGATCATCATGTTCAGCATGAACGACGATCCGGCGTTCGTGGTCCGGGCGGTTGAACTGGGCGCGCAGGGCTATGTCTCGAAGGGGGACGACCCTCGCGTGTTGGTGAAAGCAGTACGCAGGGTCGCGGCCGGCGATAACTTCATTTCCCCGCAGCTTGCCAAGGCTGTGACGTTTTCTGCGGCTGCCATCAAGGCCAGCCCTGCCACGCAAATGTCCGCGCGGGAGCTGGAAATCCTGCGGCTGCTTGGCCGCGGAGACAAGATTGTCGAGGTCGCAACGACGCTTGGCATTTCCTACAAAACGGTGGCGAACACCACGTCGCTTCTCAAGCAAAAGCTCGGGGCGAAGAACCATTCCGATCTAATCCGCATCGCGGTCGAAATGGCACTGAACTGACGAAATCATTTGAAATCGAATTGGCTCGCGGCGAGATGCACGATGCGCGTCATGAGTTCCTGCGGTCGATCTTTCTTCCGCACCATCCTGCTAGGCCGCTCGTAGCCTCTTTGGCGCCGACAGTTTCTGCGGTGGGAGCATAGTAGTCGAAACAGACGACTTGGTCTCGGACGTTCGATTACAATTCGGGCAAAGGAAGAGGTGAGCGATCGTGATGGGGCTCTGGTTCTCCAAGGACGAGCGAGACCACTGCATGTCGATATGGCAGGCAGGGCATATGGGGGGTTCTAGCTGCTCAAGCGATTTCCTCAGTTTATCAACCATCGACGAACTTCCATTGTTTTACTGGCACGTCTCAGCCTAGAAGATTACAGTGGGCCTCGTCTAGCCGGGAAAAAGTGGCAACTTCCCGGGAACGCCATCGACCCCGGGGGCGACACTACACCGCAGGTCTGGGCGCTTCCCTGAACGCCCGGCCTTGGAAACCCGCTCAGCGGCGGGTTGCCGTTACCAAACGAACACTTACTGCTTTGTCTGCATTGCGTAGGCACGACGGAGAGAAGTGAGGCCAAACTTGCTTCGAACAATCCTCGATCGGGTTGGCAGACTGGGTGGGCTGTGTCGTCCCTTCTTCTGCGAATGCGATGGTCGTCAGAAGTGCTGTCGTCGCTAGTCCTAATACGACGTTTCTCATGGTTTGCCTCATTTCAACTGTCCACCCAACGAGCAAGCTCGAGCGCTGTTCCGCAAATTTTCCGATCAATGAAAAACCCTGCCGAGGGCGCTCGGCAGGGTTGCGCAGAGAAGTCGACGGACGGCAGGGTGGGGACCTTGGTGGTCCGTCGAGGGTCTGCGGTCTCAATCTGATCGACAGATCAGTTATCAGTGCAGACCTTCATGGTCTTCATGCCGGTCTCGGCTTCAGTCTTTGTCTTGAACACGCCATTGTCGACGACGGTAGTGGTCGTAGTGGTCGGCTTCTTATCGACGATCGTACACTTCTTCGTCGTTGTGTCCCGCACGACGTAGTATTCAGTCGCGGTCTGCGCAAATGCCGAGGTGGCGACAAGGCTCGCAACGGTGGCAGCAAGCAAAAGCTTCTTCATAGGTTTCCTCCAGCGTTGGTTAGTTCACGTCGCGGGCGGGTTATTAACACTTCCCGACCGCGTATTCTCTTGCATGCTGATCCAACGCTGGGTGTTGCCACTTGTTCCCAGCCTGGAATCCTGGTCAGTTGCCGAACAAAAGTCGGCCTTACTGCTACACCATCCGCGGTCCTTTCGAACTCCTTATCATGGGAGGTGCTCGCGGGAGCGTGCCGGCTCTGGTCAATATCGCACAGACACTGCCGGCAATAACCGCTGATTTCGAGCATGTGCCACTTTTTCCCGAAAATTGGAACATCCCAATTCGTGGCTAGTTTGCGTTTGCATAGAATGCGGGGCACAGGGATATGGCCAATCGCGGTCGCTGTGAGAATTGCGATGATCCGCTGCGGATCGTGGTCTTGAAGTTTCGATGGAGCGGGACAAGCGCGGTATGGGCGTGTCCAAACTGTGCGTTGTTGCCATCAGATCGCGCAGATGCCGATAGCGGACCGCTGTCGGTTCCTACGGGACAGAAAAGGCTGGAGATCAGCAACTGGATGAACCTGGCGCTTACCCGATTAGGTGGTAGGGCCTTGCTCGCTTTCTTTGGGCTCAGGTGCGGCTCGTNTGCCATGGCGG
>JGI25404J52841_10000028_pt1 | contig 11693 bp, 9 predicted proteins | sample TabmetS2T1R1_FD_52841 | JGI IMG/M metagenome (IMG submission 52841)
TATTGGTGTCGGTCGAGGCGACGGTCGTCTGGAAGGTGAGCGTGCTCGTCCCCGAGCCGCTGACATAGGTGGCCTTGGCGCCATCATTGAGCGACAACGTGGGCGTACCGGTGATGGTCACGGCCTCGCTGAAGCCGAGCGTCAATGTGATGGTATCNCCGGCGTGCTCGACTCCCGTGCCCGGCGAAGCGNAGGCCTGCGTNACCGTCGGNGCGACGTTTGGGGTGGTAGGCGTTGTTGGGGTGGTTGGCGAAGCGGGCGTGCCCCCGCTCACCGCCTGGAGCATTGGAAGGAGCGAATTCAAGTCCACACGGAGGGCGTTCATCGTCGCCGTATCATAGGCGTTCGCCTGGGCGCGAAGGGCGGTCTGGGTGCCTCCAACGTCGGTGACGTAGGCGCCGTATTGCTGGAGGGCGCGGAACACCTCCTGGCCGAGCGGCGAAAGGCCGGAGGGCATCGGCGTTCCGGGCGGAATACCCAGAAGCTGGCCTTCCTGCACGATGCCGGTGAGACTGTTGCCGTCGCTGCCAGTGGCGGGGGCGACGTAGCCTGGCTTCACGAGCGAACTCTCGACAGCGAGCTGCAGGGCATGATCGATCGTGCCGTCGTCGGTCTCCGCCTTGACCAGGAGCCCGCCGAGTTCGCTCGCGCCGGCGGCAACGATGCCTGCGCCCCGCGAGGCGGTGCCCCAACCGGTGCCCGTGACCACGTTCGCCTCGGCATACGACTGGGCGGTCGCGGTCGTGTCGCTCGTGCGGTTGAATCGCCAGAAATTGTAGACGATGTCGCCGTCGACGATGAGGATCGGCCTGTCGGGATTCGCTGAGCCGTCCCCGGCTCCGCCGGTCGCCCCGGCCGGAACATGGACGCTGACGGTCCCGCCGGGCCATCCCCAGCTTGCGGGAACAGATACCTGCACAACCGGGTCGGACGACGAGGCGACGTAGACTGGCGGCGAGCCTTGGGCCCAGGTCGCGGAGTAGTTCCATCCAGTCGCGGTGGGCCAGGTGAGCGGCGTATATGTTGCTCCGGTCGGGACATGCTGATTCCAAAGCGAGTCCGGCGAAAACGGAGCAGATGACAAGTCGAACGACATTCGAACCCTTTCGGTGTGGTTTGACGCATCACGAGCTCGGTAACGTACCGAAGCGCTCGCAGCCTCCTGGGTGGTTGGCCGCTCTCCGTGAATTATTTTTTTGTAAGCCGGTCAGTTTGTCCGAACTTTGGTCCTAATGGGACGGACAGACAGCCGAACAACGGCCATTTCGCACGCTCGTTGAAGGAACCGGAACTCTCGACACTCATGGAATTGCGCGCAGAAGCACCCGTCGCGTCTGCAATACAACCGCAGTGCTTTTGGCATGCCGGTTAGAACCGCTTCGTCTCGCACGCCGTCGGGTGAGAAGAGCGATTAAGCTGTCCGATGCCCGATGTAGCCGAAGGGCAGGTCACCCTCAAAGGACCACATCGCATCGACGTCCGAGACTACAACGGCGATCCTGATGAGGTCGCCCTCGAGATCAGAAATCGCAAGATTCGCGTCCTACCGTCGATCGGAAAGCAGAAACGCTATCCCGCACTAACCTTGACGGTGCGATGCGGAGCCATTGCTCCAGCACGACGACACTAAAGAGTATCTTGTGGTGGTCGGCCCGGCCTGCCGCGTGGTCACCCAGCATGGATTGCACCGCAGCCGGCTCCAGGAAGCGGTAGACCTGTGACTGCGGATCGGCCAGGTATTGCCGGATCCGTCCGTCGAGGGATTGGCGGAACCACCCATCGACCACATTCACCGCAAATCCGCGCTTCTTGCGATGGATGATTTCCGACGACAATAGCCGCTTGCTCGCTTCGCGATGAAGCCACTTGCGAACGCCATGATGCACCTTGAAGGACGCGCCCAATTGCTGAACGTATTCGACCACTTCGCGATCGAGATAGGGTACGCGAACCTCGAGGGCGTGCGCCATGGACAGCTTGTCGCCATACATGAGCAACTCGTCCGGCAGCGACGAGCGCAGCTCGAGTAACTGAAAGGCGTTCAGGTCGTCCAGGTTTTCGAAGGCCGGCCGGTATTCCTCCCAGCAGCGAGCCGCCAGGGTGGCCTCCCCGTCAGCGATCAGCTCGGGGCGGAAAAGCCCCTGCATCGCGTTGTCCGAAACCAGGGAGAATACCTGCTGGAAACGACGAAGCCGGTCGGGCTCGTGCAGCGAGTAAAGGCCACGCTTGATCGTATCGTTCCGCGGGAGGGCGCGCGCGAGTGCGGCACCGGGTGTCCGCAACCAGCCGGGCAGCGCGCGCCAGGCGGCGCCATAGTGCACGCCGAGGTGTCGGTTGTATCCGCCGAACAGCTCATCAGGCCCCTGGCCGATGAGCGCCACCTTCACGTTTTCACGAGCCCGCTGGCAGACGAAGTACATGGGCACGATCGACGACGAGGCGACCGGTTCCTCAAGGACGTTCACGATGCGCGGCAGGACGTCTTCAAACGTTTCCCGGGTGAGGTGAACCGCGTCGTGCTTGGCCCCGTAGGTCCGGGCCGTTTTGGCGGCATCCTCGAGCTCATCATCGGCGAACGACGATCCATACCCGACGCTGAACGTGTGCCAGTCGCGGCCATACAAGCTCATCAGCGCGAGCAGCAGGCCCGAATCCAGACCGCCGCTGAGCAGCAGTCCGAGCGGAACGTCGCTGATGAGATGCCGCTTCATCGCCGCCTTGTAGAGCTCGATCAATTTTTCCGTCGCCTCCTCCGGGCCGGGCTGCGGGGCGAATGGCTCCGGGGCGAACTGGTAGTAGCGCGAGACGTGCACCTGGCCGTTTTCGACGACGAGTTTTTCACCCGCGGCGAGCTTCTGGATGCCTTTGAACATCGTGCGCGGGGCCGGCGTGTAGCGATAGCGCAGAAAAAGAGCGACGGCTGCGGGATCAACGCCCGGCGGCTCGCCGAGAGCAACGCAGACCGGCCGGATCTCCGAACCAAAAGCGAGCGACCCGTTGCAGATTGCGTAGTAGACCGGCTTGATGCCCATCGGATCGCGCGCCAGCAGCAGCCGGCGCTTTTTCACATCCCAGATGGCGAGGCCGAACATGCCGTTGAAGCGGTTCAGCACGGCATCACCCCACTGCTTGTAGCCGTGCACGATCACCTCGGTGTCGCAGTTGGAACGAAACACGTGGCCGTGCCCCTGCAACTCCTGCCGGAGTTGCTGATAGTTGTAGATCTCCCCGTTGAAGACCACCCACACCGTCTGGCCCTGGTCGGACATCGGTTGGTGGCCGGCGGGTGACAGATCGATGATCGCCAACCGGCGGAAACCCAGGCCGAGATTCCCGTGCAAATGCTGGCCGGCGTCGTCGGGGCCGCGGTGGATGATCGTGCCCATCATCGCTTCGATGGTGGAAGCGCTGACCGGCGCACCGCTGCCGAAGTTAAACTGCCCGCAGATGCCGCACACGGTGGCGTCCTTTCAGTTGGAGTTCGAAGCGTCTTGCTCGTCGCGCAGCCGCAGGCAGAGTGCGCGGAACATCGCCGACTGGCCCCACTGGGGCGCCCTACGTGGATCGCGCTGGGCGCCATTTATCGGAGGGGAACTGCCGGCAATTGAAAGCTTCACCGGATGGATACGCGAAGATCTTCGTTAGTACCTTTCATATGGAGGGTTTCCCAAATTGATTCTTCAATCCTGGCGCCGGCGTGACCATCGGCGGTGAAGTGTTCGTCGGCGCCGGCGTGCTGTAACGATCGTCATCCGCGCGCCCCGCGCCAACCTCTCCCCTCCTGCAGTTTCACGAAAGAACCCGCTCGTACACAGATTGTATTCGCCTTGCGACCTTCGCGAGCGAAAGTTCATCGACCGCGGCATAACCGCTCGAAAGACGCTTTCCACGGACCAGTACCTTCTCTACAGCTTCCGCGATACGGGCCGGTTCGTCAGACACGATGTAACATCCTTCGAACTCTTTAATTCGCTCGGCGACGTCGCCAACATCGACGGAAACTATCGGTAGATCGCAGGCAAGAGCTTCTTTGACGATGTTCGGAGAACCCTCATGAGCGGACGTAAGGAGCAAACAATCGACAGCGTTCAGGAATCGTGCCACTTCTTGTTGAGGTCTCCTATCAAGTGTGACCAATTGGGCAGATGGATTGGATTTTCGAACCAACTCAAAAGCGGCTTCGGCGAGCGGGTATCTCTTATACCCCCCTGCTGAGGGCCTGCCTGCAAACAGGACGTGCTGCTCGTCTTCTCTTAGACCCACTTCGCGCTTAGCGACCATTCTGGGATAGAAGACATCAAGATCCACCCCATTGGGAATGATGGACGTTGTCTTGACACGAAGATATTTTGCAAGACCGGCACTCTTCGCAATATTGTGAGCCGTCGCGTACGACAATAAACGGGAGAATAGTCCGTGCAACACTCGATTAGAGAATCGATATTCTCCCCACTCGTTGCAATCTCCAAGTACGTCGTTGCCCATAAAAGACACGACGAGTGGCCGGATAGTAGCGAATCTGGCAGTCCAGCCTGAGTACATGTAGTGCGCATGAACGAAATCGTAGTGCCTCGACCGCACAGCCTTCCGTACTTGAGCAATACCCTTGATATATCTGCCAATGCCAGTGCCATTGAGCAGGCAAACATCAACATCAATCCCAAGCTTCACCAGCGACTCCACTTGAGTGCGGATGAAAACGCCCGCAGACGGATTCTGTTCAGTAGGGTATGCGCCCGTAACATGCAGAACCATCATCGCAGCTTGGTCCTCGTGGCCTCCGCGAATGGCGACATCAGCGAAATGCGAGCCCGCGTGCACAGCCTTTCAAGATATTTCCAAGTACGCTCCCGTGCAGCGTGACGACGACCGTCGCCTGCAACCCGAACATTTGCCGAATAACCGTAGTGCGCATGGACGATGTCGTATGCCACCGCGCTCGTCATTCGCATGACATCAGATAGTTCATCTTGGACTGGAATCCGAGAATATTGATGACGTCGACCGTGTAGCCGAACCGGCGCAGCTGCTCTTCCTGCTGGCACACGAAGGCTCCGCGGCCCGGCCTCTGCGGACTCGGATAATGTCGGTGACAGAGGACCCTCACCATCTTGCGTTCCCTCAACGCCCGGCAGGAATTGCCATCGCATTACTGGCCTGCGCCGGCCGCCGTTGCGTTTGCTCGGCCCATTGTCTTCGCCACGCCTCGAAGGAAAGTAGGGCCCATAGCTGGGATCCATAATTCTTCTCCCCCGAGATATGCTTCCGCCAAATCTCTTGCGCCGGTTTTACGTCGAGGATCCCACCGCCGTATCTGGCAGGCGCAAGCAAGTCCTCGGCCCAATCGCGTAACGGTACTCTAAGCCATTCGCCTATCGGCACACTGAATCCCATTTTCGGCCGTTCGACCAAATGGCGAGGAACGAAACGGTCGAGGACCTGTCGCAGCAGCCACTTCGTCTCTCCGTTCCGTACCAAAAATCGTCGAGGGAGGCGCCACACAAATTCGACTATCCGATGGTCCAGGAGTGGCGGACGCGCCTCCAAGGCTACTGCCATTGACGCCCGATCGACCTTCTGCAGTATATCGTCCGGAAGGTAGGTAATCGTGTCGAGAAAACGAGCGCGGTCCAAGACGCCAAGTCCTGGTGGCGTCCCTCCAAATCCAGGGGGATTTTCCCGATCAGGCATGTGAAGCCCCACATCCTGAACGAGGCTCATAAGCCGAGTGTGAACCCCATCCGGATCCATCGACAGCACATCAGACAGAGTGCGCACCTTGTCTCCAAGTCGTTGCGGAACGATACCGCCACGAAAGTGGTGCGATAATTGATTTAAGATGGAGGGTGGCAAAGCGCCCAAGATGGCGCCGGCGGCCACCCGAAACCGAATAGGCACCGGGCAAGCGTATCGCGAGAACCGCGTCACAATTTTGTAACTGTCGTATCCGGCGAACAGTTCATCGCCGCCGTCGCCGGACAATGCTACGGTGACGTGACTTCGCGTCAGCTTCGACACAAGAAAAGTGGGTATTTGCGAAGAATCTGCCAATGGCTCGTCATACATTTCAGGGACCAGAGGTACCGTCGCAAGCGCGTCAGCGGCGGTAATGACCAGTTCCGAATGTACACTCCCGATGTGACGAGCAACGCGAGCGGCATACGCCGACTCGTCAAACCCCAGGTCGGGAAATCCAATCGAAAACGTACGGACCGGCCCTTTCCCAGCTGCCATCATTAACGCCGCAATTGAAGAGGAATCGATGCCTCCCGACAAAAAAGCGCCCAGCGGCACATCGGAAATCATTTGCCTGCTGACTGCATCGCCGAGCAACGACGAAAGCATTTCTGTCGCCTCTCGGTCATCAACTTCCAGCGGCGCTTCGAAGCCTTCTGCCACGGCATCTTCCAAGCGCCAATACCGCGACCGGGAAATACGCCCATTGACGCCAATCGATACGATCTCACCCGGCATCACCTTCTCGATGCCGCCTAATATCGCGCCCGGCGCCGGAACATAACCAAATTTGAGATAACTGCTTACTGCGGCCGCATCTATCTCCCTTGGCACAAAGCCCAGTCTCAGCAAGGCCTTTATCTCTGATCCAAACGCTATCTTTCCTCCATGGAAGGTAAAAAACAGCGGCTTAATTCCAAGTCGATCGCGTACGAGATGCAGCACCCGCTCTCGGCGATCCCAAAGTGCCATCGCGTACATGCCGTTGAGCGACATAATTGCCGCGGTTATTCCTTTACTTGCAACGGACTCGACCAGGACCTCTGTGTCCGAATGACCGCGCCACTTCACCCAGGCAACGCTCGGCTCCCGCCGAATCTCTTCCGTATTGTATATTTCGCCATTGTAGCTCACGACCCACCGCCCATCTGCCGACACCATGGGCTGCGCTCCGGCCTCACTTAAGTCAATTATGGCAAGTCGGCGGTGTGAAATCGCGACGCCAATCGCTGCATCAATCCACACACCCTCACCATCTGGTCCGCGATGCGCAATCGCATTCGCCATGTCGCGCGCACAACGTTGCAAGGCCTCCGGCTGCGCAGCGAGACTAGGGTCAATTAAACCTGCAATCCCGCACATAGCGACCAATCCCCTTCAGCAGTCTCCAAATATCATCGTTCGATCAACCCGAGGCGCAATCAACTTCAAAAAGAAAGCGCCGCCCGTTCCCGCTTGCCAATCGCCGAAACAGTTCAACGTGCTTCTGCACCATTTTCTCAATCCCGAAGTTCTGTTCCAAGAGCGCCCGTCCTGCACGACCTAACGCGCTTCCGATGTCAGGACGGTCGATAGTTTCCCTTATCCGCAGCGCCAGCGCATTTTCGTCTCCGGATGGTATTAGGAATCCATTCTCTCCGTCCCTGACAATTTCCCGATTGCCCCCCGCGTCTGTGGCGATGACCGGCTTTTCCAGCGCCATGTACTCCATGATCACATTAGCTATTCCCTCCCCGTGGTATCTTGAGTCCGCCAGCAATACTCCGACGGAAAACGTTTTTACGATTTCTTCGACCTGTTTTCTGGCTCCCAGAATGCGTATGTTCGCCTGACTGTCGCTCTTCAAACGCGCCCTGAAGCTTTCCAGGTCCGGTCCTTCGCCCACAGCAACGAATGTAATGTCCTTCCGCTCGCTGCACAGCAATTTTGCCGCTTTGAAAAACGTACTATAGTCTCTCTCTCGATGAAATCTTCCGACCATACCGACTACGTGTTTGGTTCCTATATCCAACGAACGCTTGACGTCGTCGACGTCAGGAAGATTATCTATTCGATCAAAATTAAAGCCGTTATGTATGCAAAGACCTTTTTTGCCATCTACTCGAAAAGCTCTGAGTCCCGCTAATGAATTTGCCAATATTACAGTTGAAAATGGAGCTGTCAGAAGCAACCGTCGGTACCCGCGATCCTTCAAATTCAAAAAGAGCGGTGCGTTTTGTATCATCCCGTTGATCAAAGCCGATCCAAATATCAACGCAATTGGCGACGCATACACCGAACACATCGACTCCCACGAATAAATTATATTCGGTCTGTATTGCCTCGCCAGGCGATATAACTTTTCGATAATGCGGAAATCCCATTGTCGGTTTCTTTTGAAGATGTGTATTTTTATTCCCAGCGATCTCACCTCATCGTAGTGGATGACATCCGAAAGAACGACTAGTTCGTTAATGAACCCATCCATTTTGTTGAACCCGCGCAACAATTCGACCAGTTGTCGCTCCTTTCCTCCGGAGCCCAACGTGTCGGTTATATGCAGTATCCTGATCGCGGAATTTGATGGGTTCAGCATTCTATCACCCGAGCTTTATCACCGCAGTCCCAGCGTTTAACCAAAATCAGGACTCGGATACATGTTGGTGACACAGAGGATCATCCTCACGATCAGTGTTGCCTCGACTCCGCCCTTAGCCGCGTTGGGCCGTCGTCGAATTCCGCCGGGACGCGTCGCGCAGCGCGCGCAATCGCGGCGATTCGGCGCACCTGGTCGCGTGCGAGCTCGGGGAACATGGGCAGGGACAATGATCGAGCGGCCATCGCTTCGCAGCACGGCAAGTCGCCCCGGCTGTAGCCGAGATGGGCGAGAGCAGGCTGCAGGTGAAGCGGCAACGGATAGTGGATCCCGGTCGTGACGCCGGCCTCGTCGAGCTCATTCCGCATTGCGTCCCGCTCGTTCGTGGCGATCACATACAAATGGTAGACATGCGTCGACCCCTTTCGAACGAACGGCGTCTTGATCCCCGACTGCGCCAACTCCGCGGTGTACCACTCCGCAGCGCGCCGCCGATTGGCGTTCCATTGATCCAGGCGCCGGAGCTTGATCTGCAGGACTGCCGCCTGGAGAGCGTCGAGCCGGCTGTTGAACCCGATCTCGGCGTGGCAGTAGTGGGTGGTTCGACCGTGGTCGCGCAGTCGTTCGATCCGCTCGGCGATCGCGGCACTGTTGGTGGTGACCGCGCCGCCGTCGCCATAGGCCCCGAGGTTCTTCCCCGGATAAAACGAGAAACATGCGACATCGCCGAGCGCGCCGGTTCGGACCCCCCGATATTCAGCTCCGTGCGCCTGGGCCGCGTCCTCTACTACATAGAGGGCGCGCCGCCGCGCGATCTCCTTGATTGGACCCATGTCAGCCGGCTGGCCGTATAGGTGGACTGGGACGATCGCTCTTGTGCGACCCGTTAGGGCGCGCTCGATCATGCTGGGATCGATCGTGTAGGTGTCCGGATCGATATCGACGAATACGGGCCGCGCTCCCGTCGCCACGATGGCGGCCGCAGTGGCGATGAAGGTATGGGCGGTTGTAATCACCTCATCGCCATCACCAATACCCAGGGCCCGCAGCGCCAGATGAAGCGCGTCCGTGCCGTTCGCCACACCGCGCGCATAGCGCGCTTGGCAATACGCGGCGAAATCTCTTTCGAACGAGGCAACCGCCTCGCCGCCGATGAATTGCGCGGAGTCGAGAATGCCTTGAATTGCTTCGGCCACCTCGTCCTTCAGCGTCTCATATTGCGCTTTGAGATCGACAAACGGAATGCGCATTTCTCGAACCTCACGAGAAGCCGTCTCTGTTACTCGAGAACCTCATCGGGCACCGCGCCCCCGCAGCACCGCGGGAAACGTCAGGGCAATCAACTTCAGGTCGGTCCATAAGGTCCAGTTCATTGCATACTCGACATCCATCTCGAGCGTCACCTCAGGGCCAAGGCGACCCCGGCCGCGCACCTGGCAAATTCCGGTTATTCCGGGCTTCACAATGTGACGTTTATGGTGCCAGTCCCGGAAGTATTCGAGTTCATAAGGAATCGCCGGCCGCGGACCGACGATGCTCATCTCGCCACGCAACACGTTGAAGAGTTGCGGCAACTCGTCGAGGCTGGTCCTCCGAAGCCACCGCCCCACACGCGTCACGCGAGGATCGTCGGTCAGCTTGTATGGGGCATCGGGGTCGTCCGAGAGGCGTTCATTCGCCCAGACCCGCCGGATCGCCTCGCGATGGACGTTCTCGTCGGCCTTGTGGCGGAGCGTCCGGAATTTGAAGCAGTTGAACGGCTTCTCGTCTCGCCCGATCCGGCGCTGGCGAAAGACCGCAGGGCCGGGACTGTCGAGACGGATTGCTATCCACACACCCGCGAGGACGGGGGCCAGCGCCGCGATCGCGGGAACGCTGATCGCGACGTCAAGCGCCCGTTTGCCGATTTCCCGCGGGATCGCCTTCCGTCGAGTGGCTTCATGCGACAGCAATTTGCGGACCTCCCAACGGCACGTTCCGCCGCCGAAACGTCGGTTGATGCTTGCCGTTGCTACGGTGTTTGTGCTTGAGCCGTAGGCACGCCGATGCCGCCTCGAGCGCTTCGACAACCCGCAGTCCATGCACTCCGTCCGCGCGCGGTCGCTCCCCGGTCATGATCGCGTTGACGAAGTCGAGTACCTCGAGTTTCAGCGGTTCGCTGTTGGATATCGCAGGGATATGAACGTCGCCATGATGATAGGCCGACTGGAAGTCGGCGTAGGAGTCGCCGTCAATCCGCGGCCTGAAGCGCTTCTGGTAAACGCGCACTTTCTCGGACGGCTGCACGTCGTCGAACACCAACATCGCGTCGCTTCCGACAATCGTGATCTGGCGCACCTTGACCGGGTCCAGCCAGGAAACATGCACATGAGCGGTCACGCCGCTCTCGAAGCCCATCTTGGCGTAAACAACGTCCTCAACGTCGGGCAGAACGTGCGCGCAACCCCAGGCGCCGATGCTTTGCGCCACCTGCTCCAACAGAAAGAAGATGATCGAGAGGTCGTGCGGCGCCAAGTCCCAAAGGACATTGGCGTCCTGCCGGTAGAGACCGAGATTCAGGCGCCGCGAATCAATGTAGTAAAGCTCGCCGAGAGAGCCGCTCTGGATCATCTGGCGCATGAAACCCACCGCCGGGTGATACTCGAACGTGTGCCCGACCATCAGCACACGCTTGCGCTCTTCGGCGATCGCATTCAACTCGCGGCACTGCGCACTCGTCATGGCCAACGGCTTCTCGACGAGCGCATGCTTTCCGGCCTGGAGCGCCGCCCGCGCCAATTCAAAGTGCGTCTCCACAGGGGTGGCGACAATGACCCCGTCTATAGAAGGGTTATTCAGTACCGCGCCGATATCACGCGAAACAGCGATGGAAGGATATTGTGAACGGACATATTCCAATCGGTCAGGGCACAGGTCAGCGGCCATCGACATCCTTGCGCCGCGTATATCGCAGGCGACACGGATGTGCTTTGCACCCCAGTAGCCGCAACCGATGACGGCGAGCAACGGGCCATCTTTCGCGGTCTGAATTTCCGCGTCCTCGGTTTGGTTCAGAGTATCGAGTAAGGGAGGAGGCACAAGTTTGGAACGAAGTATTTTCGAACGAGACATGATCCCCTCCCTAGGTCCACGCTCTTCGACTTTACTACGACAACCGCCCTTTCTCGCCAGCCCTGTAGAGTTAACCCCAAAAGTTAGCAGCGCGAAATCACCGCGTCGCAATCAATAGATTCTTGGCGCTGATCGATAAGCCCAATGAACGTTCTTCGAGGGCATTTAGAAATAGTTCGGCGTCCCTGATCTCGTCCTGCCCGTAAACTATGTCAATGAAGCGGGTGGACCGCCGATAGCGCTTTTGCGACACTTGGCGCAGGCACGTTAA
>JGI25404J52841_10000030_pt1 | contig 11588 bp, 11 predicted proteins | sample TabmetS2T1R1_FD_52841 | JGI IMG/M metagenome (IMG submission 52841)
CCGCGCCTCCATGTCGTTGGACCCCATGGGAGCGCCGAACAGTTTGGCCCACCCGCTGGTCGCCGGCAGGAGGCCGGTCAACATCTTCATCGTGGTTGATTTGCCGCAGCCGTTTGAGCCGAGAAAGCCGAATATCTCGCCGCGGGCGATGCGGATGCTGACGTGGTCAACGGCGGTGAAGGTGCCGAAGCGACGGGTAAGGCCGTCGGCCTCGATGGCCGGGACGCTGTCGTCGCTGGTCGAGCGCGGACGCATGATCACCTTGTGGTGCTGCGCGCGCTCGGCCTCCGGAAGCAATGCGATGAAGGCGGCGTCCAGGTCTTTCTCGCCCGTCTTCTGCAAGATCTGCGGCGTTGTGCCGGTGGCGATGATCTTGCCTGCGTCCATGGCAACCAGCCAATCGAAGCGCGCCGCCTCATCCATGTAGGCGGTCGCGACGATCACGCTCATCTGCGGACGCCTGGCGCGGATGTTGCCGATCAGATCCCAGAACTGCCCGCGCGAGAGCGGATCCACGCCCGTCGTGGGCTCGTCAAGGATAAGCAGATCCGGATCGTGGATCAGCGCGCAGCACAAGCTGAGCTTCTGCTTCATGCCGCCCGAGAGTTTGCCGGCCGGGCGGTTCATGAACGGGTCAAGGCTCGTCGCTTTGAACAACTCTTCGATGCGACGCTTCCGCTCGGCCTCCGGTTGACCAAATAGTCGTCCATGAAAATCGATGTTTTCAAAGCAGCTCAACGTGGGGTACAGGTTCCGCCCGAGGCCCTGCGGCATATAGGCGATACGCGCACCCTGTGCGGTGCGATGTGCTTTGTCGGCCATATTGCCGCCGAAGACCGTGACGTGGCCCTTCTGAATGATCCGAACACCTGCGATCAGCCCTAGCAAGGTCGACTTACCGACGCCGTCCGGACCGATCAAGCCGATCATGCGACGGGCCGGGATCTCAATGCTCACGTCGTCGAGCGCGACCGTTGTCCCGTAGTGATGGGTGACGTGCTCGATTTCGGCTATGGTAGCCTGCGTGGTCATTTCGGAAGCCTCACCGCGAGATCCTGTGGCCAGGGAACAGAGGAGTCGGTACGCGCGAAACCCATGCCGCGCACGCCGGTCTTCACCTGGCTGTGGTACTGTTCGAGCACTTTCGGATCCACCTGAAGCTTGACGCGGAACATCAGCTTCTCGCGCTCCTCGGCGGTCTCAACGCTTTTCGGTGTGAACTGAGACTCGGTCGCAACGAAGCTTATCGACGCGGGACCACATATTGCGGGAGTGGATCAATGATGATGCGCGCCTCGTCTCCGAGCGCCAGCTGTCCGGCCTGGGCGGCCGAGAGGTAGATCGTCATATAGACGTCGTGCAAATCAAGAAGCGTAACGATGCGTGTGCCGGCATTGACGACCTCTCCGGCTTGCGAAATCTTGTATTGCACGCGGCCGCTGCGTGGGGCCACGAGTTTCAAATCGACCAGAATAGCTTCGATCCGATCGACTTCAGCCTCCGAGGTCGTGATCGCAAATCGTGCCTGATCGCGCGCGGCTTCGGCGGCGTGAAGCAGCGCGTCCGTCGCCTGAGCTTTGTTCACCCGCTGATCGAAGACCTGCTTGGTCATCCATCCCTTTTCGACCAGATCCTGGCCTCGTTGCAGGTCGTTCTTGGCCGCGATTTGATCGCTCTGGCGTTCGGCGATCATCGCCTCCGCCTCGGCGAGTGCCTGCTTCGCCTTGAGCACCGCTGCTTGTGCGCCACGCAGCTGCGCTTGATATTCGGGCGACGATATCACGGCTATTGTTTGCCCGGCGCCGACCTCATCACCTTCTTGAACCATCACGCTCTCGAGCCGACCGGGATATTTGGCAGCAATGTCGACCTGGGTTGCTTCGATACGCCCGTTCGTTTTGACAATGCCGGCAGGCATGTCTACGCCGCGCAGTTTGTCGATCAGCGTGTGTATTTTCGACTGAAGTACAGACTGGGCCTGCACAATGGAAAAGCGAGGGCTTTCGTTTGTGGCCGCCGCCGGCGAGCCGCCAACCGTGACGCCCAATATGATGCTGACGATGAGAGCGGGCAAACGAGCTTCAATCATGCTTTCCTCCTACCTCGCTGCGGTGCGGGCGACCGTAACAATGCATCAGTCATAGTCGCGGCCGCGCCAACGTTAGCGTGTACCGTCACTACCTTGGCGCCGGCCATCTTGGCTTCCAACCATCGAGGACGCACTCGCCTGCGATCGAATCCCTGTTGGGGCTTACCCTAGCGCGTCAACCATCGATAGCGGCTCGGCGTGACGCCGAAATGCTGCCGGAACCGGCGCGCGAAATGACTTTGATCCGAGAATCCTGAGGTATACGCAATTGCCGAAAGAGGCAGATCCGTGCCAGCCAAAAGCTCCAGTGCACGCTGCACGCGGCGTCGCAACAGATAATCGTGTGGGGTCACACCTTCCGACTGCTTGAACGCGCGTGCAAAGTGCGACATCGACAAGCCCGCAATACCGGCGAGGACCTGAAGGCTAACGTTATTCTCCAGATGAGCCTCGATGTATTCGCGTACGCGTCGGAGTACGCCGGGCGGCAAGCCACCGCGAATCCGCGGGCACAATTGTGCGAATGCGGCGTCAGCGGATCTACCCGCTTCGATTCCGAGCATCCCAGGTAAAGTCTGTTGCGGCGCGGGTTGGGAGACGTCAAAATTCACCGCTAAGGGAACAGTCATGTTCTCTCCTAGTGATCTCAACCTGCGTTTCGTGAGTTGACAGCCAAACGGACACACACAAGCAACTCTTCGTCAGCGTAGGGCTTGGCCAGATAGCAGGTCACGCCGGCCTGCAACGCACGGCCCCGGTCCCTGTCATCGGGAAAAGCGGTGATCAGGATGGTCGGGACTCTATTTTTGGTTGTCACCAAATGGTTGTGAAGCTCCAGTCCATTCATTCCTGGCATACGCATGTCTGCGATCAAGCAAGACGTCTTGGAAACGCAGCCGGATTTCAGAAAATCTTCCGGGCGCGGAAATGCCTTGGCGAGGAAGCCCATCGATCTAACAAGGTCCATCGTACCTTCTCGAACTGATTCATCGTCATCTACGATTGTGATCAAAGGCTTCTTCGGCATTCTCGCCTCCTTATTGTGATCTAGACTAGCGCCGCGCAGCCGGGAGAAGCCATTGCGCATAGGTGTGATCGGCACCTCAACGCGTAAGGCTGGCTTGTACGATCGGGGAGTTGGGGCAAACAGCAGGACTAGACGACTAGTGCTTTAGGCGTAAGCGGAGTGATCGTTCAGGACTTTTCGTGGGAAATCCCGAGTTTGTCGGCCATTCGCACCAGATCGACCAGAGACTTCGCGCGCATCTTTCGCATGATTTGGCCGCGATGGACCTTCACCGTCATCTCGCTCAACTCGAGTTGACCAGCAATCTGCTTGTTCAGGCGTCCTGTGACGACGAGTGGCATGACTTCGCGTTCGCGCGATGTCAAGGAATTGAAGCGCTCCCGCAGCTCGGCGACAAGCTTGTCCTGCTCACGTCGAACGCGATCGCGCGCGATGCCCGCCTGAACGGCATCGAGCAATTCCTGCTCGTGCACGGGTTTGGTTAGAAACTCAATGGCGCCGGATTTGATCGCCTTCACCGACATCGAAATATCGCCGTGACCGCTGAGGAATATAATGGGAAGCTGAATGCTGGATTCCGTCAGGGTGCGTTGGAATTCCAGTCCACTTGGTCCCGGCAATCTGACGTCGAGCACGATACAGCCAGGCGCATTGGGACGCATGCTCTGAAGAAAATCTTGCGTTGATCCAAACGACTGCACCCCCAAGCCGACGGAGCGAAGGAGATCTCCGACGCCTCACGCACCGACGCATCATCGTCGATGACAAACACGATGGGTTGTTCCTCTCTCGCAATCATGGCTCATGCTCGCTGTCAGTCGGCAGTGTAAACTGGAGTATGGCACCCTGAGGTGCGTTGGGCATTGCCCAAAGCCGGCCGCCGTGGGCCAGGATAATTGTTCGGCTGACCGCGAGTCCGATCCCCATGCCGTTTTCCTTGGTGGTGTAGAAGGCCTCAAACAGCCGGTCCGGCGCCGTTTCGTCGAACCCGGGGCCTGAATCTCGTACTGAAACGAGCACGCCATTGCGCCCGTCCTTCACCGAGGAAATCGACAGNCTTCGCTGTGTCCGGCTGATTCCGCTCATGGCTTCGATTGCGTTCATTATGAGGTTCAGGATGACTTGCTGCAACTGGANCCGATCTCCCCAGACGAGCGACAANTCGTTCGAAAGTTCAATGNACGGCGAAATGTCATTTCGGTGAATCTCGGTTCGGAGCAGCGCGAGGACGTCCATGATCGCGTCGTTAATGTTCAACGAGTCTCTCTGCGGCTTAGATTTTCTCATCATGGCCCGTATNCGCCCGATGACCTCGCCGGCTCGGGTTCCGTCACGGATCATGCGTTCGATNGATCTCCGTGCCGCCTCCAGATCAGGCGCTTCACCGGCGAGCCAGCGCAAACAGGCATTGCCGCTGCTCACCAGGCCGGTGAGCGGTTGGTTCACTTCGTGGGCAATCGCGGCGGTCAACTCGCCGAGCGTCGTCACGCGTGCGACGCGCGCGAATTCTATCCGCGCCTGCTGAAGTTCCGCATCCGCTCGCTTGGTCGCAGTAATGTCGCGCGCGATCTTCGATGCCCCCACCACCTTTCCCGATCTGCTGATTAGGGGCGAAACGGTCAGCGAAATGTCGACGCGGCGGCCGTCCTTGGCAATACGAACGGTCTCGTAATGCTGAAGCCGCTCGCCCCGCGCCAGCCGTGCCAGAATCTGCCGTTCTTCACCGTGCAGCTCCGGCGGAATGATGCGTGTGATCGGCTGGCCGATCATCTCGCTTGCTTGGTAGCCAAAGATACTCGTGGCGCTCGCATTCCACGAGGTGACCTTTCCATCGAGAGTCTTGGTGATAATCGCATCGTCCGACGACGAAACGATGGTCGCGAGTCGGGACGACTCCAGTTCGTCCAGATCCCGACCCGTTATATCTTCGCTCGCGATCAAGACGATCGGTTGGTTCTCCGACCACGGAATCCCTTTACCGTATTCACGGATCCGGAGCACCATTCCGTCCTTGCGGACTTTTCTGACTTCCCAGCTGTTCGATTGGCCGAGTGTGTCCAAGCACGCGGCAATGTTTTTCCTGGCGAACTCCCTGTCTTCCTCAAAAACAAGGTCCAGCGCGGAGTGCCCGACCAATTCGCTGGCCCTATAGCCGAGTTGCGAAGCACCCAAGGCGTTGACCGATAGAACGGTGGTGCTGGTCGCTTCGACCAAGAAGTACATAGCCGGACTATGCTCGAAGACCTGCTGCCATTGCCCTTCGCTTGGGCGCGGTGCCTCTGCGGCGCCCTTCTTGTTTTCGATATCGGCGTTATCTCGGTTCATTTGCAGTGCCACAATGCCTGCCGCTTCCGAAAGCTCAGTCATCTGACTCGAGATTACCGGGAAATCAAAACCGTCCGCGTCGCCGTTGGCAAGACCGAGATTTCCCGACTGGCGGTTGCCATACAATCCACGCCGCCGATTTCGACGCCGGATTGGCCGCACTTCAGGCCGCTCATCCGCTCGCAACGATGTAACTCAGATCGCATTCTACGGCACGGTCGATCGCGTAGCTTTGGTGTTGCGCAAAGAGCATCAAAGCCAGAGGGTCAAAGCCGCTGTTCCAACCGGGACGGCCCAAACCGCTCACCGTAAAACACGATAGCAACTTCCCCGAGGCAACAAGCAACTTCTCCAACGAAATCTGCTAGAAGCAAACATTCGCTGGCAAACGTTCTCGTACCATATTGTCCTGCTCCTGTCCTCATGAAATCGGGAAATCCGCCGTCAACAGGCGGATTGACGCCGTGGACGGCCAGCCGCCGTGTAGAACGGGGTCTGCTCGACCAGAGCAGGCGGGATGTGCGTCACCGCACGGCTGTCGACGACAGCGCTGGGGTGAACGCCGTGCACCCGCACGGGTACCAGTTCTGCCGCCAGGGTTTTGACCATGCCCTGGTCACGCCGTCATTGAACATCGCGATCGAGGTCGAACCTGGATAGTACCATCCATGCGAGATTCCACTGAGGACAACAATGGAGGCCTTTGTCGTAAGGATTGGCAGCAGCGTGTGAACCAATGCGGTGTGATGTCCCGCAGGCGCTGGCCGTCGATAGGCGTTCCGCGCGCCAACTCAATACTCCGGAAGCTAACAGCGTCGGGAACGAGTCGCTGTCACGATCAAGCTTGGATTGGAACGCTCTTGCGCAGATTCTCGGGATCAACAACGAGATCGACACGCATTAGCGGAACTACCACATGAGAGAGACGTCCTTCCGTCGTCGCAATCGCTAGGCCCGTCGGCGTTCGCCGCGCGTGTGTTATTTCCACAGTCTCTCCCACCGAGAGAATGAAGCAAGATCGTTCGAATAGCCGCAAGCTCTTACAAGAGAACGAGGGAGTCCTGCTCGTAAAACTACCCGCCGTACCGGGAGGCCATCACCGATGTGCCAATCGAAAAGGCGATCAAGGGAGTTTGCACCGATGAGCATCATAGGCAGAAATACGGCTAAACGCTTTGCTTCGCGCGCGGCGATGAGTGTGGCTTCCTGCCTCGCCGACGTCATTCACCGCCTGGTCAACAGCCTGCTCGACAGCTACCGGCCCGAACTACACTACATGCGTGGTCGGGGCCCCAAATGGCGCGCCAAGCACCACCAGCGGTTAAGGCTCGATGCTGGCGTCGTATTGCAACCGCCAAGCCAGCTACATCCGCTATCGAAGGCATATGTGCGGCATCGCGAGGCGATCAATTAGGTCAAATCTCCGAGCTGGCTGACGAACGGGTTCGCTGGGCCGAACCCGACAAAGCCACATCGACCCTGCCTATAACGAGAAGAATTGCCGCGACTATGTCACGAGTTTCTACGAGGCGGTGACGGCGCGCCAGGCAGTAACCGGCGTCGGTTCGGTTGAAGGAACGAACCGCTGGCGTCATACATCACGTTCAACGGCCTTGCGATCCTGAGATCATCGATACCATTCTGGCCGCGGCCGAGGTGCTGGCTCAGATGGGTCAATTCGAGTCGAGCGAAATGGCTGAACGCCCATCGCAGCCAAATAATCCGGTAGATGCGACCGAAGTCTCTAATCGATCTGGTGCGAATGGTCGACAGCTCGGGCTTCCCGATGAAAAGTCCTGAACGATCACCGCCCGGGCCCTAAACCAAAGCACTAGTCGTCTAGGTCCTGCTGACTGCCCCAATCGCTAATCGCACAAGCAAACCATACGCATTGAGGCGCCAACTCCAACCTATGCGTAATGGCCTTTGCCGGTTGCGCGCTGTTAACCTAGATCGCAATGCGACGCCGAACGAGCGATCAGGAATTGCGGTACGGGAAACTCAAAAGAGATCAGGTGGGTCATGGGCCGGATGTTCGACATTGTCGGAGGTTTGATTGCCCGGTTGCAGGAGCCGGCCAACCGCAATGAGCTGTTCATTCCCAACGATTTGACGGCGTTGCGTGACACTCTTCGACCCGGTGACGTTTTGCTGGTCGAGGGTAAAGGGCACATTTCCGGCGGCATCAAGTATCTTACTCAATCGACTTGGTCGCATTCGGCGTTGTACGTCGGGCCGATGGTGGGGGCCACAGCCGGGGGCGAGCCGCACGTCCTGATCGAAGCTAATATCGACGAAGGCGTCGTGTCGGCGCCGCTATCGAAATATCTGCATTGTCAAACCCGCATCTGCCGGCCGGTAGGCCTGAACGAAGCGGACTGCGAAAAGGTTTGCCGCTACGCCTCTGAGCGAATTGGTCTCGACTACGATTTCAAGAACGTCATCGACCTGATGCGTTATCTATTGCCATGGCCGTTAACGCTACGTTGGCGTCGCCGAATGATCGCACTCGGCTCCGGCGATGCAAGCCGCACAATCTGTTCTTCGCTGATTGCGCAAGCATTCGACTCCGTACGCTACCCCATCCTGCCCAAGATCACACGCGTCGGGAGCCAGACGGCGCGGCGCGAGATTGCCGAGATCCGTCACTCGTCGTTTTATGCGCCGCGCGACTTCGACATTTCGCCCTACTTCATGGTGGTGAAGCCCACGCTCGCGCCCGGCTTCAACTATAAAGCCATGCTTTGGGCAGATCTTCCCAAGATTCACACCGCATCTCACGCTCGCTCCTAGAGATGAAGGCTTGGTCGCGAAAGGTGGCTTAAACGTGGTCCAATTCACCGAAGGCGGCCTGAGGAACGCNGAATATGCTATCGCCAAATGTGATTCTCCACATTCCCCATAGTTCCCGGAACATTCCACCCGAAGAAAGAGCACAGCTTGCTCCGGACGACAGAACGTTGGTGCTGGAGTTGCTTCGCATGACCGATGCCCTCACGGACGAACTGTTCGCTCCCACATCGTTCGAAGCTGCGCGGGTGATTTTTCCAATCAGCCGTTTGGTCTGCGACGTCGAGCGGTTTCCCGACGACGCCGACGAACCGATGGCGTTGAAGGGGATGGGCGTNGTCTACGCGAAAACAACGGACGGCCAGCCATTGCGCGAGCATCTAACGTTGGCCGAGCGGACCCGCGTCATGGAAGCCTGGTACACCCCTCATCATCAAAAACTCACGCAGACGGTGGATGACGTGATCGCCGATGGAAAGAGCTGCATCATCGTCGATTGCCACAGCTTCTCGTCGCGGCCCAACTCGCCGATGATCGCAAGGCCTCGACCGCGCCGGATGGGCTCGGATGCCGATCCGTTGTCAGAGACCCCGCACCTTACGACTTTGCCCACAAGCGTCAGTTCCACTTGCAATAATGGATCTCTACCGTCGAATTGTGCATGTCGTGCCACATTGGTCAGCAGCTCGGATACAATCAGCCCAAGCCTCCAGCAGCGTTCTCCCTCAAGTTGCAGATCATCCGCTGAAAACAAGACACGAATCCCCAGTCGATCCAGTCGGTATTTCGCAATGGCGTAGCAAAGATGCTGGATATACCTCGCGGCATCGGTGAGGCGCCGCTGATCCGGCATGTGCAGCGCCCGATGAACATCGGCGCATTGGTGCAGGAGCTCCACGACGTCGAGTAGCTCAGTCTGGACGGGAACGTGATCCGATTGCGCCGCCCTGGCCAAAATCGTGCAGATGGNGCACGTGAGCTCGTTGCTTATTCTGTGGTTCAGTTCGCGCAAAAGCAATGACACGTCAGGATTCGGCAACCGCACAATGTGCTTCGTCATTTTTTGGCTCCAGCGAACGTCCCCTCGGACAAACAATCAGCCTCGGCTTATCTGCGCGCCGGCTTTCGGAAGTGCCTTCGTCGTGCCTATTCGTCACCGACCAGCACCATCCCTCACGTTGGCAGCGGAGATCGACGCAACGATCTCACTGGTGGTCACGACCGCGCTCGCATAGTTCGGGATATTGATGTCGAGGGCTGCATGCATCATCTCGTCTGAGTAATCCGCCGTCGCATCCTTGACGACGGTGACGTCATAACCGAGCTCGGCAGCAAAGCGCACGGTCGCTTCGATGCAGGTATGCGCAATGAGCCCGATGACGATCAGCTTGTGGATGCCGTGTTTCTTGAGCTGCAAGTCCAAATCGGTGTTGGCAAAACCACTTGAACACCAGTGTTCCTGGGCGACAATCTCACCTGGCGCCGGCACGAAATCGGCCCGGAACTCGCCACCCCACGTACCGTATTCGAAGGTCTTGTGCTGCCACGTGGCCCGTTGAATCGGCGCAATGTAGGTCCACGTTTCGTAGTCACCCGCACGATATCGATGATGCATGGCATAGAAGACGCGAAGCTTCGCTGCACGCGCGGCATTCAGGACCTTCAGCATGTTGGGAACGCAGTCGTTTGCTTCAGCCACCGCCTTGATGCGGGGCCAGATCTTGCCGCCCTCGGAAATGAAGTCGTTGTAGGGATCGATCAGTAAGAGGGCGGTGATGCTCCTGTCATATGTCGTGGTATTCATGGCGGGCACTCCTGCGGTTGTCGGTACTACATTTTCTGCATTAGGCGCGGTCTGCGCGAACCCGACATGTGACAGAAGCGAATTTGCTGTCGTCGCAACGGTCAAATTCACAAAGGCGCGCCTATCCATGTCGTTGTCTCCTCAGTGGTCGGCTGGCGCGCGCTGGCGGGCCGGCTCGTCCACGACCGCGCAACGCACCCCATGAAGCTTCACCACCATTCCGGCAGTCTCCTTTTTCCATTGGGCAAGGGACGGCCCGTTCAGATGCACCTCGAACGCAGTGGCGTCCTGGTACATTTCGTAGACGCGAACTTTTGTATCCTCGTCTCTCGGTAGCAGAACCTCGAATTGCAGGGTGCCCGGTTCATCTTTCAGGCGAGCCTTGTGCGCCAGCAGCAAGGTGACGACTTGATCTCTCCGCCCTGGAACAACCTCGATCGTGACGACGTTCGCAAATTTTGGCATGACGCTTCTCCTTGATGATGTCGATTGCGTGANGATCTATCGTCCAGCGACGGCGATCACGGCTTCCTTGACCTTCGCGACGGCATAGTGGGCTGCAAGGTCGAGCTCGATATGGGGAACGTTGGGCAGTTCGTCGGCCGCGACAACGCAATCGACGATCGCGGGCCCGTCGACTGCGAAAGCTTCGGCGATCGCTCCGCGCAACTCGTCTGGATGCCTTGCCTTGAATCCATGGCCCCCGCAGGCGCGGGCCAGCGCGACAAAATCCGGATTCGGAAATTCGATCGCCTCCCGAAAAGCCGGCAGACCTACACCCTCGGCCTCCAAAAAAATGAGTCCAAGCCCGGAATTATTGTAGACGATGACCTTCACCGGCAGCTTGTGCTGCACTGCCGTCAGGAACTCGCACATCAGCATGTTGAAACCGCCATCGCCGCAAAGGGCGATGACTTGGCGCGAGCGATCCAGCACTTGGATCCCGTTGGCCTGACCAAGCGCAGTTCCGACACCGCAATTGTTGAAGGAACCCAGGATCCGCTGCGATCCGGTCTGCCGAATCCAGTTACCGGACCAGAGCGTGTTGAGGCCTGTATCGATGAGGAATACCGCATCGCGTTTGGCGGCATCGCTGACGGCGCGTGCGACCGCCTGCGGGTGGATACGGTCGCGGCTACGTTTTGGGTCCGCTTGTTTGTCGAGCATCGCGTCCCACTCGCGACGTCCGCGCGTCACTCGCTCGAAAAATCTGCTATCGCTTTTGGCTGCCACTTCGTCGAGCAGGAGCTTCACGGTCGGCCGCACCGATCCAACGACGCCAAGTGAGGTCGGGGCCCGGCGTCCGAGCACGCCGGCCCTCTCATCGACTTGAACGACAGAACCCTTGCGCGGCAGATATTCCGAATAGGGATAGTCCGTGCCGAGCATCAGCAGCAAGTCACAGTGCATGATCGCGTTGTAAACCGCTTTCGTGCCGATCATGCCGATACCGCCCATCCAGCGGGGGTCGTCAAACGGCAAAATGTCCTTGCCTTTTACCGAATGGATCAAGGGGGCTTTGAGCCGATCCGAGAGTGCCCGTAGCTCGTCTG
>JGI25404J52841_10000034_pt1 | contig 11266 bp, 6 predicted proteins | sample TabmetS2T1R1_FD_52841 | JGI IMG/M metagenome (IMG submission 52841)
AGCGTTGCCAGTATCGCCGGCAGGATGACGAGCGTGGCGCACGTTGCGCCGAGAAGGCCGCCGATCACCGCCCGCCCAAGCGCCGCACTTGGCTCTCCGCCCTCGCCCAGGCCCAGCGCCATTGGCAGCATCCCCGCCAGCATCGCGAAGCTCGTCATCAGGATCGGACGCAGACGGCTCCGTGCGCCTTCTATTGCTGCCTCCCATGGTTCGCGGCCCTCAACCCGGCTGCGCTCCGCGAAAGTCACGAGCAGGATGGCGTTTGCCACGGCCACGCCGATCGCCATTATCGCGCCCATGAAGGACTGAATGTTGAGCGTGGTCCGGGTGAGCCAAAGCATGAGTACGACCCCGGCGATGACTGCGGGAATCGTCAGTCCCACAGCCAGGGAAAGCCGAAACGATTGGAAATTGGCGGTCAGCAGTAAGAGGATGACAACCACCGCCATCAAGAGCCCCAGACGCAGCCCTCCGAACATCTCCGTCATCGGCTGGATTTGCCCGCGCAGGGTTACATTCACCCCGTCAGGCGGCTTTCCCGCATCGTTAATCACCTGCTGAACACGGGCTGCCGCGCGCCCCAAATCCTCGCCGGAGATATTCGCGCTGAGTGTCAGCATACGCTGCATGTTGTAGCGGTCGTATTCGCCAAGCGCTGTTCCATCCGCCACGCCGGCCACATTGCGGAGATCGATCTGTTGCCCCGATCGACGAGCGATGGGAAGGTTCTTTAGCTCCTCCAGGGAATTCATCTGGTGCTCCGGGATCTCGACCTGCACTTGATAGCCAATACCGCTCTTGGGATCGGGCCAATAATTCGCGGAGGTGTAGCGGCTGGATGACGTGCCCGCGACGACCGATTTCGCCACGTCATCCGTCGTTACCCCCAGCACGCCCGCTCGCTCGCGGTTCACGGCAACCTTTACGGTCGGGTAATCGAGTTCCTGCTCAAATCCCAGGTCTCGCAGCGTCGGCACTTGTGCCAATTTCGCTCGCAGCTTATCGGCATATTGGCGGCTCTCGACGAGATTCGGCCCGCTCACTGCCACTTCGATAGGTGTCGGCGCGCCGAAGCTCATCACCCGGCTGACGATGTCGCTTGGCTCGAATGAGAAGCGTATACCCGACAGTTCCTGGGGCAATTTCTGACGCAGCCGCTCCTTCAAATCCTCGACGCGGATCCCGGCGCCGCGCTTGAGTTGCACCTGCAGCACTGCTTCCTCGGAGCCGGAACTCCAGAGATAAATGGTATTGATCGGGTAATTGGGCGGCTGCGTGCCGACAAAACCGAGGCTGATGTCCACGTTGTCCGGCCCGACCTCGCGCTTGATCACGTCGAGGGCCTGCAGCGCGATCTGCTCGGTGCGTTCAATACGCGTTCCGGCCGGAGCTCGGAGATGCAATTGCAACTGCCCGCTATCCACAATCGGAAAAATCTCGGTGCCGAGAGAACTGCCGACCAGGAAAATGACTGCGCCGCTAATGATGAGATAGGAAAGCACGACGATGCGCCGTCGTTTCATGACCGCGCGCGCGAACCGATCGTACCCGGCACGCAGCCGATCAAAAAGCGCTTCTTGCGACTTGTGATGCGTGCTCGGATTGCGCAGGATCCAGACCGATAGTACCGGAACAAAGGTACTGGAGAGCAGATACGAGCCCACCATCGAGAAACCGACTGCCAGGGCCAGCGGGACGAAAAGGTTGTGCGCGGCGCCGGTCATGAAGAAGGCTGGAATGAACACCGCCAGAATGCAGAGCATGGCCACGAACCGGGGTAGCGTCGTTTCTGCCGTCGCCTCGCTCGCGGCACGGGCAAGACTACGGCCATCAGCAAGACGGGTGTGGATGTTCTCGATAGTGACCGTCGCCTCGTCGACCAGGATGCCGACAGCCAGCGCCAACCCGCCCAGGGTCATGATGTTGATCGTCTGCCCCGATACCCAGAGCGCCGTCGCCGCCGCGAGGATCGCCAGCGGAATGTTCAGGACCACAACCAGCGAACTGCGCCAATCCCGCAGAAACAGGAGCACCATCAAGCCTGTGAGCACGGCACCGAGAGCGCCTTCAATGAACAGGCTCTGGATGGCGCGCGTCACGTAGGGCGACTGGTCGAACTGGTAACTGACCTTGACATCGTCGGGCAGTACGGACTGGAAGCGTGGCAGGTTGGCTTTGACGGCGTTGACAACCGCGAGTGTCGAGGCATCTGCCCGTTTGGTTACGGGGATGTAGACCGTAGGACGTCCATTCACCAGCGCGTAGCCGGTCTGGATGTCGGCGCCGTCTTCGACCGACCCGACGTCCCGTACGAAGATCGTTTGCGTTCCGCGCAACCGGATGGGAATGTTGTTCAGGTCCTTGTAGTCCCGGACGACGGAGTTGACCGGAACCATGGGCATGAGGTTGCCGATGCGGACGTTACCAGACGGGCTGACCGTATTGCCGGCGCTCAACGCCTGCACCACCTCGTCAGGCGACATGTTGTAGGAACGCAGCTTGTCGGGATCCAGGCGAACGACGATCGTGCGCTGGCTCGAACCGAAAGGCGGCGGTGCCGACACGCCCGGCAAGGTCGCAAATAATGGCCGTACCTTAAAGAGCGCCGCGTCCTGAAGTTCGGCGACTGTTTTCGTCTTGCTGGTGAAGACGAGGTCGCCAACGGGAACACTGCCACCGTCAAACCGCATCACGAAAGGCGGCACGGTCCCGGTGGGCATGAAAGCACGGGCGCGGTCGACGTAGCCGACGGTCTCCGCTGTGGCCTGCGCCATGTTGGTGCCGGGGTGGAATTGGAGCTTGATCAGCCCTACGCCCTGGATCGATTTGCTTTCGACATGCTCGATGCCAGTGATGTAGAGGAAATGGTACTCATAGTAGTTGACGATGAACCCTTCCATTTGCGCCGGGTCCATGCCGCCGTACGGCTGGGCGACATAAAGAATGGGGACCCCGAGATCCGGAAAAATGTCCCGAGGCATGCGATCAAGCGCCAGGAAACCTGCCCACGCAACAGCTATGACCATCGCCAAAAGGGAGATCGGCCGCCGCAATGCGAACGAAACCAAACTCATCGTGCCGCCTCAGCTGGTTCCGCCGCGTCCGAGCGACCCAACGCGCGTCGACGGCAGCAACAGATGCTACTGGGACATTTTGGAGAAATGCAGCTCATGTTTCCGTCCAAATGCCCAGCGCCCGAGGTCCACGACCTCGAGCAGTGAGCAGAACTTGGACGGCGCACCGCCTTGGAACACCGGGGGTCTGCAGGCCCCGGCGTGAAGATCAACGTTGCGATCCAACGTGATCTTCTCAAGTAAATTTACTTTTACGTTTCTGGAGATCCAATTGACGGGAAATTGTACGCGGACGTCACGTTGCAGTGCTGCTTCCGAATGACTTGCATTCCCAGGTAAGATGGCGCGTACAGTTGTAGCAACAGATGCGCGAAAGCCTATCCGTTCTGTTTGGAAGCGTGACGGACCTCTGAAGCGGACCTTGAATTGTGCGCTTAACCATATCGCCTTCTCAGCATCACTTCAGTTCTTCACGACGACAACCAGCGGCTTGTCCCTGGCAGCTCTGCTGTGCACGACCAATGCCTTGACGGTTGCGCTGGTACTTTCATTGCGGGCGAGATGGACGAGATCGGCCGCGATGACTCCAGCTTCTCCGGCGTTCAGCCGAGTCACGGCTGCTCCTTCGACTTCCACGACAAGGCTTCCTTCGAACACATGAAGTAATTCCCGCGCACCAGGATGCTTGTGCCATGGAGCGGCCGTGCCGGGTGCGAAGTCGACGGCAATCGTCTCCTGGACGGTTTCGCCCTGACTTTCTAGGTCTTTTCGGAGTATCTGGGTGAGCTTTGGCGCTGTCTGCGCCTGTGCCCAGGCGATCGTTGGCACATATGGAAGCACTGCTGCCGCTCCAGCGAGGTAAGCAATTCACGGCGGATTATTTTCATCTTCTGCCTCTCGGGTTTCTCGGCGGTTGCGGTCCCCCGTCTTGCGATATGAGTTTCGGATACCGAATGAACCCCGTGCTCAGGCGGAAATTCCGGGAACCAATTCTGCTAGGCTCTGGATGTTGTGCCTGATCTGGCATTCCCGATAGAGGCTGCGGTGTCGCTCGTGAAAGCGGTTGGACGCGATTCCTTGGCAAGTAGCTTCATGGGGAGCCGAAGCTCACCAGTTCGACACTAAAGGCCAGACTCCGAGCGTGATCACCGCTATAGCCGCGAAGGCTTCCAGTGCCGATGCGGCACGGATACGGATCGTCTCCATGCGCCCAACGAGAGGCAGAAGCCATGTCCGCGCGAACACCGCCGCCAGCGGAAACAGAGCAACCGTGAGGGTCATGCCGGCGGCGAAAACGGCCGACAGCAGCAAGCCCCACTTCTCCGCACCATGGGCAGCCGCATAGGTCATGACGAACGTTGTGAGCGGGCATGGAATGAGGCCCGTTACGATCGCGAGAAGCGGTGCAGAGCGCTCATGGCGATGAAGATGGGGACGAAAGGCCCGCCACAGCAGCCAGAACCCGATCATCACAATTAGAATCTGGCTCGCCTGTTCCAGCGCAGGCGCCCGGCCGGCGCCCCCGATGGTGTGCCGCAGGATCGCATAGCCTGAAAGGACCAGCACGACGGCGGAGCCGACATGCGTAAGGATCAGAAGCAGGCTCGAGCCGAGAGCTCCTCTCCAGCGTCCGTTCGCCGCATAATACGAAGCCAGCACCGACTTGCCGTGGCCAGGCAACAGGGCGTGCAGCATGCCGAACGCGAAGGCAGCCGCGGCCAGCGACGGCAGCGCACCGGCTCCGCCGGCTTGCAGCGAGTTCAGTGCCTGAACAGCACTTGCATACAGCGTGCGCTGCACCTCGAAAATCGAATCAAACCCTGCGATCAACGAACCAATCCGCTACCACTTCGTCAGGCGTCGTTGGGCCAGCGCCGGTGATGCTCGTCGATGACGAACACGTGGGCATGACGCTTCTGCATCGCACCTTGCAAATGGGGATTGTCGGGCGCAAGACCGGGATGATCGTGCTCAATCACCTCCGGATCGTCGGCTGGCCACATCGCCCATGCCGCGGCGACGCCGGCGAGCGTGACCACCGCCAAGACCAGCGCGGTCGTGGAAAGGCCGGTCGAATTCCCCAGCCATCCGGCGATGGGATAGGTGACGAGCCAGCAGGCATGCGAGAGCGCGAACTGCGCGGCAAACACTGCAGGACGATCGGAAGGCTGCGCGGACCGACGCAACAGTCGTCCCGTTGGCGTTTGCACTGCGCTGTAGCCAATTCCCATCAGCGCCCACAGCCCGAGCAACGCCGGCCAGATCTGCTCGTGCCCGGCACGAAGCACGACCATCAGGATCAGCAACAGAGCCGTCAGCAGGGCTGCCGCGGAAACCATTACTGCGCGATCCGGCAATCGGTCGAGCAACCGCGGGAGCATCAGTGCCGCCAGCATCGAGCCTCCGCCAAAGCAGGCGAGCGCCACCGCGACATCACCATCGGGACGACCCAGCACCCCGCGCACAAGCACAACCGTATTCACAATCACCATCGCACCCGCCGCAGCAACCGACAGGTTCAGCGCAAGCAGCCCTCGCAGCCGCGGCGTCGCAAGGTATATGCGAATACCTTTTGTAGTCTTTTCATAGAACGACTGGCTTGCTTCTGATTTGGCGGTCGTCGAAGGCAGCTGCACTGACACCACCAACAATGCGGAGCAGATAAAGCCGATCACCGTCCCGGCAAATAGCTCATTAAATGAAATCACGGTCAGCAGCGCTGCCGCGAGCGTCGGACTGAGCAAATTCTCCAGATCGTATGCGAGGCGGGAGAGCGAAAGCGCGCGCGTATATTCGCGCTCTTCCGGCAGCACGTCAGGAATGGTCGCCTGGAATGTGGGGGTGAACGCCGCGGAGGCCGATTGCAGCAGAAAGATCAAGATATAGATTTGCCAGATCTCGGTCACGAACGGCAGCGCAATCGCGACCGAGGCGCGCACGAGGTCCATGGCAACCAGGAACGGCCGGCGCGGCACGTAGCCCGCGAGGCTTCCGACGACCGGCGCGATACCGACATAGGCGATCATCTTGATCGCGAGCGCAGTACCCAACACCGCCCCGGCCTGCTCGCCGGCCAGCTTGAATGCGAGCAGGCCAAGCGCCACGGTCATCAGGCCGGTGCCTATCAAAGCGATGACCTGTGCGGCGAACAGATGCCGATAAGTGCGATTGGCGAGAACTGAAAGCATGCCTTTCACTCCGCTGCGCGGTCGGGAATGAACTGCCGCTCACGCTCCGGCTGCGAGCGCTGTGGCGCGAAATAAGCGTACAAGGCTGGCAAGACGAGCAGCGTCANAAGCGTTGCCGTAGTCAACCCACCGATGACGACGGTGGCAAGCGGTTTCTGCACCTCCGCGCCGGTACCTGTCGCCAGTGCCATCGGTACGAAGCCGAGCGACGCCACTAAGGCTGTCATAATCACCGGCCGGAAGCGGGTCAGGGCGCCCTCCCTGATAGCGGTCTTGGAATCGGTGCCCTCCTCGATCAGCTTCCGGATTTGGGTCAGCATCACAAGGCCATTCAGAACGGCGACCCCGGACAGTGCGATGAAGCCGACGGCGGCTGAAATCGAGAATGGCATGCCGCGAAGCCATAATGCTGCGATGCCACCGGTCAGCGCGAGCGGAACGGCGCTGAAGACGAGCAACGCGCCGCCCAGTGAGCCGAGTGCGGCAAACAGCAGAAGATAGATCAGAAGGAAGCAGGCGGGCACCACGATCATCAGGCGTTGTCGCGCTACTGAGAAGTTTTCGAACTGCCCGCCCCAGCGCAGGTAGCTTCCTGCGGCGAGCTTGATTTGCTCGTTCACCTTTTCCTGCGCCTCGACAACCAGCGATCCGATATCGCGACCGCGGACTTCGGCGGTGGCGACGACACGTCGCTTGCCGTTTTCGCGGCTGACCTGATTGGCGCCCTCGGTCTGCTCGAAAGAGGCGATGGCGCGCAGCGGTATGGTGGCGGCGGCTGCATTCGTATTCTGTTGCGGCAGCGGAACCGGCAGGTTCTCGAGGGATGCGATGTCGTTGCGCAAGGCATCGCTCAGCCGAACCACGATCTGGAACCGGCGATCACCTTCGAAAACAAGTCCGGCATTGCGGCCGCCGATCGCGGTCTCGATCAGGTCCTGGACGGTGGCCAGACTAAGACCACGGCGCGCGATTTCAGCCTTGTCGATCTTGATCTCCAGGAATGGAAGGCCGGTGGTCTCCTCGACCTTCACGTTCTGCGCGCCGTCCACCTTACGCAGCACATCGGCAATCCTGCCGGCATTCCGCTGCATGTCCTCAAAATCGTCGCCGAACACTTTTACGGCGAGATCCTCGCGAACGCCAGCAATCAGCTCGTTGAAGCGCATTTCAATGGGCTGGGAGAATCCGACCTTGTTGCCGGGCAACTTTGTCGCTTCCGCCTCGATCTCCTTGATCAGTTCGTCCTTGGTCATCGATGGATCGGGCCACTCCTCCTGCGGCTTGACGATGATGTAGGTGTCGGATGCACTCGGCGGCATCGGATCGGCAGCAAGGTCCGGCGTGCCGGTCCGTGAAAACACAAAAGCAACTTGAGGAAACTTGCTGATCTGCCGCTCGATAAGGAGCTGCATCGCCTGCGACTGCGCAAGTGCCGTGCTCGGCACACGCTTGACCTCCATGACGATGTTCTTCTCGTCAAGCGTCGGCGTGAATTCCTGCCCCAGCCGGCTGAATAGCATCGCAGCGCCGACGAACAAAAGCGCGGCGCCTGCAANGATCGGAAGCGGCTTGGCGATCGCAGTTCCAAGCAGCGGCGCATAGGCGCTCTTCAGCCTGCGAACGATGAAGTTTTCTTCTTCGCGGACCGGCTTCGAGATGGTGATCGCGATGGCTGCAGGAACAAAAGTGAGCGATATGACGAACGCCGCGGCGAGCGCGATCATGACGGTAAGCGCCATCGGCTCGAACGTCTTGCCTTCCACGCCGGTGAAGGCAAGCAGCGGGACATAAACCAGAATGATGATAATCTGGCCATACACCGACGGGCGGATCATCTCGNAAGTGGAGGCGGTAACNGTCTGCAGACGNTCGTCCAGCGAAAGCGCACGGCCAAGCTCGCGTTGTCGTTCGGCCAGATGTCGCAGGCTGTTTTCTGCAATGATCACCGCGCCGTCGACGATCAGGCCGAAATCCAGCGCGCCCAGGCTCATCAAATTGGCGCTGATCTTTCCCTGCAGCATGCCGGTCGCAGTGACCAGCATTGTCACAGGGATAACGCAGGCGGTGATCAGGGCAGCGCGGAAGTTGCCAAGCAGCAGAAACAGTACCGCGATGACGAGAAGCGCGCCCTCGGCGAGATTCTTGGCAACCGTGTGAATGGTGGCATCGACCAGTTGGGTGCGGTTGAGAACGGTGTGGGAATAGATACCCGGCGGCAGCGTCTTGCTGATCTCCTTGATCTTCGCATCGGCCGCCGCTGCAACCGTTCGACTATTCCCGCCGATCAGCATCAGCGCCGTGCCGAGCACCACCTCGCGGCCGTCCACGCTGGCGCTACCGGTGCGCAGTTCGCGGCCGATTCCGACCTCGGCCACGTCTTTCACGCGCACAGGCACGCCGCCCCGCGTGGCGACGACGATCTGCGAAATGTCTTCCATGTTCTCGACACGGCCCGCGGAGCGCACGACGTAGCCCTCGCCGTTTTGCTCGATATAATTGGCGCCGCGGCTGATATTATTCGCTTCGATGGCCTCGATGACCTGCTTGAAGGACAGGCCATAACCGATCAGCTTTGCCGGATCGGGCTGCACCTGATATTGCTTGACGAAGCCGCCGATCGCGTCGGCTCCGGCCACGCCAGGTACCGTTTTCATTTGCGGACGCACGATCCAGTCCTGCACGGTGCGCAGATAAACCGTGCGCTCGAAATCGCTTGTCAGCCGCTCGCCCTCGGGCGTGAGATAGCTTCCGTCCGTTTGCCAGCCCGGCTTGCCGTCGCGAATGGGCGTAATGGCGCCGGGCTTTTCGTATTCGACCGCCCACCAGTAGATTTCACCGAGGCCGGTGGACACCGGACCCATTCTGACGTCCACGCCGGGCGGCAGACTGGCCTTCGCGTCATTGATGCGCTCAGAGACGAGTTGCCGCGCAAAATAAATATTGGTCCGGTCGGCAAAAACCGCGGTGATCTGCGCAAAGCCGTTACGCGAGAACGAGCGCGTCGACTCAAGGCCCGGGATTCCGGCGAGCGCGGTCTCCAGCGCCACCGTAACCTGCTTCTCGATCTCGACCGGTGTCATCGCCGGCGCGACCGCGTTGATCTGCACCTGGACATTTGTCACGTCCGGAACGGCATCGATCGGCAGCCTGGTCAGCGACCAGAATCCGGACGCGGCAATCGCAAGTGTGGCCAGCAGGGTCAGCCATCTACGGCGTACCGAGAATTCGACGATCCGCTCGATCATGGTCAGTCCTCGTCGCCCGGCTTGGCGAGTTCGGCCTTGAGCGAGAAAGTATTTGAGCTTGCGAGGGTCTCTCCGGCTGCAAGTCCGGAAACGATCTCGACATTCTGCCCATCGCGCTGCCCAAGCACGACATCGCGCTTCTCAAAACCATCTTGGAGCGGACAAACACGGCCTTCTGTCCATCGACCGTCTGAACGGCGCTGAGCGGCGCGACGACGGGAACATTTCGCTGCTCGATGGCTATGGCTGCGGTGACGAACGACCCGGGCCGCCACTGTCCGTTGCGATTGTCGAGCGCGGCAATCACGCGCGCCGTGCGGGTTTCCTTGTCGAGCAGAGGGCTTACGAAGATGATTTTGCCGGCGGCGGCATTGGCAACGCCGCGCAGCGCGACATCGACGAACTGCCCTTCCTTGATCAACGGCAGGTCGGTGGACGAAACAGAAAGCTCGACCCAGACCCGGCTGAGGTCAACGATGACGAAAAGTTCGGTTTCAAGGCTGTCCCGCCCCACCGCGGTACCAAGTTCAACCTTGCGCTCGGCAATGCGCCCGGAAATGGGGGCCCGGATGTTCTGATTGCGCAACGAACCATCAGCTGCCTGCGGCAACCCTGCGATTTCAGCCTCCTGCACCCCCAGCGCCATTAATTTTTGCTTGGCAATGCTAAATCGCATTGCTGACTGAGCCGCGGCATTGCGGGACTTGATGTATTGCTGCTCGGGGACCGCGCGGCCCTCCCAGGCAAACTTGTCGCGCGACGTCAGATCCTGTTGCAGATCGTTCGCAAGGCGCGCGGTCAGATATTCGCTCTTTGCCTCGGCTACTTCCCGACTTTCAAGCACGGCCAATAGGTCGTCTTTGGCGACTTCGTCGCCGATATTCTTATGCAGCTCGGCGACGGTTCCCGACAGCTTGACGGAAACGTGGGCAACGTTGCCTGCGTCCGGCACAATCGCTCCCGGGACCGAGAGACGTTTGGCGACCACAGACGGCCCGACGGGTTGGAGATCGATTTGCGCGAGCTTGATCCGCTCGTCATCCATGGCAATGCGTGCTGGCTTCCTGGCCGAGGCATCAGCCTTGGCATCCTGCTTCGTCGCCGCCACCGAGGGCGCGGACGAGCCGCCGAAACCGCGCAGCGACGGAGGTGCGAGCCATGCCGCTGCGATGCCAGCGGCAAAAGCAATGGCGATGATAACGCCGCGTGCGGCCATTCCCGGCACCCAATCAAACGCGTTGGACGGTGATCCGCCGTCACAGATAGCGGGATATCGCCTTGAACTCGGCAAGCACGCTCTTGGGCGACTTGCCACCGCCGCCGTTCGCGGCTGCATCGAGGCAATGATCAACATGATCGTGAATCAAAGTCTTCTTGGCCTCGCTTACCGCCTTCTCGACGGCGTGAAGCTGCTGCGCGAGATCCAGGCATGAACGGCCATCGCCGAACATCTCGATGACTTTGCGAAGATGGCCTTCGGCGCGTTTCAGGCGCTTCACCACCTCGGGATGACTTTCGTGGACGTGATCCTCTGACATGAGCCACCATATAACCTAGGATAGGGGATATGACAAGTATCGACAAGGACATGCATTCCATATTCAGCCGCATTTAGCAGAAGTTTTTCGGCCAAAATTCCGCTAGACCGCTTCCCATCCGAAAGCTATCCCCCCCGTATGGTCACTATGTCGCATGTTGGTGCCACGGCGCTTCGAGTAGGAATGATGAAGCCCTATCTTCATTGAGTCTCAATGGGGTG
>JGI25404J52841_10000042_pt1 | contig 10423 bp, 10 predicted proteins | sample TabmetS2T1R1_FD_52841 | JGI IMG/M metagenome (IMG submission 52841)
ATCGCCGGTGGCATTGACGTGCAGATTCAGATTTGCGTTCACGGTAAGGTTGGCCGGAACCCTGCCGAGGGTGAATTCACGCGCACGCGCGACNTCGGCGCCNGCGGATACCGAAGTGTGGTAGTAGATCGTCGCCAGCGACCAACCNGGCTGTTGCGGCGTGGCCGCCAAGCTTCCAAAGAAGCCCGGTACCCAGAAGCTGATGCCGTTTTCGTCTGCCAACGCACTATTGGAAGAAAACACAATCGCGGGCGCCAGGACGATTGCGGCAACGGAAAGTCTGCGTCGACGTGCCAAAATTGGTCGCTCACTTTTCGCCGCAGCCAGTGCCATTCTTGCGGTCATGTTGGGCCCCGTAGGTGCGTTGCCTGCCTTGCAATCGGCGATATTGTAACCTTGGAGCGAGCGCGGCTCACGGTGCAAATTCAGCCAGGTTTCATTCCCCGGAAAAAAGATTGAGTACTGCGACCAAAGAGCCACAGGCACTGCAGCGGGGATATGGGCGGGATCACCGTACCGCTAAGGCGTCCGCGGGGTGCGGCTAGGTTCATTTTCTCGGAGAAGGACATACAGGTTCCGTTGGGGGCTGACCGCGAGACGCTTACGCCGAATTCGCATAGCCAATTTCTTGCACGGGGCTAACCTGTCGGCAGATGTGCAAGGGGTGTCCGGCATGAGATCGAGAACGATCCCGTCTGCGTTCTCCGCAACTGCGCGTGGCTGCATCAAGATGATCGGCCCGATGCTGTCGGCGACGATCGGGCTTTGCATGGCCAATCCAGCGCCTGCTCAGACAGGCATTTCGCAATACCCGTATTGCATACAGGGCGTCGATAACCCCGGCTGGAGCGGCTGCTCTTTCAATACTTTGCAGGCCTGCCAGGCGGCTGCGTCCGGCACTGAGGCTGAATGTCTCAGCAATCCCTGGTACAACGCCAGCCAAAATACCGCGCCACCGTCTCAGCAAATGCCGATTGGCGCGGGCAATCCACTTCCCGTCGGCCCACCGCCCAACTAGCTGAGGCAGGCAAGCCGCGCAGCGCAATCCGCTTTCTCGCGGCCACATGTTGGACGCAATCCTGTCGGTGTTGTGACCGTAGAAAGAACCGGCAATCACCTCACAGCGCGCAACTGAAGGCCCGACAGTCCGAGCGTAACGTTCAGGGCCACCGATCCTTCGACGGAGACTGGTTGCAAGGCGAAGCTGCGTCCTGAACCGCCAATCAGCACGTTGACGCCGGCGCCAAGGCCCATGCCGACCTCTCCGGTGGCACCAACATATTCGCCGGCCAGTGCTCCCGGAGGGGGCCCAGCAGTTGGAGCAAGCACGGCCCAGCCCATCACGCCGCCTGCGGTGACACCCACGTCGAGGCCGACCGTGTTGAGCGCGCCCTCATAGAGTTGCGGCGGCAATGGCGGATTCTGGACGAAGCGGCATTCCATCGACTGATGGCCGAAGATCACGAAACCAATGCTTGGGTTGAGTCTGCAAGTCAGCATCCCGACCTGGGTCCATGTCTTGGGCTGGGCATTGGCGCTTGTGGCCAGAAGATTCATCAACAGCGCCGTGGCGAGGATCGGATATCGAAGCATTGTCGGTTCTCCATGTTTGCTCATCTTGCCCGAGCGCGACAGGTCGGACGCTGCTGCGGGGTTTCACCCGGTCAGTAGCGAGGCGGATACGGGTAGCAATGAACAAGTATCGTCGCATCGACTATGCAAAATCGGCCGATAAAGAAATTTGCGTTGCACCACTTTTGTGACGACCTGAATGCGGGTCTGGGTATCGGCAGCCTGGACCGANCCTTNCGGACTGCCGCGTCCTTGGAATCTGCTGATCGACCTGTAGCTGGCCGCAGACCGCTTTCACTGGCATTGCGGTGATACCCCAAAGGGCAATATCGCGCTGCCGGCGCGTTGTGGTCTCCTTGCCTGGACCTGAAACGTAGCCATACGCGGAGCGGCCGAGGCCTTTCAATGACCATCCATCCNTGGACCGGAATTGTGGCGCAAGATGCAGGCGTCCAGCCTGGAGCATCCAGCCTCAATCTCGTGCAGCGGGCCGAAATGCTGGCGCTTGCCGAACTTGATAAGCCTCTGCACATTTCGGCCCTATGCCGCGTGCTGGCGGTTAGCGAGCGAACCCTTCGCAAGGCATTCAACAAAACCTACGGCCTGCCGCCGTGCCGTCATCTGCGCATGCTGCGATTGTCTCGGGTGAGACGGGCACTGCTGTCGTCACACAATCAAGTTGTGACTGTGACCGCAATTGCGACGGATTTCGGCTTCGCGGAGCTCGGTCGTTTTTCGGTGGAGTATCGCAAAGTGTTTGGCGAGAGCCCGTCGGCGACGCTTCAACGGGCTCGGTCCGAACCGAGCGAACGATGTTGTCGCCGCCAGGCGTGACCCGAGTGGGAGATCGGGTCGCGAACCATGAATTCCGAGCTGCAATCTCGGTTGGTGCTTGCCTCACCGAGGTTGCTCACCGTCGCTCGAGACACCGAGCGCTTTGTCAATGGCGGCAAACAAGTTGCGGTCCTGCAAAGGCTTGTGAAGAAACGCCACCAAGNTGGCTTTGTCGTGCTCATCCAGGCCGGCGTCGCGGTGCGCCGTGATCATGATCGTCGGNATATCGAGGCCGTCCCCCACCAGGCGCTGTTTGAGCTCGAGGCCGCTCATGGCGGGCATCTGAAGATCCACGATCACGCAGGCGGGAAGCCCATTGGCCAAGGAAGCGAGAAAATCCTGCCCCGATTCATAGGTATGAACGTGGAAGGCGCGAGACCGCAGCAACCTGCTCAAGGCCTTGAGCACGGCCGGATCATCGTCAACAATGGCAATCCAGGAGGAAGTATCCGCCATAAGCGACTATGGCGTCGGGTTCGATCGCCCGTCGAGTTGACCATTGGGCCAACAGGAACACCATAGTCGCTATTTCGACACTTGGGCCTTTTCCGCCATTCGCACGAGGTCCGCGACGGTCCGCAGGCCGAGCTTCTCCATCATCCGACTGCGATGAACCTTGATGGTCTTTTCGACCGTACCCAGTTCGCCGGCAATCTGCTTGTTGAGCCGGCCGGCGACCACATGCGTGAACACTTCGCGCTCGCGTGGGGTCAGTGTGCTGATCCTGGCCTGGATCGAATCCAGTTCTGAATGAAGCAGTCGGAGCTCGGCATCGCGAGCTTCGGCCCGCTGAATCGCGTCCAGAAGATCCTTTTCTCTCACCGGTTTGGTCAGGAAATCCAGGGCGCCGGCCTTCATGGCGCGCACGCTCGTCGGAACATCGCCCTTACCGGTGATAAATATGACCGGTCGGTGAGAACCTCCGGTGGTCAGCGCCTGCTGGAGTGCAAGGCCGTCGAGGTCCGGCATCGCAACGTCCAGCACAGCGCAGCCGGGTGCCGCGGGATCGTGCCGTTCGAGGAATTCTTGCGCGGATACACATGACTGAACTTCATATCCTTTGGCGCGGAGCAAGCGCGACAGCGCCTTCCGAACGCCTGCATCGTCATCGACGAGATAGACAGTGAATTTATCCGTCACGATACGGTCTCCGCTTGCGGGGACGGTAACGAAAATCCGGCGATCACGCCTCCGTTCTCCCGATTCACCAGAGTAAACCTTCCACCATGCGCCTGTATGATGGTCGAACAAATGGTCAATCCGAGACCAAGACCGTGCTCCTTGGTGGTATGAAACGGTTCGAACAGGCGGCCATTCTTAAGAGGACGGATGCCATGCCCACGATCTCTCACCAGCACCTCTACGCATTCGTTTTCCGACCCGCGCGTTGAAATCAGGATATGCCGCTCTGACATCGGGGTCGAGATCATGGCATCCATCGCGTTCATGACAAGATTAAGCAAAACTTGCTGCAACTGGACGGGATCGCCCGACGCCAGGTAGAGCTGGTTTCCGAGATCGAGTCTGATGCTGATCTCGCGGCCAATCAGTTCGCTGTGGAGCAGGGCGGTCGTCGACCTGACAAGGTCATTGATGTTGACCAATTCCAGCTTCCGCTCGTCCTTCTTGAGAAGGTAACGGAGACGGTGAATGACCTCGCTGGCCCGGCTGTCTTCATCGACGATCTCCTGCAGCGCATCCCGAATTTCTGCGAGGTCCGGCGATTTTTGTGACAGCAGATGGAGCGCCGCCTGGGCATTTGACAGTATCGCGGTGAGCGGTTGATTGATTTCGTGAGCGATCGAGCCCGAGAGTTCACCCAGGACGGACACGCGCATCAGGTGGGCGATTTCTCGCTGCTGAAGGGCTGCTTCGGCCTCGGCCGATTTCTGGTCGGTGACGTCGATGAATATGCCGCCCAGCTGCTTTGACAGGTTGTCATTCGTATACGGGCGGGCGCGCATGCGGATCCAACGCACCTCATCGCCGGGCAAGACAATTCGCACGTCGCTGACGGAAGGTAGCTCTGTCCCGGACGACCGTCGGATTGACCGGCTTGCGATTTCCAGGTCATCCGGATGAACAGCAGCCAGGAATGTCTCGCGCGTGAGCGGTGCGCCGCTCGCAATCCCGAACAATTTTCTGCAATGCTCTGTAACCCACAATTCGTTGGTGTCCCGGTCATACTGCCAGAGCCCAATATTTGCGGCAGCGGCGGCAAAGGTTATTCGCTCCTCGCTATCTCTAAGCAGGCTTTCGAAGCGCAATCTTCGACGCCGCTGAATCAGCAGCGCGCCAACCAGTACCGTTTGCAGGCTGATGACGAGGAGCGCGCCGAGAACGGTGCCGCGATACTCGTCCCAGATGGACGGATTCTTGAAAATTACAGTTGTGCCGGGAGGCAGGTTATTTTCGCTCAGATTCCACTTTTGCATCGACCGATAGTCGACGCGGTAGTGTTGTCCCGGATTTGTTCGAGGCGGAAGTGCAGATGGNGCTTTCCCNNCNAGGATTTCGATCGCCAGGTCGGCCGCCGCAATGCCCACCGACTCGAACGTCTCAACNAAGCCGCCGACGGCTCCCTTCCCAACAAACGTATCGTAGGGTCCNTACACCGGCGCGGGCGACAGCGCGGACAAATCGGCTGCCACCTTCGCAGGAACAAAAGTCCTGCCTTCGCCATCGGCAAACACCGTCAGGATGATGACGATCGCATCGCTAGGCACCTTCGACAACTCAGCGACGAGCCTGGGATAGGGGAGCTCGAACAGATACGTCGTTTCGAATTTGCGCTGCCGGTCTTCAACCACCTTCCGGGCGACCGGTTGCCATCGGCGATCTGTCTCGCCACTACCGGCGACAATCACCAGCTGACGCGCGTCCGGCTGGAGCCGCTCCGCAAGCGAAAGCGTCTTTGCCAGATCAAACTCGGTGACGATCCCGGTCACGTCCGGCGGCGGTCGCAACGCGGCATAGGTCTGCGGAGATATGGATGTAAAAACAACCGGGGCGTTGGGAAAGAGGACATCCCGATGCTTGAGGATGAACGGTAACGCCGCGCTGCCGAGCGTCATCACGAGATCAGGAGGACGTGGCCCATACTTGTCGCGGATATAGGTCGCCGTTCGCACCTCGTGGGCAGAGTCGGTATTTCTCGCCAGGTCAAGAAATTCGGCATCGATCTCAACCGATTGCGGGGAATGCTCAAGTAGCCGCCTTCGTGCAGCGTCCGCGATCACACTCGTGGCTGGAAAGGTGTAGTTGAAGGCGTGAAGCATAAGCACACGTTTCGGCTCTGCGGCCTGTGCCTGCAGCCCCAGCAAAAAAAGGAGCCCAACGCTCCCGAAAACCGTGATGCGCGTCCTAGCCATTCTCGAAAAGGCCGCCGTTCCAAAAAACACAACAATACAAAGTCACTAGCTGCGAAAAACCTGGTCGCTCTGCCCTCCTTGCCGGCGCTCAACTTCCACGCAAGCCGTTTTGGCCTTCTCCCGGGGACGAATTCTTGAGCTAAATCAAGGAAAAATTTTTCGTCTCGCGAAAATAGCATCGCTGGGTGACGATACAACCCTACGATACAACCTGTGGGGGCAAGTACCATGACAAGTACCACGAGTGGGCAGGTGTCCGGCAATCGGGCTGCCCGCCGGTCTCAGCCGACCGTATCAAGCGCATTTCGCATAGAGAGCCGCGGGCAATTAACTCCGGTAATCGATAATCAAGACGATGAGATGAGCTGTCCGCGAGTTATCGGGCAATGCTGTCGAGTAGCATGCATTTCGTACGGGGTCATTGCGTGTCGCGAACGAATACGACCTCGAATGTCTGTTTGACGACGACCTGATCGTAGATGCCGGTCAGCCGGTCATTCGCCGCGTCGTAACGGAGTCTGTAGGTGGAGCCATTGTAGCCGCCGGCACGCAACTCGAAGAACAGTTTGAGCACGTTGCCGTCCTTGCTGGCGATAGCCGTGTGAAAAGGCAGCGGTCTGGGATTTGCGTAACTTGCGTCAAGTTTGCCATCGGCATCTACGGCCCTGATGGTGATCACATAACCGCCCTGCAGCCGCACCCAGCGTCCGGGCAGCGCGTCGAATGCGGATTCGATCGATGGTGCCCCCGGAGCTGCCGGAGAAGACTGCTGCGCCAACGCCGGATTCATGATCAGGACGAGGCAGAAGATCACCGATGGAATGAGTTTCATGTGTTTCGTCCGATCCGGCCAGCAGGCTTGGTACATCTGCCAGCAAAACGAATGGCGCGACATGGGCCCTGAGGGCAGGGCTGTCTTACGCTTCCGCCGCTCGATGCAACCGCCGTGAACCGCACGGGTCAGCGTCCTATGTTGGACCACGGTCCAATAGCGTCCGCAGATCGTGCTGCGTAGCGTACTCCCCTCAGATGTGTGTCGATCATCGCTGGGAAAGTACGCTTTAATGATAGTGCACCATGCGGCCAAGCTCACGCCCGACGCCAATTGTGACAATGCTTTGAATGCCGACGAAATGATCTGGATACCCGGCGGGACGTTCCGCATGGGGTCGGACAAGCATTATCCGGAAGAAGCGCCCGCACATCGCGTCACCGTGGACGGCTTCTGGATGGACCGCCATCCCGTGACGAACCGGCAATTTCGGGAGTTCGTCAAGGCCACAGGTCACGTCACTTTCGCCGAAATTCCGCCCGATCCGAAGGACTATCCGGGGGCTCTGCCGCACATGATCTATGCGGGGTCGCTGATGTTCTCGCCGCCCGGACACCCGGTCAGCCTGCGTGACTTCAGTCAGTGGTGGACCTTTGCCAAGGGCGCGGACTGGCGGCATCCCTACGGACCGAAGACCAACATCAAGGCTCTTCACGATCATCCTGTCGTGCATGTGGCGTACAACGACGCGCTCGCTTACGCACAATGGGCCGGCAAGGAAATCCCGACCGAAGCGGAGTGGGAATTCGCAGCCCGCGGCGGCCTTGAGGACACCGAGTTCGCGTGGGGTAATGAATTCACACCGAACGGCCGTCACATGGCCAACACCTGGCAGGGCGAATTTCCGCGCCAGAACACCAATGCCGATGGTTTCGAACGCACTTCGCCCGTGACCGCCTTTCCGCCGAACGGGTACGGATTGCACGACATGATCGGCAACGTCTGGGAATGGACGGCCGATTGGTATTCGCCAAAGCATCCGGCGGATGCGGCGAAGGCGTGCTGCATTCCGCAAAACCCGCGCGGCGGTCGCGAGGATGGCAGCTACGACCCCCGAACCACCAACGTCAAGATCCCGCGGAAGGTCATCAAGGGCGGCTCGCATCTGTGCGCGCCGAACTACTGCCGGCGCTACCGGCCGGCAGCGCGACATGCGGAGCCGGTCGACACCTCCACGAGCCATCTCGGATTCCGATGCATCAGGCGAACGCCGCACTGACGCATCATCAGCAATCAACAAGGGAGGGCGAGGCCAGTCCTACAACCTCACTGGAGTCCTGAACGAGGGTCAAGAAAGCCAATGCCAAGCACGCCGCTGATTAGCACGCTCTGACGAACCGATGTCATCGAGTGGGCGCCCCGGCCCCCGCGAAAGGGCGCCCACCGATAGCGGACGGACGTGAATTTTGCTGCCGTCAGTGGCAACGCCAGCGCCTGACCTGTCTCNTCAGNTTCTGCTGATGACCGCGTCGCGATCCGATCGAATAATGCTGCGCTGCAGGAGTCCGGAAGCGGGCACTTGGCGGAGATCGAACCGGCGTTCTGCCAGCCTGGCATGCTTTCACGACAATCAGAACCGGTGCCTGAAGCCGACTGCGACGTTGATCTTGTCGCCGATTAATCCGCCACCCGTGTTTTTCCAAGCGTAACCCACATTGCCATAGACGAAGTTATNCGGGCTCCATTCATAGGTCAGGCCGGTTGCGACCTTGGGAGTGATCCATGTGTACTCGAACGCGTTGCGGTAGCGCACTTCAAATATGTTCCACGTCCATTGCGAATTGAGCTTCAGGTCGCCGGCTAGATACAACGCATAATAATACGCATTGGCGGTACTGCTCGCTCCGAGCCCGGTTGCACCTCCGGTGTCGCCGATTGCGGCAGACGGCTTCAACTTGAACTTGTCGAAATCGAATATGTATCCGACCGAGCCCTCGACATAATTTTGGTAGGTCTCGTTGTTCTTGACCGTCACCTGAAATAAACCGCCCACAAACCAATTATTCGCGAAGGCATGGGTGACGCCGAGTTTTACCTCGGTGTCGGCATAACTTCCGGCGGCGTGAGAACTGTCGGAAAGCGCATTGAATTCCGGACTGGCTTCGAGACCAATCGTCGTCGTCCCCCAAACGCTCGGCGTGCGCGGTGGATTGACGGGGGCGAGATCGGCAGCCGATGCCGGCTGCGCGACCACGAGTGCGATTACCGCAATCCACAAGTCAGTGTGCGTCCGTCTCCGGATCGACCAGCCTTGGAATTGTTTGGTAGCCGTCATGAAGAGCCCCCCGTACGGTTGCCACTTCCGGTCACGACAGGCAGCGCCAGCAATTAGGCCTGCACAGCATCTATCACAGGTTTTGTCAGTGCCTGCTTTGCCGGATGCCGGCCAACCCGAAGCTAATTGCCGTGGCTTTTTTGTCAATTTTTTGGAGGAGGGTTTTGGTGATTAGCTCGACGCGGGCGCCGCCGACTGACGCGGCCAACGGTGATCGAAAACGCGACCGATACCGAAATCGCATAGCCGCCAAAGCATGCCTCAATTAGCCTGCCGGGCACCTCGCGCGAATCCGACAAGGGTCTGCAGCCCGGGAGGTCGACCATGAAACGTATCGTGCGATTTCCCGGCCTGGACCGCCGTGTTCTGCTCTCGTCATTGGTGATGCTCCCGGCCCTGTCTGCGGCGCTGCGTTCCACGGTCGCAGTGGCGCAGGCGCAGCGCGACCCGTTGCCGTCCTGGAACGAGGGGGCGACCAGGGATTCGATCCTGGACTTTGTCGCACGAGTCACGACGCAAGGCGGACCTTTCTTCGTGCCGGTCGAACAACGCATCGCGACCTTCGACAATGACGGCACTCTTTGGATCGAGCAGCCGATGTATATCCAGTTGGCCTTCGCCCTCGACCGCGTCAAAGCGCTTGCGCCGATGCATCCGGATTGGAAGACAAAGCAGCCGTTCGCGGCGGTGCTGGACGGCGATCTGAAGGCCCTTGCAGCTTCTGGCGAAAAAGGATTGGTCGAAATCATCGCCGTGACGCATGCGGGCATGACAACGGCGGAATTCGAGAAGATCGTCATGGATTGGCTCGCGACCGCGCGTGATCACCGCTTCAAGCGGCCCTATACCGAACTGGTCTACCAGCCGATGCTGGAACTTTTGGCATACTTGCGCGCCAATGGTTTCAAGACCTTCATCGTCTCAGGTGGCGGCATCGAGTTCATGCGGCCATGGACCGAGCGGATCTACGGCGTGCCGCCGGAACAGGTCGTTGGATCGTCGATCAAGACTCGATTTGAGATGAAAGACGGCGCGCCAACGCTTTTCCGGTTGCCCGAGATCAATTTCATCGACGACAAGACGGGAAAGCCAATCGGTATCAACGAGCATATCGGCCGCCGCCCGATCGCGGCTTTTGGTAACTCCGACGGCGATCTCGAAATGCTGCAATGGACGACGCTGGGCGCCAGCGGCGCACGGTTCGGCCTGATCGTCCATCACACCGATGCGGAGCGCGAATATGCCTACGATCGCCATTCGCATTTCGGCAGGCTCGACGTGGCGCTGAACGCGGCGTCGGCAAACAAATGGACAGTGGTCGACATGAAGAAGGATTGGAAGCGCATCTTTGCCTTCGGCTCGTGATTGGCAAAATTGAGCCACCCTCGACACGCGCAGGCCGGCCTCGATCAAGGGCCTCGCGAATGCGGCGGGAGCGTCGGCCGCGCTAGAGCATGATCCGGAAAAGTGTGAAGCGGTTTTCCGAAAAGATCATGCTCAAACAACAACCTAAAGCGCGATGATGATTCATCCCAATCT
>JGI25404J52841_10000043_pt1 | contig 10388 bp, 8 predicted proteins | sample TabmetS2T1R1_FD_52841 | JGI IMG/M metagenome (IMG submission 52841)
AGCCGCCGCCACACGTTCGTTTGGCTCCAGCTCACGATGATCGTCTTGTTATGCAATTGAACCGGAGGGGCGCCCGCGCTTGCAGAGCCGCTGATAACCAAGGTCGAAAGCGCGGCGGCTAAATAAGAAATCGCTTTCAAAAGCCCCTCCCTCTTCGTGAAGGCAAACGCGACTGAGACACAGCGCAATCTCAAAGCATATCCGCTTTGGGTCAAGAGCGCCGGCTCGGCTACCGGCCAGTCACGTCTGCTCTACCCCCAACTCGGGACATCTGGCCGGTAGGACAGCATGGCAGAAACGGCCAATTGGCGACATCACGTGCTAAGCGTAAAATATGCCGCAGAAGGCGGTATCCTGGCGTCCGAGTTTGGTCACCTCCGACCTACCTCTCCGGATAGACTTGAAGCCAAATGCGCAGGCAGGTGCCGCATCAGTGCGGTGACGGCCTGACGCGTGAGACCATCATGCGCCAAACCGTCAGCTGCTGCCCGGGAGCCTGATCAACACCGGTCCAACCGACGACCGTGTGCTCAAGTATATGAGAGTGAAGCGGTTCAACGGGAAGACTGGGAGAGCATCGGACTTGTTCTCGCCTTTGCCGGACACCTTGCATGGCCTACCGATTTCACCCACACTCCCCTCAACAAGAAAACAATCAGGAGGACGCCAAATGCTTGCTAACCGGATGACGTTGCTTGGCACAATCATTGCGGCGCTGGTTGCCATGCCGGCGCTGGCTCAAAAGCAATACGGACCCGGCGTCAGCGATACCGAAATCAAGATCGGACAGACGATCGCCTACAGCGGACCAGCGTCTGCATATGGCACGCTCGGCAAGGTCGAGGCTGCCTATTTCAAATGGCTCAACGAAACCAAAGGTGGAATCAACGGCCGCAAGATCACCTTCATCAGCCGCGACGATGCGTACTCACCCCCGAAAGCGGTGGAGAACGTGCGCAGCCTTGTCGAAAGCGATGAGGTTGCACTGGTCTTCGGCGTGCTTGGAACGCCACTAAACATGGCGATCAGACCCTATTTAAACAAGCAGGGTGTTCCGCAGCTTTTTGTTGCTGCCGGCTCCTCGGCGCTGAACGACCCGGCGCATTTCCCGTGGACGATGGGGTGGCAGCCAAATTTGCGCGACGAGGCAAAATTCTACGCCAAATCACTCCTCGCCCACAATTCAAAACCCAAGGTAGCCGTGCTCTACCAGAACGACGATTTTGGCAAGGACTTGCTGAACGGCCTCAAGGAAGGTCTCGGCGAAGACGCCGACAAGCTGATCGTCAGCGCGCAGAACTTTCAGTCGACCGACCCCACCATCGACAGCCAGATGGTAATCCTGCAGAACTCCGGCGCCGATGCGCTGTTCCTGTTCACCTATGCCAAGCAGGCCGCGCAGGCCATCTCGAAAATGTTCGATCTGAAATGGAAGCCGGAAACCTATTTGCATCTCGGCGCAGCTTCAGTCGGCGCCACCTTCAAGCCGGCGGGCCTNGACAAGTCTACCGGCATCATGAGCGCCGGCTTCATGAAAGACGTCACCGATCCGAAATGGGCAGGCGATGCCGACGTCAAGACCTGGACGGAATGGATGATGGCCAATATGCCCGGCGCCGATCGCAACGACAGCCTTACCGCAGCCGGTTACAGCTTCGCCCAGACCATCGAACAGNTCTTGAGGCAGTGCGGCGACAATCTCACCAGGGAAAACATCATGAAACAGGCGGCAAATCTAANGGATTTCCGCGTCGGTCTNCTGTTGCCGAATAGCCGCATCAACACTTCGCCNACGGACTATCGCGTCGTAACTTACATGCAGCTGCAACGTTTCAACGGCACAAGCTGGGATGATGTAAAGTAGATCGAGGCGCCGCAGAAGTTCATAGCGGCGGTGTCTTGTCGCGGAGATCGTCGTGGTCTCACTTGGCCCACGAACCTCTGCTGTGAGTCATTTGCAGACATGGCCGCGCTTTGGCGCGAGACCGACGTAGAGGCGACCGATCTAGAAACCGTTATCACCAACATGCTGGACGGCCAGTACAACAATCCGGTGAGGTCGTTAGTTTCAACACTGCGGAGGGGTGGTCNCGCGATGTTTCCGAGGATACCGCCCGTGAAATCAGGCGGCGCTCCGATCTCCAGATGACCGACCCTNCGGCCAATCTGGAAGGTTTTCTGGAGCAACACGAGCGCAGTGATCACCGACAGTTGACGCTGCGGCTCGTGTAAATGGCAGGCAGACAGCCTCCCCGACACATGAGATCCTAGCAATACGACGGATGAGACCGCTGCCTGCCTAGAGAAGCCAGCGTTTGCGCCGCTTGTAGTGCTTCACATTGCGGAATGATTTTCGCTTGTCCCCGGCGACGCCGAGATAGAATTCCTTAACGTCCTCGTTCGACGCCAGCGCCCTGGCCTCGCCGTCCATCACGACNCGGCCGTTCTCCAGGATGTAGCCGTGGCTGGCATACCTCAGCGCCATGTTAGTGTTCTGCTCGGCGAGCAGGAAGGANACACCCTCCTTGGAATTCAGGTCGCGTACGATCTCGAAAATTTCCTCGACGATCTGCGGCGCAAGCCCCATCGAGGGTTCATCGAGCAGGATCATCCGCGGCTTCGACATCAGCGCGCGGCCGATTGCGCACATCTGCTGCTCACCGCCGGACGTGTAGCCTGCCGTCGAGCCGCGCCGCTCCTTCAGCCGCGGGAAATAGGCGTAGACGCGTTCGAGGTCTACGGCGACAGCGGCCTTGCCGTCGCGTCGCGTGAAGCTACCGGTCATCAAATTCTCTTCAATGGTAAGGTGAGCGAAACAGCGCCGCCCTTCCATCACCTGGATGCAGCCGCGCCGCACCACCTCGTTCGGCGACAGTGATTGCACCTCGGTGCCGTCGAACACGATCGAGCCCTTTGTGACCTCGCCGCGCTCGGCATGCAGCAGGTTGGACACTGCCTTCAGCGTGGTCGACTTGCCCGCGCCGTTCGCACCGAGCAGCGCGACAATGCCGCCGACGGGCACCTCCAGCGACACACCCTTCAAAACGAGGATGACGTGGCTGTAGACGACCTCGATATTGTTGATCGAGAGAAACGGCGTCGTTTGTTGCGCGCCCGTTGCATCAGTCGCATTCGACACGCATTCACCTCCAAAACCCGCGACGATAAAAAATCGGGAGGGGACATGGCCCTCCCGACGACAACTCCTTTTGCGATCAGCTGTCCTTTGTGCAATCGCGCGCAGTGATCTTCTTCTCCTCACCGTACTTGGCCGAAGCATCCTTGACCATCGGATCGAGTATCTTGCGATCGGCAGTATAGTAGTCGGAGATAATCTTCCATGCCTTGCCGTCCCACTGCTGGACACGCGCAACGTCAGCACCCTGGTGGTCCTCGCAGCTGAACGCCAGTGGCCCAAGCATGCCGTCGAAGCCGAGTTCCTTGATACGGGCGGCGGTCAGATTGAGGTTCTCGAAGCCCCAGCGAATCTGCTCGCCATTGAGTGGCTTGTTGCCGTACTTCTTCATGGCCGTCCGGATCGCTTCCGTGCCAATCATGGAGTTCAGCAAGCCTCGGTTGTACAACACCTGGGCGTAGTCATCCTTGGCGACCGACTTGCCCCTGGCCACAACGAACTTGTCGAGGTCCTGATGCACCGCGAATTTGCCTGCCGGATGTTGCAGCATCAGCGCCTTGTAGCCNGACGCCTGGTCACCAGCCGGAGTCACATCCGGCTCTGCGCCCGACCACCACACGCCGATCATCTTGTCGCGCGGATAGCCCACTCCCGCAGCCTCCTTGATCGCAGTTGAGTTCATCACGCCCCAGCCCCACAGCAGAACGTAGTCAGGCCGGTCCTGGCGGATGGCCAGCCACTGCGACTTCTGTTCGACGCCGGGGTGCGTGACCGGGATCGCTTTGAAGGTGAAGCCGTTCAGCCTGGCGCGCTCCTCGAGGGCGGGGATTGGTTCCTTGCCATATGGGCTGTCATGATAGACAAGGCTTATCTTCTTGCCCTTGAGCTTGTCGAAGCCNCCAAGCTCCTTCGCGATGTGCTGGATGGCGACGTCCGCAGCGGTCCAGTAGCTGCCGATCGCAATGAAGTTCCACGGAAAGATCGCGCCGTTGCGGCTTTCCGAACGGCCGTAACCCATCGTCAAGAGCGGTATCTTGTCGCCTGGAACCTTTTCGGTGAGCGCGAACGTGATGCCGGTCGAGAGCGGGGAGACGTAGCCGGCGCCGGTCGATCCCNTGGCCTTGAGGCGTTCGTAGCACTCCACGCCCTTGGCGGTGTCGTAGCCGGTTTCGCATTCCTCGAACGCAATCTTGACGCCATTGATGCCGCCGTCACGTTCATTCAACAACGTCCAGTAATCAATGACGCCGTCGGCGAATGGAATTCCGTTCGGGGCATAGGGACCCGTCCGGTAAACCAGCGCCGGCAGGAACTGTTCGTTCTGCTGCGCGGCCGCCGGCCCGGCGTCGATCGAAGTGCAGAGCGCCGCGACGGCGAAAGCCAATATGACCTTCTTCATTATTTCCTCCTGATTCGTGATGGAACGATCATTGAAACTTTAAGCCGACGCGCACGCTCCGTTTTTCCGCGCCGGTAGCTCGGTCTGAAAGATTACGTCCTCAGTAGGGGTAAGGCCAGATTCTCAGCTTCTCCTTTCCAATTGACCAAAGTCTAGCAAATCCATGCGGTTCGACGATCAACAGCCAGCAAATCAATGCGCCGGTCACGATGAACACGAGGAGCGATACGAATTCGACCGACAGCGGCATTCCGAGCGCATGTGGCACCTGATCGAGAAAAATCGGTAGTACCAGAATGAATGCCGCACCGAGAAACGCGCCGAGGATTGAACCAAGCCCGCCGATGATCACCATAAAGAGCAACTGGAAGGAGCGATCGATGTTGAAGGCGAGCGGCTCCCAGGATCCCAGATAGACATACGCCCAGAGGGCTCCNGAGACGCCGACAATGAAGGAGGACACCGCGAACGCCGAGAGTTTCGCATAGAGCGGACGAATACCAATCAGTTCGGCAGCAATGTCCATGTCGCGGATCGCCATCCATTGCCGCCCAATGTTTCCGCGTACGAGATTCTTGGCGATCAATGCGAACACCGTCACAAAGATCAGACACAGCAGATAGCGTTCGATCGGTGTATTGACGGTGAACCCGAAAAAATCGAGCGCCGGCGCGGTGACGGAACCGGACGACGTGTAGTTGGTGAACCACTTCACGCGGATAAACAGCCAGTCGAAGAAGAATTGGGCCGCCAGCGTCGCGACGGCAAGGTAAAGCCCCTTGATGCGCAGGCTTGGGATGCCAAATAGGATTCCGACCACCGCGGATATCACCCCGCCGAGCAGTATGGAGGGCAGCACCGGCAACGGCGGGATCGCGATCGTGAATATCTCAAGCGGGATCGTCACCCCTGTGCCGAACTTGTAGGCGCTGTAGGCGCCAATCGCCATGAAGGCGCCGCTGCCCAGCGACAACTGCCCGCAGTATCCGGTCAGGATGTTCAGTCCGACCGCCGCCAGTGCAAGGATCAAAAACGGAATCAGGATTGCGCGCAACAAGTACTCTCCCGCGAAGGGCCAGATGTTCATCGCATCGAGCACCGGCACGCCGACAAAGGCCATGGCGAGAAACAACCACAGCGCGATCCTGTCCTGGCGAATCGGAAACACCGCCATGTCGTCNGCGTAANTCGTCTTGAACTGNCCTGCCTCGCGGTAAAGCATTCGGTGCCTCTCACATTTGGGAGCCTAAGGGATGGATAGCGGGTCGCGAGCGGCAGTCCGGGCTTGTCATCGCCCTGCACCATTTACCGTTGCGCGTTTACTCTTCACCCTCGACTCTCAACTCCACTCAAATCCGCTCGATGATCCGTTCGCCGAACAGACCCTGCGGCCGCACCAGCAGCACCGCCAGGGCCAGCACGTAGGCGAACCAATATTCGATCCCGCCGCCAATGAATGGCCCGAGATAGGCTTCGGCAAGCTTTTCACCAGCGCCAGCGATCAACCCGCCGACAATCGCGCCAGGCACGGACGTGAAGCCACCGATGATCAGCACCGGCAGCGCCTTCAGCGCCAGAAACGTGATCGAGAACTGGACACCAAGCTTGGTGCCCCAGACGGTCGCCGCGACCAGCGCGACCAAGCCCGCGACCAGCCACACCACGAACCAGATCCAAGAGAGGGGAATTCCGACCGACTGCGCAGCCGCGTGATCATCCGCGACCGCGCGCAGCGCGCGGCCGGTTTTGGTGCGCTGAAAGAACAGTGCGAGACCGGCGACCAGGATGCCCGCAATTAATCCNCCCCAGACATCGAGCTGATTCACCAGAATACCGCCGGGAAACAGGTTCTCGAACAGGAACCATGCATCGGTCGGAAGCAGCCGCAATGGNTAGACATCCGAGCCGAAGATCATTTGCGACGCGCCGTCGAGCATGAACGTCACGCCGATGGTCGACATGAACAGCGTCAGGCCGTCCTGATTGACCAGCGGCCCGAGCACGAACCGCTCGACCAGCCAGGCCATCAACGCCATGATTGCGCCTGCGAACACCAGCCCGAGAATGATCGCACTCCAGAGCGGCAAACCCTTCGCTACCAGAACGTCGAATGAACGCACCAGCGCAAGACCGGCCAGCAAGACCATTGAACCCTGCGCGAAGTTAAAAACGCCGGAGGCCTTGAAGATCAGCACGAAGCCGAGCGCGACCAGCGAATAGAGCACGCCGGATAGCAAGCCGCCGATCAGGATTTCAAGGAATTGTCCGAACGCGATCAACGATCAACTCCCGGCGGGATGAATTCCGAGAAACGCAGAGCCAACTCCCACCCCCCGCTCGTGAAGCGAGTGGCGGGGAGGGTTTGGTGGAGGCGCTTTTTCGTCAGGTCAGTCAATGCGCGACTCCGAGATAGGCGTCGATCACCGCCTGGTTTCTTTTTACCTCGTCGGGCGAACCGTCGGCGATCTTGACGCCGTGATCCAGCACCACCACGCGGTCGGACAGGTCCATCACCACCGCCATGTCATGCTCGATCAGTGCGATGGTCGTGCCGTAGTGATTGTTCACGTCGATGATGAAGCGCGACATGTCCTCCTTCTCTTCGAGGTTCATGCCGGCCATCGGCTCGTCGAGTAGCAGCAGTTCCGGCTCCATCGCCAGCGCCCGGCCGAGTTCGACCCGCTTCTGCAGGCCGTAGGGCAAGCGCGCCACCGGCACCTTGCGGATTACCTCGATCTCGAGAAAGTCGATGATCTCCTCGACGCGGCGGCGATGCTCGATCTCCTCGCGCTGTGCCGGACCGAACCGCAGCGCCTGCCAGAAGATGCCGCAACGCATCTTCAGCGTTCGCCCGGCCGTGATGTTGTCGAGCGCGCTCATGCCCTTGAACAGCGCAACATTCTGGAACGTGCGCGCTATGCCGCCGCGCGAGGCCTCATACGGTTGCATCCGGGTGCGCGTCTTGCCCTTGAAGGTGATGGAACCCTGGTTCGGATGATAGAAGCCGTTGACGACGTTCAGCATCGACGTCTTGCCGGCGCCGTTCGGGCCGATGATCGCGCGAATCTCGCCTTTCCGGACGTCGAACGAGACGTCGGTCAGCGCCTTCACACCGCCGAAGGCGAGCGAGACACCCTCGACCCTGAGCAGGACGTCATTTATGCCGGGCGACCTCATGCCGCCTTCTCCAAATCGGCCGGCGTCTGTGTCGTCGGCAGGTCGTAAATCCTCAGCCGTGCTGACCTCCGCCCCTTGCGTCCGTCCTCGAAGGTGACTTCAGTGGAAATATCTGCCTCATTCGCACCGTTATAGAATGCCGCCAGCAGCGCTGCGTAGCGATCGGCAACGAAGCTGCGCCGCACCTTTTGCGTCCGCGTCAGTTCGCCGTCGTCGGCCTCGAGCTCCTTGTGCAAGATCATGAAGCGTCGCACCTGCGCTCCGGCCATGACCTTTTCCTCAGCGAGCGACCCGTTCATCTCCGCGATGTTCCTTCCGATCATGTCGTAGACAAGCGGATGCGCCGCCAACTCCTGATATGAGCCGTAGGCGATGTTGTTGCGTTCCGCCCAGTTGCTGACAGCCGTGAGATCAATATTGATCATCGCGCAGACGAAGTCGCGGCCATCGCCGAACGTCACCGCTTCCTTGATGTTGGGGAAGAACTTCAGCCGGTTCTCGAGATATTTCGGCGCGAACAACGTGCCGTCCTTCAGGCGTCCAACATCCTTGGCACGGTCAATGATCTTCAGATGCCCGGTCTTCTCGTCAAAGAAGCCGGCGTCGCCAGTCTTCACATATCCATCCGGCGTCAGTGTCTCGGCCGTTTTCGCCGGATCCTTAAAATACTGCACAAACATGCCTGGAGACTTGAACTGCACCTCGCCGGTATCGGCGATGCGGATAACGACGTTTGGCGCGGGAGGACCGACGGTGTCTGCGAAGATTTCGCCGTCGGGCTGACAGGTGACATACAGGAACGCCTCGGTCTGTCCGTAAAGCTGCTTCAGGTTTAGTCCGATCGAGCGATAGAATACGAACAGATCGGGGCCGATCGCCTCGCCGGCTGTGTAGGCAACGCGTACGCGCGAGAGGCCGAGCACATTCTTTAGCGGTTCGTAAACCAGCATCCGGCCGATCGCGTAGAGAATGCGACCCGAAGGCGGCACCGTCTTGCCGGTGAGAATCGCCTCGCCGTGCCTGCGCGCGATCTTCAGGAAGTAGTGAAACATGCTGCGTTTGATCGCGGAGGCGTCTTCCATCCGGATCATCAGGCGGGTCAGCATGGTTTCGAATACCCGCGGCGGAGCGAAGTAGTAGCTCGGCCCGATCTCGCGCAGATCCTGCTGGACCGTCTCAGGACCTTCGGGGCACGCCATGCAGAAGCCTGCGACAAGGCCCTGTGCGTAATTCAGATAGTGGTCACCCACCCATGCGAGCGGCAGGTAGGCAAGCGCCACATCATTTTCGGTGAGCTTATCGAAGCTCACCGTGTCGGTTGCGGCGTCAATGCACCTTTTTGCAGACAGCACGACGCCTTTCGAAGCGCCGGTTGTACCGGAGGTGTAGAGAATGATCGATGTATCGGACCCTTCACCGCTGTCGATCAACTCGTCGACCTTCGCAGCAAGCGAGCCGTCTCCGGCAAGCGCCGCGCGGCCGTCGGCAATGACGTCCTCGATCTTCCTCAAGCGGCTGTGATCGTAATCGCGCAAGCCGCGGGCTTCGTCGTAAACGATCGTCTGCAGATGCGGCAAGCGCTCCAGCACCGACAGCACCTTGTCGACCTGCTCTTGATCCTGCGCCGCAACGAAATTCACGTCGGCGTGGCCGAGAACGTAGGACAGTTCGTCCGCAACAGCGTCCGAATAAACCGGCACTGGAATCGCGCGCACCATCTGCGCAGCCATCATGGTCCAGTACAATTTTGGACGATTGGAGCCGACGATGGCGATCGTGTCGTTCTGCTTCAGCCCAAGACGTTGCAGGCCCACCGCGTAAGCGCGCACGATGTCGAGCACTTGCGCCCAATTCCATGTCTGCCAGATGCCTAGGTCCTTGTGCCGGATCGCGGCATGATTGCCGAACTGCGCGGCATTTCGCAGGAGCAACTTGGGGAACGTATCAAGCGATCCACCAACGGCCATAACGGCCCCCATCCCAAAGATCCAACGTGGTTTGCGCCGGTGACCTGCGCCTTTCAGTCAGCAGCCATACGAATTCTGCATGCCTAACTACAAAATACAAGGGATCGTAAAGTCGTATGACTACCTATGGCCCTCAGCGGACGGGAATTTTGCGTTGGGCTTCTTTGCCCTTGGTTTGGTCCGGGTGCATATTGGGCACTTCACAGAAGCTATCGATTCCTCGCTTCGCTGCCTCCGCCTGAATCCGAACGACCCTCAGGCGGGAAGCTTCATGAGCCATGTCGCGTTGGCCCACTATCATCAGCATAACTATGACGAGGCGGTACATTATGGCCATATCGCGAACCGTGCGCGGCATGTTCACCTCAGCCTGAGGATCCTCCTCGCAAGTCTCGGCCAACTTGGACGCACGGCGGAGGCAAAGCCGCTGCTGAACGAGTTCAACGCGTTGCAGCCGAAGGATCCGCAGCGGATGTTCGAAGTGACAACGCCCTATCTTGATTTGAAGTACCGGGAGCACCTTGCGGACGGCTTGCGGCGCGCGGGCGTAACTAACTTGCGGTGACAGTCGTTCGGTGGAATGGCTGGTCGAGCAAACCGTCGGGAGGCCCGAAGTCGCCTAAGGGTCACAAGCGGCGGTCGAAGCCCGTTTCGGGTCCGGTCTTCCCCTAACAACGGACTTCCGGGCAGTAGGGCTTTTTCAGACTTC
>JGI25404J52841_10000045_pt1 | contig 10159 bp, 9 predicted proteins | sample TabmetS2T1R1_FD_52841 | JGI IMG/M metagenome (IMG submission 52841)
GCTCACAGATACGCTAAGATTATTTGCAACTTCGGATTTTACGTGCTACGTCACAGGGGCATTTCAAGAGCCGCAAATCCATCATTGCAAGTATTGGGTGATACAATGGNATTTACCGCGCTCGATACCTCTCAGAACTCGACCAATCTGATCGATTGCATTAAGGCGAGAGGGATTACGGCCATCGGCCGCTACTACACGAAGAACCGCAGCAATTCGAAAATCTTAACAGCCAACGAAGCACGGCGGCTCTCCGATGCAGGCATCAAAATCTGGCCTGTCTATCAGAACCGGCATCGCCTGCCCGCCGACTTCAACGCAACGAAGGGCAAGTCGGAAGCCGAGGATGCGCTCGACTACGCCAAGAACGTGATCCATCAACCCGCGGGGTCGGCCATCTATTTTTCAGCCGACTTCGACGCGACCGAGGCGGTCTTCAACAGCTCCATTCTGCCGCATTTCCAGGCGATCGCCGCTGCCTTTGCTCATGCTGGCAATCCTTATCGCGTCGGCGTCTATGGCTCCGGCGCGGTGTGCCAAAGCCTCCTCAATGCCGGGCTTGTGCAGCTCAGCTGGCTTTCGCAATCGGGCGGTTTTCGCGGCACGCCGCAATTCAAGGCTTCACGCCGCTGGAATCTGTTGCAGGCGCTGCCGGTCTCGGGATTTTGCGATTTCGATGACGAAGTAGATCCGAACACGATCAATGCCGATGTCGGCGATTTCGGCGGGTTCATCCTTGGACAGCAGGCAGGGTTGCCGCCAACTGCAGCTGCCACGCTTCAAGCTGCCGCAGCGCTTGGTGACGCAGTGCCCGCCCATCCGGAATTCCCTGGTGTGCCGGCTTTTCGCGGCAGGCCCCTGCATCGGGGCGAGTTTGGTTCGGACGACGTGAAAGCGCTGCAGACGCGACTCAACGAGCTTGGCTTCGGGCGGCTTGTCGTCGACGGCGACTTCGGGGAGGGGACGGAGAACGCGGTCCTTCACTTCCAGGCACGAAACTCTTCGCCAGATGGAAAGCCGCTTGCGATCGACGGTGAGGTGGGTGAAACCACCTGGGCTGCCCTGTTTGGACCAGGCGCCGTTTTCAGCACGCAGGCGCTCGATCCAAACGCGTCGATGAGAGATCTCGTCATCGATATTGCCGCATCTCAGATCGGCGTTGTGGAGCAGCCGCGAGGTTCCAACCGCGGTCCGGAAGTAGACGTCTACATCAGGACCACGGGGCTCAACCCGGCCGATGACAGCTTTCCGTGGTGCGTGTGCTTCCTCTATTGGGTTTTCGAGCAGGCCGCCAAGATCAAACGCACCCAAAATCCTCTGCCCAAGACAGCCGGCGTGATCGCGCTCTGGAATCTCGGGCGCCACACCGAAGCGCAAGTGGTGCGAAAATCGGAAGCCAATAACCGGAACGTGGAGCCGGGAATGATCTTCATGCTCGATCTCGGTGGCGGCAAAGGCCACGCCGGCCTCGTGATCGGGGTCGAGGGCGACCACATCATCACGATCGAGGGCAACACGAACCCCGGCGGTTCATCCGACGGTTTTGGTGTTTTTCGCCGCGCTGCACGCCCGATCACGATTGGCGTACTGCTGGGCTATCTCGACTTCTGCGACATTTAGAGCCTCTCCGAGTTCGCGGCGGTGATCCCATTTTTGGGATCACCTAATCACCGTCACACGATCGCGTTAAGACATTGCCTCTTGGGTTGCGCCACGGATAAGCTGCAACTCATCCAGCAAGCTTGCGAGGCGATGATGCTGCGATTGCTGTTTGCCGTTGGCGGCCTGGTCTTCCTTCTCCATCCCGATGCTGCGTCAGCCTGGGGCTATCAGGGCCATCGCGTGGTCGGCTCGATCGCCGACAAGCTGCTGGCCGACACCAATGCCGAAAAGCAGATCAAGAAAATCCTCAACGAGGGCGATCCCGACGGCAAACTCGACCTGCGCCTGGCCGGGCCCTGGCCGGATTGCGTGAAGAGCGTCGTGCGCCACGACGATGGCAAGTTCCATTACGAGGTGGATCCGGAACATCTCGAATACGAAGTGCCTTGCACGCCCTTCAACTCCAAGAAGGAGAGGACTCGGCTGGAGGATTACGCCAAGCGCAACTGGACCCAGTGCTCCTACAAGCCCGACGGCTTTGAGCGCGGCTGCCACAATACCTATCATTTCGACGACGTTGCTATTCAGCGCGACCGGTTCGATCGCTCCTTCCAAGGCACCAATGACCACGATCTCGTCGCAGCGATCGGCGCGGCCATTGCCGTCCTTTCGGACAAGCCCATTCCGCCGCCGTTCCCGTTCTCCATCAAGGACAAGAAGGAAGCCTTGCTTCTGCTCGTCCACCTCATCGGCGACCTGCACCAGCCGCTGCATGTCGGCTCACTCTATCTCGANGCCGACGGCAAGCTGGTCGATCCGGATATCGCTCACAAGATCGACCCCGATACCGAAACCATCGGCGGCAACGCCATCCAGGACGAGAATGTCAACCTCCATCACCAATGGGACGACATCCCGACCGATATCGGGGAGGCGGCAACCAAAGAGCTCGTGGCGAACGCCAGGAATGTGCCCGCGAGCCAAGGGCCGCCGGAAAGCTGGCCGGCCGCGTGGGCTTCGGATTCNCTTCTGGTCGCGCGCGATGCCTTCGCCGGTCTCACCTTCGAGCGAACCCAGCCGCCGCCGAAGGTCAAGTGGACAGTCATTTTCGACAACCACATGGACTATCTGCACCGGATGGACGCCATCAAGCGCAAGCAACTCGCCAAGGGCGGCGCACGGCTCGCTGAAATCCTGAAGAAGATCTGGCCCTAGACGGTGGGCGACTTGCCCCGGCACGGCTACGCCGCCATACCACCGATTCGCATAAGGTATATTATGGAATATATTTATCTNTAATTNGATCAAATAGTTAAGGCGGAATCCTGCGGCGCCAGCTCAAATTAGCAGCCTCAGCAGGCCCCAAGCCCCAACCGGCAAATCTGCTGGCCTGCCTCTCCCAAACCCGTATTGCCGCTCGTCGTTCCCGCTGCCAATAAGCGCGGTCCGTCTCAATGACCAACAAGAACGCTCAAGGGAGAAACTAGATGAGCTTTTCACGACGTACTGTACTCAAGGCTACCGTCGCCGGCGCCGCGCTCGGCGGTATCGGCGCGCCTTTTGTGGCGCGCGCCCAGACGGCCGAGTTTTCGTACAAGTACGCCAACAATCTGCCGGACAGCCATCCGCTCAACATGCGCGCCAAGGAAATGGCGGCCGCCATCAAGGCGGAAACCGACGGCAAGTTCGACCTGCAGATTTTCCCGAACAACCAGCTCGGCTCCGATACCGACATGCTGAGCCAGATCCGCTCCGGCGGCATCGAGTTTTTCACGCTGTCGGGCCTGATCCTGGCGACGCTGGTGCCGGCGGCATCGATCAACGGCATCGGCTTTGCGTTCCCGGACTACGACACGGTCTGGAAGGCCATGGATGGCGGGCTTGGGCGCCTATGTGCGTGGCGAGATCACCAAGGCCGGCCTCGTGGTGATGGAGAAGATCTGGGACAACGGTTTCCGGCAGACCACATCCTCGACCAAGCCGATCAACGGTCCGGACGATTTTAAGGGTTTCAAGATCCGCGTGCCGGTGTCGCCGCTGTGGACCTCGATGTTCAAGGCGTTTGAAGCTGCGCCCGCTTCGATCAATTTTAGTGAAGTCTATTCGGCGCTGCAGACCAAGATCGTCGAGGGCCAGGAAAATCCGCTGGCGATCATCTCGACCGCAAAGCTGTACGAGGTGCAGAAGTTCTGTTCGCTGACCAACCACATGTGGGACGGTTTCTGGTTCCTGGCCAACCGACGCGCCTGGGAAAAGCTCCCGGAGAATATCCGCACCATCGTCGCCAAAAACATCAATGCAGCCGCAGTGAATGAGCGCGCGGATGTCGCAAATCTCAATGCCGGCTTGCAGCAGGAACTGGCCGGCAAGGGCCTGACCTTCAATCAGCCCGCCGTGGCGCCGTTCCGTGACAAGCTGCGTGCGGCCGGCTTCTACGCGGAATGGAAAGGTAAATACGGCGAGCAGGCCTGGAGCTTGCTCGAGCAGTCCGTCGGCAAGCTCAGTTAAGGTTAAGCGCGTAGGGGGCCGGCATGGCTCATGCCGAATGGACGCAAGCGGATGGCGAGGAGTCCCCTCGCCGCAGTTCAGTGGCGTCGATTGAACGTGCGCTCGGCCTCCTTGTCGAGATTCCGGCGGCACTGCTGGTCACAGCCGAAATCGTCATCCTGTTTGCCGGCGTGGTCGCGCGCTACGGCTTGCATCGCCCGCTGATCTGGTCGGATGAGCTGGCGTCGATCCTGTTCCTGTGGCTGGCGATGCTGGGTGCCGCCGTCGCATTTCGCCGCGGCGAGCATATGCGGATGACTGCCGTCGTTGCGGGCGCACGGCCTGCGACGCGTGCGTATCTCGATCTCGTGGCNACCGCAGCCGCGCTGGCGTTCCTCCTGATGATTGCCTGGCCGGCTTACGAGTACGCCTACGAGGAAAGCTACATCACGACGCCCGCGCTGCAGATCCTCAACAGCTGGCGCGCGGCGGCGCTGCCGGTCGGCATCGGCCTGATGGCGCTGTTCGCAGCGCTGCGCCTGGTCCAGGCTGGCAGCGTCAAGACNGTGCTCGCGGCCGTGGTNACGGTCGCAGCCGTGATCGGTTTGTTCTGGCTCACGCAGCCCTGGCTCAAGCCGCTCGGCAATCTCAATNTGATCATCTTCTTTGTCGGCGTGGTCGGCTTCTGNGTCTTCGCCGGCGTGCCCATTGCGTTCGGCTTTGGGCTGGCGACCTACGGCTATCTGGCGCTGACCACGGGCACGCCGCTGATGGTGCTGGTCGGCCGCATGGACGAGGGCATGAGCCATCTCATCCTGCTGTCAGTGCCGCTGTTCGTTTTCTTAGGCCTCTTGATCGAGATGACGGGCATGGCGCGCGCCATGGTGGCGTTTCTGGCAAGTCTTCTGGGGCATGTCCGCGGCGGGCTGCATTACGTGCTGGTCGGTGCGATGTATCTGGTCTCGGGCATTTCCGGCTCCAAGGCGGCCGATATGGCGGCCGTTGCGCCCGTGCTGTTTCCGGAGATGAAGCAGCGCGGCGCCAAGCCGGGTGATCTGGTCGCCCTGCTCTCGGCTACCGGCGCGCAGACCGAAACCATTCCGCCGAGCCTGGTGCTGATCACCATCGGCTCGGTCACGGGCGTCTCGATCGCAGCGCTCTTCACGGGTGGCCTGCTNCCGGGCGTCGTGCTCGCNATCACGCTGTCGGCGCTGGTGTGGTGGCGGTATCGCGATGAGGATTTGAGCCATGTNACCCGCGCCAGCGGCGGCGANATCGCCAGGGCCTTCGTCATTGCCCTGCCCGCGCTCGCGCTGCCCTTTGTGATCCGCTACGCCGTGGTCGAGGGCATCGCGACGGCAACGGAAGTCTCCACCATCGGCATCGTCTATGCCTTTGTGGTCGGCTTTTGCATCTATGGCCTCGTGATCTACCGCAATCTCGACTGGCGCCGGCTGCTGCCGATGCTGATCGAGACCGCAAGCCTCTCCGGCTCGATCCTCTTGATCATCGGTACTGCCACCGGCATGGCCTGGGGCCTCACCCAATCCGGTTTCTCCCGCGCGCTGGCCGCTGCCATGACCGGCCTGCCCGGCGGTTCCGCGACCTTCATCGCGGTGTCGATCCTGGCGTTCGTGATCCTCGGCAGCGTGCTCGAAGGTATCCCGGCGATCGTGCTGTTCGGCCCCCTGCTCTTTCCCATTGCCCGGGCGGTAGGCGTCCATGAGGTGCACTATGCCATGGTCATTATCCTGGCCATGGGCATCGGACTGTTCGCGCCGCCCTTCGGAGTGGGCTATTATGCCGCCTGTGCGATCGGGCGGGTCGATCCCAACGAGGGGATCGGGCCGATCTGGGGTTACCTGCTGGCGCTGATGGTCGGTCTCATCATCGTTGCCGTCTTCCCCTGGATCTCGATCGGATTCTTGTAAGAACAATCTTGCACGGGGAAATGCCGATGAGCGGAACGCTAAATCACTACAGCATCGGATTGGACAAGAACCCGGCCAATTACGTGCCGCTGACGCCGCTGAGCTTCATCGCGCGCTCCGCCGCCGTCTATCCGGACCATGTCAGCGCCGTCTATGAAGGCCGCAGCTTCACCTGGTCGGAAACCTATGCGCGCTGCCGGCGCTTTGCGTCGTGGCTGGCCGGCCGTGGCATCGGCACCGGCGACACGGTCGCGGCGATGCTGCCCAACGTGCCCGCGATGAACGAATTGCATTTCGCGGTTCCCATGACTAGCGGCGTTCTGAACGCGCTCAACATCCGCCTCGACGCGCCGTCGATTGCCTTCCANCTCGACCATGGTGCCGCCAAGATCATCCTNGTCGATCCGGAGTTTGCTGGCGTGATCGCGGAGGCGATGACGCTGATGAAGCGGCCAAANCCGTTCNTCGTCGACGTCGACGATGCCAGCTTCGCCGGCGGCGCGCGCATCGGCGCCATCGAGTATGAAGCTGCGNTAGCGCAGGGCGATCCGAATTTCGTCCCCAAGATGCCGACAGATGAATGGGACGCCATTGCGCTGTCCTACACGTCGGGCACCACGGGCAACCCCAAGGGCGTCGTCACCCATCACCGCGGCGCGTATCTCAACGCCGTCAGCAACATCCTTGCCGGCGGGCTTGGCCAGCATCCGGTCTATCTCTGGACGCTGCCGATGTTCCACTGCAANGGCTGGTGCTTCCCGTGGACGGTGGCGGCCGCCGCCGGCATCAATATCTGCCTGCGCAAGGTCGACCCCGCAAAAATCTTCGAGTTGATTCCGAAGCACGGCGTCACCCACATGTGCGGCGCGCCGATCGTCTACAACACCATGATCAATGCGCCCGGCGCGCCCAAGGGCGCCAAGGCAAAGCCGGTGGTTGGCCTGATCGCAGGCGCAGCCCCGCCGGTTGCGGTGCTTGAGGGCGCCGAGAGCATCGGCATCAAGCTGACGCATGTCTATGGCCTGACCGAGGTCTATGGCCCTGCTTCCGTCTGCGCCGAGCAGCCGGGCTGGGATGAACTCACGCCGGAAGCGCGGGCGCAGATGAAGCGGCGGCAAGGTGTGCCTTATCCGCTCGAGGAAGCCGTCACCGTTCTCGATCCTGAGACCATGCGCGAGGTGCCGCGCGACGGCGAGACCATCGGCGAAGTGATGTTCCGCGGCAATATCGTGATGAAGGGCTATCTGAAGAACGAGAAGGCGACCAAGGAGTCGTTCGCCGGCGGCTGGTTCCACACCGGCGATCTCGGCGTGCTCGACGAGCACGGCTATGTCATCATCAAGGACCGTTCCAAGGACATCATCATCTCCGGCGGCGAGAANATCTCNTCNGTCGANGTCGAGGACGTCCTCTACAAGCACCCCGCCGTGCTGTTCGCCGCCGTCGTCGCAAAGCCCGACCCGAAATGGGGCGAAGTGCCCTGCGCATTCCTCGAATTGAAGGAGGGCGCGAAGGTGACCGAAGCCGAGATCATCGCCTATTGCCGCACCCACATGTCCGGCTTCAAGACGCCGAAGGCGGTGGTGTTCGGTACCATCCCGAAGACCTCGACCGGCAAGATCCAAAAATTCCTGCTGCGGAATCAGGTGGAGTCGGCGAAGGCGATTTCGGCCTGAGGTGCGGACCCTTGCGCTACTTTGACGAGGCCCACACCATCTGGATGACGAAGGTCCCGCGTGACGGCCAGGCCGACACGATCGAGGGCGAGCTGTTACGCGCGGTGGAGAAGCTGCGCTGGGAGGCGCAAGGCAACGGCAACATCAACTGGGACGAGGGTTTTGAGATCCTCATCCGCTTTCTGCGGACTCACCTGCTGGATGCGGCCATCTATCCGGATGACGTGCTGAAAGCCACGCGGGCGATCCTCGACAGGCTTTCGCGTCCGGGTCTCGCGGTTGTCGAGGATGAACCTTATGACGAACTCGGCGATCGCGTCGTCGAATGGCATCGGCACAACGGCAGCCGTCCTCATCTCCGCAATCCAAAGCTGTACCGCTAGGCCTGGCTACGCCCTCTTCCGCATCAGCACTGCGTCGCCAGCGGCATCGTCGCGATACTCGAGGATGTCGCCGGGCTGACAGTCCAGCGCCTCGCAGATCTGGGCGAGCGTGTCGAAGCGCACGCCCTTCACCTTGCCGCTTTTCAAGAGCGAGACGTTCTGCTCGGTGATGCCGATACGCTCGGCAAGCTCTTTGGAGCGCATCTTGCGCCGCGCCAGCATGACGTCGAGATTGACAATGATCGGCATGGCGAGCCTCACACGAAGGACGCGTGTTCGTCGGCGATCCGTGTCGCCTCGACCATGACCCAGGCGACCGCCAGCAGCACGCCCCCGACGATCAGCGCGACATAGTTGTCCACCGACAGCGAGATGGCGAATTGACGGTTTCCCGGCGGATTGCTGAAGGTGAGCGCCAGAAAGAGAGCGGCCGATGAAAGCGGNCCGAGGATCGCCTGCGCCAGCACGCTGGCCGCAAAATCGCGCAGGTGCCGTGCGCTGGCCAGCGTGAACACGCGTCCCTCGGCAAAGCCTCCAAACAGCGCGCGCGCCTGCCACAACCCGAACAGCAGCACGCCGACGGGAATGGCGATGATGGCGGCAGTAGCCGCCACACGTCCCGGCGTCAGCGTGAGGTTGCCGTCCGCCCCGCCCAGCCGCGGCACCGGCAAATTGAGCGTCCAGTCGGGCATCAAAAACACCAGGATCACGCTGCCAAAAACCAACAGGATCATAAGAACGGCGATCAGCGCGATGCCGATTGAGGTGACGATCACCATGGCGTTGGAGAAGCGGCGCAAGCGGTCTGAATTGGCGAAAGCGGTCATGGCCTGATCCCTGCTATTGACGCGAGATAAAATTATCGTATTACGATAATTAATCATCGTCAAGGAGGTCGTTCTGCATGCTTTCCAGGCTCCTGCCGCGACTCTTTCTGCGCACCTGAGTCGCCCTTGCCCTCGCCGGCTGCGGCCACATGCCCGTGACCTCAATGGTGAAGCTCGCCCGGGTCGATTTTGAGACCTCAGACCCTGCGCAACTGCGTGCCGCGATCAAGTTGCCGCGGAGCTTGCGTCCGCGGCCGAATGGCGTGTCGCTGCGCATTGCGGTGCGGGTCGGACGCGCGCCGGAGGAAGCGCGCGACTTTGTGCTGCGTGAATTGCCGGCGCCCTCGGAGCTGGCGCGTGAAGCCGGCGCCGACAGCCATGTTTTCGCCTACCGCATCGATGAAGCGGACCTTCCCCGTCTCGCCGCCTTCCGCGCCGAGTTGCTCGCGAAGAAGAGCAGCGGTCAGGGCGGCTCGGTGTCGATCTCGGTGCAGCCGCTGGCCTGCAAGACCGCCGAATTACCCGAGGGTCCGGTCTATCTCACCACGTATTTGCGAACCGCGGAGACCGGCAGCTATGTCACGCTGGCGCGCGACGTCGACCTGCGAACGATCGCGCCGGAGCACGCGATCGTCGACAAGATCCCGCACTGTGTGACCTAACCCGTGCGTCGTTCGACCGGCGGATAGTACTGCGGCGCCTCGGCGCGGTCGTACATGCCGTAGTCGCGCATGACCTCGAAGACGCGAAAATACTCGGTCGTCGGATCAGCGAACAACCGCGCGCCGAATCCGATGCCGGAGTGCGGGTCCGGCAGATCGATCAAATGCGCGAAATGTCCTTCGCGGTAGACGCTCTCGAACGCATCGCGCTTCCAGCCGGTTTCGGACGGCAGCCTGGCGCTCTTCGATTCCGACGTGAGCACGTAAGTGGGCGGGCGCCGCGCTGGATCGTTGTAGGGCGTGCGCCGCTCCGGTTGCCAGACCGGCTTGCCTGGCCGCGCTTCATGGATCAGCTGGGCGATGCGGATGCGATAATCGGCAAAGACTTTTTCACGGCCGATCTCCTGCACCCTGTGATGCTGGCCGTGGATGCGCCATGCCGTGAGCGCGCCCTCGTCCTGCCAGATCTGATGGGACAGCAGCAGGTCTTCCCGCGAGAGACTCCCGAACCGCTCGATAGACAGGCAGCCACCGGTCGCTTCAAGAGCGGGCTTCAACGCAGCGGCAAGGTCGAGATACTGGTCGCGATGT
>JGI25404J52841_10000051_pt1 | contig 9842 bp, 6 predicted proteins | sample TabmetS2T1R1_FD_52841 | JGI IMG/M metagenome (IMG submission 52841)
TCCGGGCGCGACCCGGGGTCGCGCGATTTGCGCCTCAATATCGGGGCGTTCACCGCGGCCGCAGGACGCGGAAGACAGCGGAGACCGTCACCGGTTTCGTCTTTCCTAGAACGGCAGGTTGAATCTTCTTCGACACGCGATAGAGCCCAGGGCCGCCAGACGACACGCGAATTGCCTGACACGGGCCAGCCGTTCCAGCGGCTACGACTCTTCGCGATCCAAAAAATGGCCCAGTTGGCAGCTTCACCCATCGGCCGCCGGCATCCCGCCGAAAGAGGGCGTATGCGTTGCCGAAGGCCACATCTTCGGATCCGACTGCTTCCACTCGCGCTAGGACCCTTTCCCCGAGATCGAAGGACTTGGCGCTCAGCCCCAGGCGCGCACCGAATGCCGCACCGCCCTTGAGCGGAATCGAGGGCTGCCCACAGAACGATTGATGGTCGCGTGCCGATGATCCAATAGCCAGCGCCGACTGGCTAGCTGCCGCCACAACGGCCACGGCCAGCAACAAACCGAGACGCCTGCCCAATGAACATCCCTGCTTCATGGCTTCCACCTCACAAGATGTAGCGGTTCCCCTTCAACCCCGAGCGCATTCAAGCTTCCCTGCGCTTTAGCGTAACCCGGAAGTTCTAGTACGGGAGTAAACCAGGACGCGTTGGCTATACCCCCGGTCAACGTACCGACGGCGTTGCCAGTTGCCCGCTCCCAATAGGGGCCGCCACTGTCGCCGGGAGCGATTGGTATTTCCGTTCTGATCGTGCAAAGCACCGGGTCTCCGTTTTCACGCAGTTCCCCCCAGCGTTCGCATTTCGGCGGCCATTCGGCTGAACCGCATTTCACATTCGGACTGTATTGGCCCGCCCGACACACCAACATGCCCTCGGTCACGGTCGACGTCCCGTTGATCCGGCCGAAGGTCGTATCGGACTTGCGGATCAGTCGCGGGAGAATGCCGGGGTCTTCGATCCGTATCGCCTCTGCGTCAGTTGCGAAGTTTGACGGGTGCTTGTTGAAGGAGTAGCGCCGCACGTAGCCAATGACCCGCTGCCACAGGAATCGGCCTTCTGCATCACGTTCCCATTGCTTGACTTCTTCTCCCGGCGCGAAACAGTGACCTGCCGTCGTGATGAAGAAGCGGTAGAGGGTGCTCCCGTCTGGGTTCGTCCCCCCGCGATCCCAGGCACCCCAACCGACGCTGCATTCCTCGTTGATCCGTTCCGGTTCCCCGGGGAAAGTCGAACCCAGCATCTCGCCGGACTTCACCGGTCCCGTCTGGGTCGCCTTTATCCGTTTGAATTTCGGGCGTTCGGACGTCGGTTCGTAATGAACGACTACCGGCGCACCGGGAAATTTGCTCGCGATGAACGCTTCCACCTGCGCGACGTTGGCAGCCCCTACGTCGACCCGGCTTTTTTCCACGTTCACCGAGGCGCCGCCCATGATCGACGTCGCGGGTGCCCCCGGGGCTTCGAGGATGCCTAGTTGCAATCCTTCGAGGTAGGCAAGCGTGTAGGCGGGCTGACTTGGGAATGGTCGCACCCGATCGGGCGCCATCAACACGCCCGCTTGCTTTAGGGCGGTGACTCGTTCGGCCTGGGAGCCGGTGAAGCCAACGAAGACGAGCCCGCCCGCGCGGTGATCGACGTAGTAGCCGGCATACGCCGAGCTGGCGCCGTTCGCCGCCGCCCATTGAGGGATAGCGGTTGCTGCCTGAGCCACATAGCTTTCACGGTATTCAAGCTCCGCGGCGTCGACGGGACGCAGCGGGACACCCCAGCTCTGCCTCGTAGCCCTCGCAACTTCACCGGCTGGCGTGTTGGCGTTATTCCAGTCTCCGATCAGGTCGAAGATTCGATCGTTGATGGCTTCTTCGCTGCCGGTGAGATCGAAATCCAAGCCGAACCGTTCGCGGAACTGTCGGATTTCCGAATACGTCGGGGTCGGTTCCACGCCGGGCGGGGGCGGCGGAGTGTAGGGGATATTGACCCAGAATTTCTGACTTGCCTTTCCGGCGGCCATGCCGGTGGCAATCACTTCCAGATAGACGATTCCCGGAGGCCAGTTTTGGGTTTCCGTCACCCACTCAAGGCGCACCGTTTCGCATTCAGCGCGGGATTTCGTGCAGGTCTTTTCAGAGACAAGTTGCGAGCCATTCGCAACGACCTGGATCGAGGCAATGCCTTCGGCATTAAACGCCTGCACGACCAAATTGTGGACACCGGGCGTTATCGGCTGGGCCGTTTCGAGGTCGGCCGGATCGTGCAGCGTCCCGGAAATATCATCGAACACAGGCGGTTTGCTGGTATTCGACCATTTGAATACCGAGCCATCGGCACGGAATTGGTAAGTGGTTGCCACTTCGCCTTCCGGTTCGACTTTCGTGCTGCGCGGTTCGTCGGTGTATGCGAAGGTCGTCGTCTTCGGTTTGGCTCCTTCGATTGAGACCGTGACCGATTTGACGCGACCATAGGTCGGTTCATAGGCGATCTGCGCATACGTTCCATGAGGGAGCGTGACTTTCGTCATCTTTCCAGCAGAGTCATATTCGTATTTCGTTTCCCCGTCCGGGCCGCTCACCGCGGTCAAGAGTTCCCCGCTGTGGGTGTAGGCAACTTCGCCGGCATCGCGACCTTTTACGAGTTCCACGAGGCCCCCAGAAGTGTCAACGCTGACCGATGGGGGCTTGATCTGCGCTGCAACTTCCCGTTCCCATGCTTCTAAGTCGGCCTGCGGCGTTTCCCACTTCTGGATGCGGTTGTTGTTCGTGTCGGTAACCCAGATTCCGCCTCGACCATCGGCAGCCAACCCAACCGGGTAGCTGAATTTGAATTGTCCGGCGCCGGACCCGGCCGCACCGAACTGCGTGACGTATTCGCCGCTCTGGTTGAAGCCTTGGACTCGACTGTTGCTTTGGTCGCCGACCCAGACGGTCCCGTGATTATCCACCGCGACTCCGTCGGGGTGTGCGAACTGCCCGTTCCCGGTTCCCCCCGTTCCCACCTGCCGCAAGAATTCACCGGCTTCGTTCAGCTCCACGACTCGGTTGTGCGACCAGTCGGCGATCCACACGGTGCCACCCGGGCCAAAGTCGATTCCAGTGGGTTCGATCGCCCCAAGCGCAGGCGGGTTGACGACCCGGATGAATTCGCCATTCGCATTAAATTCTTGGATCCGAAAGTTGTAGGTGTCGCAAACCCAGATATGCCCCCTGGCATCGATGCCTATCGCTTCGGGTCCGTAGAGCTGGCCATTGCCCACTCCGGCCGAGCCTACGGCTTTGACAAATTCACCCGCCGCGTTGAATTTCTGCAGTCGGTTGTTACCGGAATCGGCGACCCAAAGGCTGCCGGCCTGACTGAACGCGAGTGACTTCGGTCCCGAGAATTTTCCGTTGGTCACCCCGGCCGAGCCAAGCGACTTGATGTATTCGCCTCGCGGATTGAATTGCTCGAGGCGGTTGTTCGACACGTCGGCGACCCAGAGATTTCCTTCGGGGTCCATTGCAACGTCCCCTGGATGGGAAAATTGCCCAACAGCCCTGCCAGATGATCCGAACGTCGACGCAAACGTCGGAGCGTATTTCGGCATCGTCCACTTTTGGACGCGATTGTTGAGGGTGTCGACCACCCAGATGTTGCCCTTCGTATCGACTGCCATGCCGTTCGGGTACGTGAAGCTGAACTGGCCCGGTCCAGATCCCGCAGCCCCGAATTGACCGAGGTATTTGCCCGTTTGACTGAACTCCTGCACGCGGCTGTTCTGCTGATCCAAGACCCAGAGGTCTCCGCTGCCGTCTACCACCACGGCATCAGGTCGTTTGAATTGACCGTTGCCGGTGCCCTCACTCCCAAACTGCCGCACAAAGTCCCCTGCTTCGTTCAGCTCTACGACGCGGTTGTGCTGCCAGTCCGTTACCCAAACGCTTGATTCCGGACCAAAGGCGATGCTGGTTGGTTCGATCGCCCCGAGACCCGGGGGGTTAACGACCTTTATGAATTCGCCACTTGGGCTGAACTCTTGGATCCGGTAGTTGTAGGTGTCGGCGACCCATACGTTGCCATTGGCGTCGACGGCGACCGCTTCGGGCTGCGAGAACTGACCATTACCGGTTCCGGCTTTGCCGACAGCTTTGACAAATTCGCCTTTGGCATTGAACAGCTCGATGCGGCTATTTCCAGTGTCAGCGATCCAAAATTCTCCGCTCGCCGTAAACGCAATTCCTTTCGGTTCTGCAACCTGCCCAGGTTTGTTGCCGCCCGTCCCGATTGCTTTTATAAATTCGCCTTTCGCGTTGAACTGCTGAACGCGGTTGTTCCATCGGTCCACGACCCATATGTTCCCGCTGGGGTCGACTTCCACGTCGGCGGGGCGAGAGAACTGACCGGGGCCGCTGCCGGCGCTGCCAATGGCCGAGGCATAGCTTGGGATCGAGCTAACCACGGATTTCGGGGGATCAGTGGGGGCGACCCCGCCCCCACTCGCGGGATTTTCGACTTCGACTTTGCTCAATTCGCCCCCGGAGTAGCTGTAGTCGAGCCCGCCGAATTCTCCGGTCTGAGTCGAGGTCGCAGCGCCCGATTGATTGAAAGTGACTTCTTCTTCGGATTCTCCGCTTTCGTCGGTCAAGGCGTACCCGGATGCTTCCTTGGTAATAACCGCTTGGAGCTGCGGGTCGAAGCGCTCTTGGCCGACCGTGGTAGGAACGGCGACCGCACTTTCGACGGCCCCGCTGTCCTCTACGACCGTCGCTTCGTTCGGTTGCCCACCATTTACGGTCAGGGAGGGGGTCTGGGCGAGCGTCCAGCCATCGCCCCATTCGCTGTTTTGAGAAGCCGGCAAGAGCGAGTTGTAGAAGCGTTCGATTTCAAGGTTCGCAGCCGAATCAGCGACTTCGACGTCCTGCTGGTGGTACACGAGGTTTCCATTCACCACGTTGACGGCGAGTTCTGGCAGGGCCGCACTACTTTCCCCAGTTGGAGTCGGCCCTAGAACGAAGTGCTGGAGGGTGTAATCCGGCTTGAGACCGGTCGCCGGGACATATTCAAATCCGATTTCTCGTTCGCGCGGGGCGTTTCCAGCGAAGTCCTGAACCTTGATCAGGAGGGTGTGATGGATTTCGGCGCTGAGTTCGTTCAGTTTCAGCGTAAAGACCTTGCTCATACCGCAGCTACTCAACGGACACGACGATTCCGTCCACGATTTGACGGGCGTCGTCCCTTTGTCAAGGAACACTTCGATGCTTTTTACGCCAGAGCGCTTCGTCGCGCCGCTAGCGGTTGATCCGTCAACGGCATTGATTGCGAGGTTGTAGACCGGCAGGCTCAAGGCATCGAATTTCGTGGGATCTTCTTCTTCCGCTTTTTTACCGCCGACCTCGTCGGTCGCTTCGGCCAACTGGCCGTCGAGGGTCACTTCGGGCGGCGTCCGATCGACTCTCACGGTCGCTTCGTAGGTGTTGGAAGTCTTTTCCAAGGCGTCGCGTGCGCTAAAGCGCAACTGTTTTTCCCCTTCATCGAAGCTGGACCCGCTCACCGGATAGAGGAACGTGTACGTAGCCGGGCACGGACTGGCAACTGAGCCGGTGCAGCTAAGGGTCTGTGGAATTTCAGGACTTCCGTCCGGCGAGATGCGGGCGGACTTCACTCCGAGACCGGGGTCGCTGACGGGAAGAGAAATCGTGAAGCCAGTCGAGGCATTGACCCAGCCGCCGGGAATTCCCCCTGCGGGCGAGACCGTCGGATTCTCAGGATCGGTCAGGTAGAGGACAGCGCCATTCAGAGCGTAGTCGTGGCCGCATTTGAGATTGACTGCCCCGGCGGCTTCAATGCCAACGAATGCGGTATGGGCACCGGCGCCGAGATTTCCTTCGCCCGTATCGATCCAAGTCGCCCATCCCGTCGGGTAGGCATTGTTCAGCACGGACCAGAAGCCGCCGTTGTTCCAAACTCCGATATATGGGTGCGGCTCATTGGCCGTGCAGCCGTGAGCGTCATAGTGCATCGGCCCCAGAATGACCCGGCGCATATACGTCGTGGCGCCTTGCGGCGCGAACCACCACCTGCCATAGCTGCCAGCCGGATAGTTCGTGGCCGACTTCGATCGAACGTAGAGGCCGTTGCCCCAGTTATCGACAATCGGAGATCGCTGACCGATGTAGGTTTCTGCGCTCGGAACGCCTGCCCATTGCCAGTTCCAGTAGAAGAGTTTGCTCGTGTCGGCGAAGCCCCACCAGTTTTCTTCGATCACTTCGGGGTCGACGTAGATGGGATAGGCGGGTTCCGCTTCCCCCACGGAGAGGCTAAGAACGATGGCGCCTTCCTTGACGATGAGGGCGACCGACAGATCGTTGCCGTCGGCGTCAACTGCTTTCGGGGCGGTGATTCGGTCAAGGACCGTCCCGTCGTCGTCCACCACGTTCGCGCCGCCTTCGGCGGGGACGAGTTGCGTATTAGGTGGAAGGGTTACTGCGAATTCCAATTGATGCGGGCTTTCCGCGGAGGCGAGCATGGCAGAGAGCTCTACCCCTCCAGAGATGGGCGACAAGAGTAGGCTCGCGTCTTCTGCGACTTCCGGAACGAATAAGCTTTCCTCGCCGAGGGGACGCGCCAACGCCGTCGGATCGGCGCCTACTGCGGTGAGCGTGAGGCCGGCATTGCCTACCTGAATCGGCGCGTCGGCAGTCTTCGGCAGCGAGACGTCAACTAGGGGATTCGCAGGCGAGTAGCCATCCGCCTGCTCCTCCAGGCTCAGGTCTACCTTGCCCAGATTGCCGTCCGAGTTCTCGGCCCGCAACGGGACACTTGAGTCGATGATCACCTTTTCGCCATCGACCGTTGCGAGGGCTTCCGTCGGAGAAGCGATCTTCTTCAGCTCAACGTCGGATAGCGCTCTCGACGGATCCGAGTCAATGGCATCTAACTGCGGCGCAAATTCTTCACGAAGTAGCTGCGCTTCCTCGGATGGAGGGAGGTCGGTGTAGCCGATCGCGCCCGGCCCATCTTCCTTGGGGGTGCTCGCTTCCTGTTCTTCGCCATCGGTCGGTTCTTCCCCGTGTTCTTCCTGGGGAGGTTTTTCTTCGAGCGAAGGCGGTTCGGTTTCAGAACCGTCCGACGGCGCGGGTGGTGCTTTCACTTCACCGCTCGGGGGTGGCGCTTGCACTTCACCGCTCGAGATCCCCTGGGAGTCGGAAGGCGGCGGAGATCCTTCTTTGATCCCTTCCTCCGAGTCTGCGAACACCGGAGCAGCTACGCAGGCCAACAACAAGAACGCAAATGCGGCGATCACGCGCACACGGCTCAACACTCCCCTACACCTCACCCCGGACCCCCCGTCTCGGTACAGCATCAATGCTGTCTCTAATTCGATTCGGCGCGCGGGAACCATAACCCTTGCCGCCATATTGATCGTCCGCGCTCCCGCAGCGAGCGACGTGCCGCATACTTTCAGGAACTTTCTATTTCGCAATACTCACTTTTTTAGGTGTGGCCGGTTATCTAACACGCTGTCTAGGCGGCTCGGCGGGGCTCGAAGGATGCGACCTGAGCAACGAGCGGACGCCAGGAAGCGGCGAGGCTGTAGGTGTGCTTTTCAGTTCCGCGAACCTTCTCGGAATTCACAAGGTCAATAGCGCCAGTCGACTCCAACTTCTTCAGGTGATAGTCAACGTCGTTGAGGCTCAGATCTCGGAGTTGATCTCGGGACAACGACGACGCACTGCCCGGACCCTGCAGAAGGGTGACGAGAATTCGCAAGCGCCGCTGATGACCGAGCGCGATCGCGAGACTCTCGGGAATCTGTGGCGATCTGGACTGACTCTCGGATCTCAAGCGGATGACCGAATCACGACGACTCGGGGGATTCAAAGGCGACAATGCCGACGAGAAGGTTCGTGCCTGCATCTTCCTCAGACGGTCGATCTTCATTCGCCCTTTCTGCCTCGATGACCCCGGCCCTTGCATGGTTCAGCACGGTTTCCACGTCGCTCCATCCCGTCCGATCGACAGAAACGGGGCGAATGCGAGCAAGCAGACAATCAGCCCGATGCCGACAGCAAGTCGACCGAGAATCCCACTGGCGCTGCGGTTCTTCCCCCCTGCCACTTGTTGATCCTCCCCACTGCTAGGCAGTTGATTTCTGCCCACTTGCGCAGCTCTCATTTCAGGCCGATGAAGGGTGTCGCCCACGCTCCCGCGGTGGACGGCCCGGCCGCATCCTTCCGACTTGCTCCCGAGAAGGCAATACTCACTTCTCGATGTGTGTACCGACACCGCTCGACGGCGCTAAGGTGATCAGGGCGTTTATGCGGTTGTGGACACGAAGGTAGGCATTGGAGCGCGCTCGATTGACGGCAGTGCAGAAGTGAGTAGGTGGTTCGGCGGCGGAGATGCCGCTACCGGCCCAGCCTTGCTTCGCTAGATCGCCCGTACGCCGCCGGGGGTCTCCGATGGCGGCACCCACCGCACGTCGGAGATCAACTTGCAGGGCTCGATGTTGAGCGCGCCGGCAAGCTTGATGATCGTGTCGAGCTTCGGCACTTTGCGACCCGCCTCAAGGTGACCAATCTGCGATCGATCGATCGAACTCAGATGGGCCAGTCGCTCCTGGGTCATTTTGGCTTTACCCCTGGCCTCCCGAAGCTTGTTCGCGAAGGACGCGGCTGCTTGCTCGCTGAGCTCGTCGGTCGGCACATCGAGATCGTTTCGAGTTGTGGACGTTTCGTCTACGGACCACAGTCGCGCGACTACAGTCTGCAATCGCTCTATAATCCCCCATCGATCCAAACTTCGGCCAACTAAACGAGGGCAACTGCCCAGAAAGCCCCGGTCCGGAATGGAGGCGCCACTCATGGCGAAGCAGGAGAAGGATCTGCGGGACGAACTCATGCGAGTGCTCCGAAGCCCGATGCGGCGGGAAATTGTGCGCCTGCTGCTCGAGCAGGATCCCGCGGCGATTGGGCCACGAGATTCGGCTGAGGCGCTTTCGGGACCGCTCAGCAACATCGCCTACCACTACAGGGAGCTGCAGAAAGCGCAGATGATCGTTTGCGTTCACACCGAACAGGTATGGGGGTCGACGGCGCACTTCTACCGGCTTACTCCGCCACTCCGTGAGTTGCCCTTGCTCGAAATGATCGTCGGCGTGAACCGCTAGATGGGAATTCCGATCAGGGGGCCACGCAACTTTGGCTGCTTCGCTCCCCGCCACTGCGACCTCCGTTTTTCCTACCGGGCTGTTGTGTCTTTGAAGCCCGCAATCCGCCATCAGGACCTCTGGTCCGATCCTTGGACCCCGACCATGCCGACAGCATGCCGCTTTTCTTTGAGCCGCGCAGCTTCCGCTTCGACCCAGAGCGCTCGGAACTCACTGAGCCGAATGTGTCGAACGAGCAGGAGAGCCCCGACGCCGGGGAAGACCTCATACGCGCCCCTAGCGAAACGGCTTTCGATTTGGGCGACGACGACCGTGACCTGGACACGGAGGAGCATCAGGCGCTCGGCAACATCACCTAGTAGGTGGCTGGGCATTCTCCTGACCCAAGCAGCCTGCGACCGATCTGACAAATGAACTAGTTGAAGTAGTGGGGACCCACGGTTGAGAGCACGGTGTCAGATTCCAGGCCGACCCGACACGAACCATGAGAGGCGTTCGGCAAGATGCGACACCGTCACCCTTTGGCTATCTCCAGTAATTCAACTTGCTCATTTGACGGGCGCTGGCGATCGGCATAAATTCACTCGGCCGCTAGGGGCACCCACGCCTCGGGAGTCAGGGTTCAGGCCGCCAGGGGGCCGGGAGTCCACCTTCCTGCTCCCGCCCTTGGCGGCAAGCCGAGTGGAGCG
>JGI25404J52841_10000052_pt1 | contig 9782 bp, 10 predicted proteins | sample TabmetS2T1R1_FD_52841 | JGI IMG/M metagenome (IMG submission 52841)
AGCGATCGACATGTTGATCGCCAGCTTGAACGACGGCAGCCAGGTCGGTCTCGACCTCATTGATGAGAGGCCTTATCGAGATATCGACGCTGAGGGCTTAGTTCTTCTCGCCCTGCAAAGCCATAACATCCGCCTTATAGAAGTTGATGACAACTTCATTAGTCGGGAGCCCCGCGCCAGTAATACGCGCCGCCTATGGAATTTTCGAGAGCATCGGGTGCCTTCCCGGCTGCAGGCATTCATTGATCGCGCGTTGGCCGCGCGCGGCCGACTAACTATCGAAGAGTTGGGTACACTAACCGGAGTGCGAGATCCGATGCCCATGGTCTGCGCGCTAGTTTCTCAAGGAGCACTCCGCATCGATCCTTCACGCTCGCTCGACACCGACTCTGTTGTTCGCCGGCGACGCGACCGCTGGCCACAACAAGGTTCACATTGGCTTGGAAAGACCAAACAATGAACGACCCGAACTGGCAGCAATTGCTCATCGGCAGTCATCCGCGCCTCTTCTTGCGCAGCTATCGCGGTCTCTCTGTTGCGCCTGGCTACCCCCTTTGTCCTAGCGGCTGGCGTGAAGTCGTCGCTACAATGGTGAACCGCGTTGCATGCTCCGCAAACGGATATCCCGTTCACTTCACTCAGATCGCCCAAAGGTGCGGAATACTAAGCATCTCCTGGTGTACCACGGCTCGTCTCCCGACGCGGCTTGAACACGCCATCGACGAGGCCATTGCGTTGGCCGAAGCTCGATCGGCATGTACCTGCGCCACATGCGGGGATCCCGGACGCCTTCACTGTACCGGCGGTTTGCTCTTACCGATCTGTCCGGCGCATATCCGTGACGTGTCGGTACCTGCCTTCACGCACGCGGACCAAGTGTATCTTGTTCGTGAACTAGGCAGAGACGACGCCTCAATCATTCGACGCCGCAAGTACGATCGAGTCCGAGATGTATTTACCGTTGTCGACCCGTCAACTGATATAGAATGAAACCGGGATGATCAAGGATGTTTGCCTCAAAGCACACACGATCGCCGATGCCGCTCCCATCAATTTCAAGCGGTTGGCCACTAGACCCTGATTCCCCCTCGTTCACGCCGCCAGCCCGAACGGAGACTAAGGCGTTCAGTCAGTCCGCGGAAGCTGACTACACTAAGTACCGCGCGCGAGCAGGTCTGGCTCGCCGGTAGAAAACGTTAAAACAACATCCACGCCTAGCACGACGACGGTGCTTTCTTCGTGCTGGTCGCGCATCGCGCGTACGATATCCCAATCCGACGGCGTAGCCGACGGCACGCAGATCGATTGGGGACCGCAATGCAAAGTCGCTGGGCACTGGATGAACTCAATGATGGGAGTAAGCATGCTGGTTGTAACAATCGATCTCCTTCCAGGCGGATTTGAGCCCACGCGACGGACAATTGCTTTAATGCGGATTGCGAACATTTCCAGTCTTGCGGAGGTCTCCGATTATCGATCGAGGCGAACGAGACCTGCAATCCGCTTGCCGTCACACCGCCGCGCGCCGCACAGTGCGTCATCCGCAGTCACGCTCGCGCGCAATCAGTTTGGGTTCTGCTCGCGAAGGCAGCTGAAGCCGTCGTAAAGGTCGATTCCATCGAACTTTAGAATCGAGATCGAGCGGCTCGACCTGGATTGAGTGTCGTAAGCGCGGCGTCCACTATGAGATAGGAAGGGATCGCGCAACGCAAACGTAATTCGCCTAGCCGCATGTCCGCTGGGTCGGGAGCAGACTCGGCCTGCCCTGCCATGCTCTGCTTCCGCTCCTAAAAGTCTTCCTATCCGACTGAGTTCCGGCCTCGCCCCGCCTTCAACTCTCATTTTGTCAAGGATTCCAATCGGATCCCATCACCTTCCTATGGAATTCTGCGGCACAATTGCTCGGTTACGCTACGCCAAGGATGATTCCGCTAAAGCTACCATGACGCAGCCCATGTTCCGCACTGCTTGGCGCGCCTGCCAGCCGGATTGTGTCAGCAGGCCCAAGCGCTCACCCTCAATCATGACTCGCAAGGAATTCCGCGCATCAAAGGAACGCAGCGGCGTCGCACAATTCGATTTCCTCAAGCATTCGTTTGATCAAAAAAACTTGATAGGCCTAGCCCGATGTTTCCTTAGACGTGTGTCAAGGGGTTCGACCACCCGGCTGCTCGATTGCTCCTTGTCACCGTTATCCGGCATGGCGCGCATTCTATCAATCTCGTTAGAGTGGAGGTTTGGTTTCTCGGCGGGCAGATCGATTCCTTGCAATTGCATAAGTCGGATCGAATTCCTGGTCTTGTTCTGAGCCCATATTTTGATTCTACCCGTAATTGACTCCTTGGTTTTCAACCGAACTCGATTCGAGGTTGCTTTCCTTCATTCCTATGACTCTTTGGCATCTGAATCCTTGGTTTTCGTGCTCGCCCGCATATTCATCGAACAACCAGAATGCACATGCCGACGCGCCCTCAGGTTGCATCCTATTTCATTGCGCAAATCCCGAACCCGCGAGATGGCTCCCACCCCGCATTACGATTGAGAACGGGCATTGCAGTCGCAGCCATGATGAGAATAGAGTTAATCGATTGACGAACGATAGGATGAGAGCTCGGAGGTGTCGCCTACGGTGTTTACGGCTCGCAGACTTCCGTAGATCGCAGCGATCGAGCTATCGATCTCAGTTCAGTTCGTAACGCACGATCGAGCACTGCGACGAACACGCCTTGAAACGGAAGATGGCCCTATTTGGCCGGGCTCGTTCCCTAGACGGCCAACTAAGGAAGAACCTCACAAGGACGTCCCCGCAGAAGAGATCTGAGCAACGGCCAAGCCTCAGTGAGATAAGCCCACTCGCTCGAGGCCCTCTTCTGTAGTCCAGGATGCACTAGGCAACGCCGAGGACCCCTCGGCAACGATTGAGCTTTGCCGGAGGAACGGCCCATGACAGGCTCTGAAGAAATACTTTGCACCGCGCCACTCGCTCCGTCCGCCGGCATCTGGCCTCCGTTGCTTCTAATATTGAAGAGAAACGTCAGGGAGCGCGTCACGCGATTGCCTATCTCATCTAGCGGTGCTGCCCGCGCCCGGTCTCCGCCAAGGTAGAATGCCTCTCCGGGCAAGGCTGTGGCGCGGTTAGCCTCGCCCAGGATAGCTGCTTCAGATTTCAACCATCGATCCACACCAGCGCGCTCCCGCCGGCAGGCGTGAGCACTGGATCGTTTACCCCTCAACTTGCGCTGTTGCGCAAAATCGCGAGTGCCCGCATATGAGCAACAAATTCTCTAAGTCTCAGAACATCGGCGGATCATCTTTTCGCGCCGCGATGCGAGTGTCCACCAATTCCAGCATGGAAGAGATCCTGCAGGGCCGCACCATTCTGATCGCATTCGATGCCTTCGACGAACAGTAGGAGGTTTCGATGAAAGTTTCGAAAACGAGGATGAAGATAGCTTTGCAGGTCCGGGATACGGCCTGCCGCATCGTGAGGCAGATCGGCACAGACACGACGATAATCGATTCGAGAGGCGATTGGCATCCGACAAGGGAGGCGAAGATCGGTGGGTTGCTAATACTGTGGAGTCCGCGCGGCAACGAGCAGTTGATCGACATCTGGCAAGGCCAAAAGGTCTTCAGCATCTCCTGGAGTGATTCTGGCCCTTACGTTGTGGCATTCCGTCCTGGCAGTTGGATGAGTCTCATCCTTTCAGTCGACAAATATGGCATGAAGCATGCCCTCAATACCTTCCGATGCCTGCACTGAACTGTCGCTCACCGAGGCGGCATTCAAGCGCCTATCAAACTGTAACAGACGCACCGCGTGTTGGTCGAGTGCAGCCACAAAGGTCGCAGAGATATGCGATCGTACTAGCGGACGATATTGCCGCAAGTGGGGACCAGATGAGAAAGATTTCCAAAACGACCCCCGCAGATCTAGGGCTATTCGCTGGCTCGGATCCAGTCCGCAAGGTCAACCGCAGAAACTATCATCGCGCAGTAGACGGCGATGGTGGCGATCACAAGCCGATTGGACTTTCGCCATTTCGCTCCTTGCTAGAGAGAGATTTGAGGACCTTACTGTCGGCAAATCCAGACATTGATTGCTACGCGATCGAGCCTCACACTCTCGAATATTTCATTCCCATAGAGAACGGCGCCCACGAAAAGCATACCTATGTTCCAGATATAGTACTGCGGTATCGGGATCGTCGCTTCGTTGTGCTAGATGCGAAGGCATTCTTCTTCGCCACTGGAGATACGTGGCGGAAGTACGAACCTCACATCACAGCCGCTTACAATATCGACCATAACGTTCCCTTCGTAGTCCTCAGTGAAGGCATTATCCGCTTACAGCCTCGGCTGGCGAACTGCGAGATAATGAAACGCCATCGATACATTGTCGAAGATACTCCGGCGCTCTTGAAAACCCGTGAAGTCATTGCGAGCGTCAGCCAACCCACGACGATCGCAACAGTCACGAGCGCCGCACGGATCAATTCGCCTGCCGGTAGTAATCGGGTTTACACCGCGATCATGAATCTCGCACTCGGCGGCGAGATCGCGCTTGATCTGGCCAAACCTTTTTCGATGACCACTAGCCTCTGGGGGCACAATCCATGAACGCACCGCTTCTGCCTTCGCAAGTCTCCAAGCCACACACGATCTTGCATCAAGGTGCCTCGCCACGGTTCGACTTGCGGTCAGGGGACCTGGTGCGTCTCCGTGGCAGCAGTTGCACGATGGATCGACGCCTGGATGATCTGCTCTATTTCACCGATCTGAAGACCAAAGACTTTCATTTCTATACCGATCAGCAACTAGCGTTCCTGTCAGCCGCCGGAGAACTTGAGTTCATTGCGGGACGATATGTGTATAACAAGCCCCGCGGACCGATGCCAAACCGATTGACGTTGACAGATGCGCAGATTGCCGAGGCCGATAGAAAGCTCGCCTATATAGATGCCTGCTTGGATGGCCACCTGCCTGACGAGGCTGACGACCCTCGCTACGAATTTAAAAAGTCACGACCACTTCTGGAGCCCATAATCGAGCGGGTTGCTGAACGTCGGGCAGAACGTCCCTATCATTTCAACACGGTCCTGGACTGGATAGACCGATGGGTTCGGCTGGGTGACATATTCGGTAAATCTGCGCTCGTTAACCGCCACTACCTGAAGGGCAACCGCACTCCGGCCTTCGACCAAATCGGAGAGATCGCAATCGAGCGCGGCTTGTGGAGATGGCTTACGCCGGCGATGTCGAAGGAGATGGCCTATGCAAAGGTCGTTTCAACTGTAAATGCATACAAGCGAAAGTGCCGCCGTCACCTGACTGAAGTTCAGCTTCAGCTGATCGAGGCCCCAAGCTATCGCACATTCCAGCGTCGCTGCTCTTTGATCGATAAATATACGCGAGACTACTATCGAAAAGGTCCGAACATCGCCAACCGGATTCATCGAATCTATCGCAAGCAGGCGCTCCCCGAGCGTCCCTATGAGTTCGTTGAGGTGGATCACTGCACGCTCGATATCGTGTTGCTTGATGAGGATGGAAAAATACGACTTGGACGTCCTGATCTTATTCTATTTCGATGTCGCGCGACGGGCATGGTCGTCGGCTATTCTATTGGCTGGGAAGCTCCATCCTACGCGTCGTTGGTCGCCGGTCTCCGGCACGCGATGTACCCGAAAGACCTATCAAGATTTCCGGCTGTAACCGAGCCATGGCCATGCTGGGGACGCATCGAAAACCTCGGTGTCGACAACGCTCTTCACTTCGTTGGCGACGACATTCGAGAGGCGTGTCGCGAGCTTAAGATGGATAAGCCGCGCTTTCGCCCTCGCTGCCCCTGGCTCAAGGGGGCGCTCGAGCGCTTCTTTAGATCCTTAAACACCGGGCTGGTCCATCACATAGTCGGCACGACTCTTTCAAATACGGCCGAACGCAACGAATACGATGACCTTGGTGAGCCCGCGTTGACGCGCAACGAGTTTGAAGCTCTGCTCGTCTACTGGATTGTGATGATCCACAATAGACGCGGCTCAAAAGGTTTGGGAATAATCCGGGGAGTCTCCGACGTCCCCATTCGCGTCTGGAACGAGAAGGCGACCCTATATCCTGCAGGTCCCCTCCCTCCTCCCGATCTATTCATCGCACTCGCCGGCGAATGGGAGATGCGGACGATCCAGAACGATGGTATCGTCTGGGACTATATAACGTATGAATGCCCCGAGCTTCTCACACTGACGGCACATCCGCGTCATCGCTCATCTCGAGAGCATCGCGGCTCCACACAATACAAGTGTTGTCGGGACCCCGAAGATATCGGTCAACTCTATGTGGTAGACCCATACAACCCGGGCACAGTCCTCACTATCCCGGCGACCGCCTCGCAATTGGCGTACGCTAAAGGCAGACATCGCCACGCTCATGATGTGGTCGTAGCCGAAGCCAAACGATGCACAAAAGATGCCATCGATTTCGACGATCTCATGAAGGCTCTCGACCGTCTTGGGGACGCGTTGGCCAGCCTTCGAGGCAAGCGCGAGCAGAAGAAGATCCATAGAAAGCTTGCACGCTACATTGGCAACCAACGCCGCGAGCGCCTCGCAAGCACGGTTGTACCCTTCTCCGTGACGGCCGACGGCTCTGAAGCTCAACATCTCGACCCAATAGCTACCGCCAAGAGCATGTCCCAGACTGCCGTCCATGCAAGCGTCACCGCAATGCCACCGAGGATCGTACCACGGCGGTGGAACAAGCACCATCATCACTTGAGCTTGCCTCGGCAAACATCAGCGTCTCTCAACCCCTCTGGGGAGCGGACACAGTAGACGACATCGCTGCCCTGAAGGCTGAAAAGAACTGGAGCACGAGTGATGGTGAGTGAAAATAGCGCGTTGTTGGATCGCGCGAAGCGCGCAGCGCTATCAGCCATCGAACGACAGTTGATTGTGAAGAACCTATTTGTCGAGCATGACAGGTTTAAGGAGGCCATCACAGCGGTCGGCCGATTTCACCTGCCGGTCAGCGGCGGCGCTCCAGATTACGGAGTTCTCTCCGTGCTCTGCGGCGAATCCCGAACCGGAAAATCATATGTACTCGAACGTTATGGAAACCGCTTCCCGCTTTCTGAGATCGAGCAGGGCGTTATTCGTCGCGTCGTATACGTCGATATGCCAGCCGATTGCACTCTTAGAGCGGTGGCTGAACAAATCGCGGATGCCCTCAACATCAGTTATACGCAGCGTATGAATACGCGTGGCCTGATTGGCCTCATTCTCCGCGCGCTTCGCGAGCAACGGGTCGAATTTCTTATGTTCGACGAATTCCAAGAAGCATTTGACGCAAATCTCAAGAAGACGCTGAAGGACGTGCGTAGTTTTCTACGTAAAATACTTAACTTGCGCTCGCTCAACGTGTGCGTAGCGGGATTAATCGAAACCTACGACCTGATTGCCGCCGACAAACAGCTCAAAGGACGCGGGCTGCTGCCGTATCACCAGCTTCCTGCCTACGATTGGAATAACTCAAACGATCAGAAGTTGTTTCGCCTACTTTGCGATTCCATCGATGACCGCCTTCCGTTTCGAGCAAAAAGCAATCTCGGATCGACTGCCCTCGCTCAACGTCTCTACTGGGTCTCTGATGGAATAATTGGACTACTAAAGGAGTTTGTTTTCGCAGCCGCTTGTCTGGCCATAAACGGCGATGCCAATTGTATTGAAATGCATTTCTTCGGCGAAGCTTGGGACATTCGGAAACCGCGGGGACAAGCCTTCAACCCCTTTGCGGACGATATCAAGAATGCCCCCGAGAAGAACCCGCTGCCTCCCCAAGTGCGAGCCCCAACCCAGAAGCGATCCCCCGACGAGATGTTCGGTAAGAAATAGCACGATGAGATACATGGATCTCCATGGTCGTGGCGAGTCGCCACTTCCCAACTGGGATCGCCCTCGCCAGGACGAGCCAGCGCATGGCTTTTTCGTTCGACTTGCCGGATTAAACGGACAGCTCAGTGCTAGCGCTCTCGCAAATTCATTTGGGCTCAACGGAAGAGTTCTTCAACCGTCAGAGTGCCTTGACTTCGCATTGTCGTTCCCAATTGTCTCCAAAGACCGGTTGCACTCCGCGACACCAATAGTGAGCAAGACGACTGTAACATTGTTCGGAGAGACGTTCCGACGTCGCGACTGGTCAATTGCTAGGCGGCATTTTTGTTCTGGTTGCTTGGCGGAAGACGCCTATCACCGTTCATTCTGGGATCTTGTCGCGTTCCGTCAGTGCCCCTTTCATGACTATCCGCTCCGCTGCGTCGACATCTCCGGCAATGCAATCCCTTGGTGGCTTCCATCGTTCACACACTCGATCCATGGCCAACCGCTCGGAAAGTATCAGAGGCGAACGAGTTCGCTACGCCCGACTATTGAGACATACCTACTTGGTCGGCTCGGGCTGGTCCAGAGGTTGTCGATACCATTTCTTGACCGTCTTACGACGTGCGGCCGTGCTCTTGCTGCCATCGAATTCGCCGGAGAGCTTATGATTGGTGGCGATCGCCATCACAGACCGTCTTCAACGATCTTAGAGAAGAACGTCGTACTGGAAGCTGGCTTCAAGTTAGTCAGGGACGGCAAGGAGGGAATCAGCAGCGTACTTGAAGGTCTTGCTGCTACTTCCGGAAACGCAAGCAGCCGAAGCCAACGAAGTCTAGATTACATTTTTGGCTGGGCATATCGCGCGGCGGCGGACTCCCCAGATTTCGGGACAGCATTCTTGGACGTAATGATTGAGATCGCGGCCACAAGAGGATTGGCCAGACGAGCGAGAGATTTTGGTAGAACTAAAGAACGTTTGGATCTGACTGACGCTTCGGATCTATCAAGACGGTATGGCGCGTCGGAAATGCAGATTCGTAAGATTGCTAGCACAGTTGGATTGCATGGCGCTTGCTCGCCAAAGTCGCGTTGCTACTATGCTTACACCGACGAGGCGGTGCTGATAATAGGACGTACCATTGCCGGGCTGATAGATCGAAACGAGGTCGCCAGAATACTCGACATCCCTCGGACCTCCCTTGATAGCCTTGTTAGCTCCAGGTTGATTCGTCCGTTTGTTCGTTTGGGCGGCAATGGTCGAGAGGGCGAGAGGTTCCGACCGGAGGATGTCGAGCGATTTCAAGCCGTCCTTCTTGAAAGGATGAACAAGATAGCGGTTCCACCAACCGGACGGCTTTTGAAAGAGGTGAAACGCACATCTAGAACGAATCCCGCTCAGTTTGTGCAGCGGCTAATGCAAGGGGGGCTTCCACCGATGGGGCGACAAGGCGACACACTTGGCAGCATCATCGTTCCTGTAAAGAGAACCAAGACCCCACCACCCAACGGAAATAGGAAAAGAGGCCGCCCCAGAGGTCGTCCTTGTCTTCTTCCAAATGGCATCGGCATCCTAGACGCAGCGGCGGCGCTCGGCGTCGATGACCCGACTGTCGCCGCGCTACGAAAGCTCGGATATCTAAAGGTTTTGCCGCAGTCCAAGCTGCTCGACCGCCGCGGGGTCGAACACTTCCGTGAGGACTATTGCCCTTCCCGCTACTACAGCTCAGTTCTGAAGTGTCATCCCCGGCAGGCTGGGCAACGGTTGGAGGATCGCGGCGTAAAGATGATCCGAATAGAGCTAAACGGCACAGTTGGAGTTGCCCCTGTTAGACCGGACACCCGGCTGTTTTGAGTGATGCAATGTACTCCCGCGGCGAGCGGTAGCCCAGCCGGGAATGCGGGTGT
>JGI25404J52841_10000055_pt1 | contig 9576 bp, 7 predicted proteins | sample TabmetS2T1R1_FD_52841 | JGI IMG/M metagenome (IMG submission 52841)
GCCCGCGACGGGATATGAGACCTTGATCTACGATTGCATGATCGGCGACACCATTCTGTTTCAACGCGCCGACGGCGTGGAAGCGGGCTGGCGGGCGGTTCAGCCGTTCCTCGATGCCTGGAAAAGAGTGGGCAGCAAGGGGTTGGAATTCTATCCTGCGGGCAGCGAGGGGCCCCCGGGGGCGTTCGAACTTTTGAACCGCGATGGCCGAAGCTGGCGGAAGCTCTGACGGCGATGCGCTTGTGGAAACAGCCGCCGAGCGGTGTGGCAAGGATCTAGTGTCGACCGCGATACCGTAGATCCGCTTACTCGTCGCTTATCAAGAGATATGAGCACCGGCAGTGCTCAAGGAGGCTGTGCTTCGACGAAGGGATTCTAGGGATTATATCTGAGAGCGGCAGCGTGGGCAGCGAGCCCAGGCGGCGAGGCGTGTATGGCGCTCAAAATCGAAAACTATGCGATGATCGGCGACTGCAAGACAGCAGCCATGGTCGGGCACAACGGCTCGATCGATTGGCTGTGCTTGCCGAGATTTGATTCGGCTGCGTGCTTTGCCGCTCTGCTTGGCGAAGCAGAAAATGGACGGTGGCTCATTGCACCGAAGGATGAGCCGATCGAGACGCTGCGGCGCTACCGCGCAGGCACGCTGGTCCTCGAAACGGAATTCAGGACGAAGGGTGGCAGTGCGACGCTGATCGATTTCATGGTACCGGCAGACCGCGCGGAGCTTGTGCGCATCGTTGTCGGTGGACAGGGGAGGGTGGAGTTTCGCGCCGAATTTGTGGCGCGCTTCAACTACGGGGAGACGGTGCCGTGGGTCACCCGGCTCAATGACGGCGGCATCAGCGCAATCGCTGGTCCGGAGCGTCTGGTGCTGCGTGCGGCAGCAACACTTCATGGTGAGGATCTGAAGACAGTTAGTGAGTTTGCGGTCGAGGCAGGAGCGTCAATCCCGTTCGTTCTCTCCTACGGACCATCGTTTCAAGATCCCCTGGCGGCGATTGATGCCTTCGATGCTCTGAAGCGAACGGAGGCATTCTGGCGGGGGTGGAGTGATCGGTGTCCTGAGGTCGGCCCCTGGACCGAGCTGGTCAAACGTTCGCTCATTGCATTGAAGGCCCTGACCTACGCCCCGACCGGCGGGATTATCGCCGCCCCAACGACTTCGCTGCCGGAGCTTATTGGTGGAATCAGGAATTGGGACTATCGCTTCTGTTGGCTACGCGACGCCACCTTCACCCTGCTGGCCCTGATGCATCTCGGATACTATGACGAAGCGCGGGCGTGGCGGGACTGGCTCCTTCGCACCGTGGCCGGTAGCCCGGAGCAGGTTCAGATCGTTTACGGCGTAGGGGGCGAGCGTTGGCTGCCAGAGCTCACCGTTCCGTGGCTGGCGGGCTATGAGAGATCTTCGCCCGTGCGCATCGGAAACGCGGCCTACCAGCAGCTTCAGCTGGACGTTCTCGGCGAGGTCGCCGATGCCATGTTCCAGGCTGGGAAGGGCGGAATAGGTCTAACTGAACGTGGCCGAGCCCTGCAGCCCCTCATGTTGAACTATCTCACAAGCGCTTGGCGAGAAGCGGATCAAGGCATCTGGGAGGTGCGCGGCGAACGACAGCACTTCGTCCATTCGAAGGTCATGGCCTGGGTTGCGTTCGATCGTGCCGCGAACGAGTTCGCCGCCGAAGGACCAGTCCAGGCAGCTCGACATTGGCGAGCGGTCGCTGACGAAATCCACGCCGACGTGTGCGAACGCGGCTTCGACCGCGAGCTCGAAAGTTTCGTGCAGGCTTATGGGTCAAAACGACTCGACGCTGGCCTGCTGCTGATGCCGCTGGTTGGCTTTCTGCCTGCAACCGATCCGCGCGTGAGGAAGACGGTGCGGGCCATCGAGAAGAGACTGTTGGTCAAGGACGAATTTGTTCTGCGGTATGAACGTGCAAATCCCGGTGACGGTCTGCCTCCAGGTGAGGGCGCATTTCTGGCGTGCAGCTTTTGGCTGGTCGACAATTACATTCTGCAGGGCCGCTATCTGGAGGCCCGCAAGCTGTTCGACCGTCTCCTCTCGCGTTGCAATGACGTGGGACTGCTCGCCGAGGAATACGATCCGTTCGCCGGCCGCATGCTGGGCAATTTTCCGCAGGCCTACAGCCATGTGGGTTTGATCTGTTGCGCCTTGAATCTCAGCCGGGGAACGTGCCCTGCCGTAAGCCGAAGCGGGGCCGGACTGACGTAGACGTCTTGCTGAACGGCGATCACCGGCAGTGCCAACCAACCATTCTGCTTCCTCGAATACGATTTTTCTGCTCCTGCCGGTGGCGAAAGCGGGCAATCGTCAAAGACAGATATCGCCGCTTGAGGTGAGGTATTTAAGAGGTATTCGAGCGTCTCGAGCAAGCAAAGGGGTAATCAATGGTACTCAACGTGGTGACGATCAGTGGCAGCCTGCGCAAGGCCTCGTACAATACCGCACTGATGTGGGCGCTTCCCAAGCTTGCGCCTTCGAATCTTCATCTGTCCGAGGCGCCGCCATATGACGGCATGCCTCTGTACAATGCGGACGTTCAGGCCGCCGGCTTTCCAGGTGAAGTGACGACCTTCGCCGATGCCATAAGGAAAGCCGATGGCATAATCATCGTCTCGCCCGAATACAACTGGACCATTCCCGGGGGCCCGAAGAACGCGCTGGATTGGGTGTCGCGCCTAGAAAATCAACCCTTCAGGGAGAAGCCAGTCGTCATTCAGTCCGCCACCGGCGGTCCCCTGGGCGGCGCGCGGATGCAGTATCATCTGCGAATGGCACTTACCTATTTCAACGCCTTCGTGTTTGGGACACCGAAAGTATTCGTCGGGCTGGCCCAGACCAATTTGATCCGCATACGCTGGAATTGAAGGACGAGCCGACAAAGAGGGTGATCGCCGATCAGCTCGCGGCCTTCGCGAAATTCGCTGCTCGCTTTCAAGGGACGAGTAGATGAGCAGCTTTAACGCTGCCCTTCTGTCGGCACGTTCCCAGCAATGGTCCAGGATCGCGGTCCGCTGATTGTCGGTCAGGCGATCGACACACTCGTGCCTAGCGACATCGATTTTGATCCGAAGCCTGGCCAACTGCATTTCATAAGCTGGCGAACCTGCGACACGAGCAGATAATTTTCTGTTGGCGCGTGCCTCGTCGCGCCCGCATTGACTGCCGTCTTCTCGGCCGCGTCAGCTAGGCATCACCGGGCCGAGTTATTCGACCAGCTGCGATGGGCCGGTCGTCGGTTTATTGCTACGTAAAATTACGACATGGCGCATCCTGCGTGCGGCCGATATTGCATGAGTGCGTACGCTGCGCGGCTCAGTCATACGACTGCTCACAGCTCACATAAAAAGGAGGGCGGCTCGCGCCGACGAAAACCAATGTTCCTGGCTCCATCCGATCCACTCAAAAAGTTCGCGACAATCAAGAGACCCGCATGCCCGAAGTGTGGACGCGCTATGGCCGAGGGCAGGAGCGCACCAGGCGCGATCGGTTATCAAGAACTCACCTTTGCTTGCTCGACGTGCGGCCAGTCCACGACTCTTTCAATCCCCATCGATCCGCTCAGGAGTGATGCGGTAGGTTGGCTTAGAAGCGAGCTCAGGCCGCCGAAATAGTCAGATGTTGTCTTGCATGCAATGGCAGAAGTGGCAGATCGTGGTTAGACTAGAGCCGCTCAACGGCGAAGAACCCGAGAAGTGCGAGGACGATATTCAGCGCGAACTGCTTGGTCCGTGCGCCGTGCCCGACGCTCCGGATCCGGCCGGGCTGACTCCACAAGGCGAAGAGAATACGCCAAAGCACGTGGATTTCGATACAGTGCATAGATTGGCGATGGCCGCCGGTGGGTTGCTTTCAACAGTACTTTGCGTCGGCTCAGGTCGAGCTACTTACATCCCGCACCATGATCTGCATGACGCTCGCGGCGGGCATTTGCCGTGATCGACTTCGCTATCTCGGCCTTCGTGACCCTCTTACTGGTCGTCGACCCCGTCGGATTGGTGCCGGCGTTTCTCGCGGCAGCAGGTGGGCTCAGCGGGCGAGACAGGGCCCGCATCGCCGTCCGGTCTCCGCTGATCGCGGCGGCGATCCTGGTAGGTCTTGCATTATGCGGGAACTGGCTGTTGCGTCAGCTTTGGATCGGCATTCCAGCTTTTCAGATCGCGGGCGGACTTCTCTTGTTCGCCGTCGCCTACCACATGGTCTTCGGCGACATGGTCTGCGGCGACCGGCCGCACCGGGAGGCGCGCGAAACCGACAAGACGATGGCCGAGCATGTTTCGGATATCGCCGTCTTTCCGTTGACTATCCCGCTGATGGCCGGACCGGGCGCACTTGCCACCACGCTATTATTGTCCAGCGCCGCAGGCACGACATCGAAACTGGTTGTCGTCATTCTGGTCATTCTGCTCGTGTGCCTGACCTGCATGATTTGCTTCGCCCTGGCCGTGCCGATCGCGAAAACACTGGGCAACACTGGAAATGCCGTGCTTTCCCGGCTGCTCGGGATATTGCTCGCGGCTTTCTCCGTTCAGTTCGTATTCGATGGGGTCGCATCCGCTCACGCGAGCGCCTGAATCGTCGGTGGGCGCGTTGACGAGACGACCCATCAATGAAGATATGTGCGACAGAAGCCGCAACTCCGCAGGCAACATAGAACGCCAAATAGCGGCCATGACCCAGGGCTGCGGGCGGTTCCGGTACAGCGGGCAGACCCGTTCTCGCTATCCCCCGGTTACGGCGAGAACGGCTTCCTTGATCTTGGCTAGCCCGAAATGCCCGATCATCTCCAAATCGACATGCGGTAAATTGGGCATTTCATTTGAAATGACGGTTGCGTCAACAAGTGCCGGGCCATCGATCGAGAGAGCTTCGACTACCGCTGCCATCAATTCCGACGGGTGCCTGGCCATGTATCCGTGGCCACCGCACGCACGGGCTAATGCTGCGAAATCCGGGTTTGGAAAGTCGATGGCCTCGCGAAATGGCACCAGTCCGACGCTTTCGGCCTCCAGCGTGATCAGTCCGAGCGACGAATTGTTGTAGATAATGACCTTGACCGGCAGGTTGTGATGCACTGCTGTCAGGAATTCGCCCATCAGCATGTTGAACCCGCCATCGCCGGTCAGCGCGATCACCTGACGGGAGCGATTCAACGCCTGTATGCCATTGGCTTGGCCGAGCGCCGTTCCCACCGCCGCATTGTTGAAGGATCCGATGATCCGCTGCGTCCCGGTCTGTCGGATCCAATTGGCGGACCATAGCGTGTTCAGGCCGGTATCCAGGACGAATATCGCGTCGGAACGGGCGAGATCGCTAACCGCACGGGCTACCACCTGCGGATGGATCTGATGGTCGCTCCGCTTGATATCAGCTTGCTTGTTGAGCATGGCGTCCCATTTCCGGCGCTCGTCGGTGACCTCGTCCCAGAATTCGGTATCGGTCTTCTGCGCAATCCGGCCGAGTAATTGTTTCAGCGTCGGCCGGGCCGATCCGGCAACGCCTAGCGCAGTCGGAACCCGCCTTCCCAGTACCTGCGGTCGCTCATCAATCTGAATCACCGTGCTCTTGGTCGGGAGGAAGTTGGAATAAGGATAGTCTGTGCCGATCATCAGCAGCAGGTCGCAACGCATCACGGCGTTGTAGACGGCTCTCGTCCCGATCATGCCGAGACCGCCCATCCAGCGGGGATCGTCGTAGGGCAGGAGGTCTTTGCCCTTGACTGTATGGATCAGCGGAGCCTTGAGCCGGTCCGAGAGGGCGCACAACAGGTCAACTGAGCCGCGGCATCCGGCGCCGCACATCATCACAATCTTGTCCGCCTGATCAATCCGCCGGGCTAGTTCGGCAATCCTTGCCTCGCTGGCAGTGACTTCGGACCGCGGCTTCAAAGTTGGGATGCTGGGAACGCTGCCTTGCGCTTTCGCTGCGATCACGTCCTGCGGAAGCGTCAGATGTGCGACTCCGGGTCCGGCGTAGGCGGCGGCTATCGCCTGATGGATAACCGCCGGTGCCTGCGCTGCGGTGGAGATGGTCTCGGTGTAGAGCGACACGTCGCGAAACAAGAGATCGGGTTCGCTGGTCTGGATGTAATCGGTGCCATGTAGCTTGCGCGGCATGTCGCCAGACAAGGCCAGCACTGGCGCATGATCGCGGGCCGCTTCATAAAGACCGGCGACCAGATGATTGCTGCCAGGTCCAGTGGTGCCGGCGCACACTGCGAGCGTGCCGGTGATCTTGGCCTGGCCGGCGGCGGCCTGCGCCGCGCCTTCCTCGTGGCGGACGCCGACCCACTCGATCTTGCTGCCTCGGACCACATCCGCCAGCGGATTAAGCGAGTCGCCGATCAATCCGAAGATGTGCCGGACGCCGATCTGTTCGAGGGCACTTACCAGAATGCCGGCAACTGTCTGTGACATGTTCCACTCCCAACTCTCGCCATCGGAGTGCGTTCAATGCGGCAGGCTGGCGCCGCCGCCGGCCATAGACCTTGACCGGCGTCAACCCGTCAACGACGCGACGAAGTTGTGANAATTGCTGGCCCGGCCCCCTTGTTCCAAAGGCGCCTGTCGTCACAATGCGCGAGCAGTTGCCCGCATGCGGTTGGGCGGGAGTAGTGCCAACCGCAGAAGTGGAACGTCGGAGTTCAGCGTTCGTCGAACGCCCTCTTAATCCTTAGGAGGAATTAGTCCTTGGTGTAGGGCCTATGCAGTATTCGCGTTTCGCCGAAACCCTCGATAACTTCGCGATTGCTGTAGCCGGTAACGAGGATGACCGGCAACGCGGGACGTGTAGTCCTGATCGTTTTCGCGAGCTCGCCGCTCATTGTCGGCATGGCATAGTCTGCAAGAATGAGGTCAATCTTTGAAGGGCTATCGAGCAATTGAAGTGCTTCTTTTCCGCTTGGGGCAGGAACGACCGTATCCTAAGGGGTCGAGCAATCGGAGAGTCGTCTAGAGCACCGCCGCGTCATCATCCACGACGAGGATAGTTGCCGTAGTATCGATTTCTGGCCTGGGACTGGCAATCGGCAACTGGTCGTGATCGACCCGATTTACTTCGGCAGACGCCTTATGTTTGGCCGGACGCTTGTGGTTCAGCGCCGCGTCGTGTTCCGTCGCGCTCTCCGAGGACAGGTTGCACGGAGTTGACGACCATCAAGGCGATCGAAATCGGTTCGACGTTACCACAATGCTTACTTGTGGAAGAGGACGCGTGAGCCGGGTTTACACGCGAATTGGTCGAGGCTGCTGTGATCAACCGCTTCATTGTATTTCGCGGGAGAGCCAATCCGGCGTTGGCCCATTTGATTGCGCGCGAGCTGCGTTGTCAGCTCGGCTGCGTAGTGGCTGGCGCACAACCTGAATTCATCCTGGCGGCCACGCATGGACAGCTGGTTGCGAATGCGTCTGANAAACTGGGCGATCCAGCCGTTCGCGAGGCATTGGTGACGGATTCGGTGGACGTGCACGAGGAGAACCGGCCTGAACAGCGAACGGTCTCCATTGCACCGCTGCTGGCATCCGCCTTGGAGCGACTGGCGGCCAACGGCACGCGCGGCGAGCTTCAATCGAAAAGCCTGCGCCGAACGGCTGCGCAGGCAAGGGAGGAGATATAATGCCAGGACTGTTTCTCGATCGTCGAGACGCGGGCAGACGACTCGCCGAGAAAATTGCAGGCTACTCCCATCGCCCGGACGTGCTCGTACTGGCGCTGCCGCGCGGCGGCGTGCCCGTCGCCTATGAGGTAGCCCGCGCGCTCAATGCACCTCTGGACGTTTTTGTGGTCCGCAAGCTCGGCGTCCCCGGCTATGAGGAGTTGGCGATGGGCGCGGTCGCGACAGGTGGCGTGCGCGTGCTCAACAACGAGATCGTCGAAGCCCTCGGCATTCCCGCGCCTATCATTGATGCGGTTACGGCGCGCGAGCGGCAGGAGCTGGCACGGCGCGAGCGGCTTTACCGTGGCAGCCGTCCGCAGCCCGACGTGCGGGGCCGCACGGTCATCCTGGTTGACGACGGGTTGGCGACAGGTGCCACCATGTACGCCGCGATCGAAGCGTTACGGCAGCAGGGGCCCGCGCGGATTGTCGTTGCGGTTCCGACGGCATCGCCCGACACCTGTGAGGAAATGAAAAGAAAGGCCGACGAGGTCGTTTGCGCAATCACGCCGGAGCCATTCCATGCGGTCGGTCGTTGGTATCAGGAGTTTTCACAGACGACGGACGAAGAGGTGCGCGAGCTGTTGGCGCGCCAAAGCAAGTCCGCCGGTGAAGCCGCACAATCTCCGGCGGCAGATGATGTGGTGGTCAATGCCTTGCGCGAGACTGCGTATCCGCTGGTCGGATCCGTGCGCGACTATGATCCGCTGATCGGGCGGATCGGTGAGGCGCGCTTTGCTCTGCTCGGTGAAGCGTCCCACGGTACCCACGAGTTTTACCGCGAGCGGGCCGAAATCACGAAGCGGCTTATCACCGAAAGGAAATTCACGGCGGTCGCGGTGGAGGCAGATTGGCCCGACGCTTATCGTCTCAATCGCTATGTGCGCGGCGCTGGCGACGACGTCGATGCGGTAGACGCGCTCGCCGATTTTCGCCGTTTCCCGACCTGGATGTGGCGTAACGCGGTGGTAGTCGAGTTCATTGAGTGGCTTCGGGCACACAATGACCGGCTTCCGCCGGGTGTCGAAAAAGTCGGGTTCTACGGGCTAGATCTCTACAGCCTGCACGCATCGATGAAAGCCGTGCTCCGTTATCTGGAGAAGGTCGATCCCGCGGCGGCGATCCAGGCGCGCGAACGTTACGCCTGCTTCGATCATGCCGGCGAGGATACCCAGGCCTACGGCCTGATGACGCGACTGAACCTTTCCAAATCGTGCGAGGAGGAGGCTGTCAACCAGTTGCTCGAGTTGCAGCGCCGGGCGGCCGATCGTATGCGCCGTGGTGGCGCCTTGGATGATCATCTCTTCTATGCCGAACAGAATGCTCGCCTGGTGAAGAACGCCGAGGCCTATTACCGCTCGGTGTTCCTCGAGGCAGTGTCATCATGGAATTTGCGCGACCGACATATGGCTGAAACGCTCGAGGCGCTGGTCAGCTACCTCGATCGAAAAGCCGGTCGCGCCAAAATTGCCGTCTGGGAGCACAATTCGCATCTCGGCGACGCTCGCGCGACAGAAATGGGTCGGCGCGGCGAACTGAATGTCGGCCAGCTCACGCGCGAGAAATATGCCGACGACGCGGTTCTGATCGGCTTTACAACGTATCGTGGCACGGTAACGGCCGCTTCAGATTGGGGCGGTTCGGCCGAGCGTAAGCGCGTCCGACCAGCGCTAGCCGGCAGTTACGAGGCACTGTTTCATGCTTCAGGGCGCGACCGATTCCTGCTGATCATGGACGACAGCGATCTGGCGGTGCGGCAATTGGGCGTGCCTCGGCTCGAGCGCGCGATCGGCGTGATCTACCGTCCCGAAACCGAGCGGCAGAGCCATTATTTCCAGGCACGGTTACCGGACCAATTTGATGCCGTGGTGCATTTCGATGAGACATTTGCGGTCAA
>JGI25404J52841_10000059_pt1 | contig 9483 bp, 9 predicted proteins | sample TabmetS2T1R1_FD_52841 | JGI IMG/M metagenome (IMG submission 52841)
CAGATGCCCGCTTGGCCGAGGTTCTTCCTTTCGCGGCCAGACTGACATTGGAGTGTATCGGCAACAGCGACGCCTTGTATCACAATATTGAGCACTCGATGCTGGTCACCCTCGCGGGCCACGACATCCTAATGGGACGACAGATGTTGCGACAAACCACCGCAGGCGATTATGCAAATTTCATTCTGGCATGTCTTACTCATGACATTGGATACGTTCGCGGAATTCTCGANGGCGACGACAACGAATCCTATGTGGCAGATCTCAGCGGTCGCAAGGTTCGTCTGCCCCGAGGATCATCTGATGCCGCCCTCGCGCCCTATCACGTGGATCGCTCAAAGTTGTTTGTTGCCGAGCGCCTCGATGGCGCCGACGAAGTTGACGCGGGTCGAATTGCCCGAGCGATCGAATATACGCGCTTTCCCTACACATCATCCTCGAACGAAGACGACCTGATCGAGGAGGAGGGTTTGTTGCTGCGCGCTGCCGATCTGATCGGCCAACTTGGTGATCCCAACTATCTGAAAAAGGCAAATGCGCTGTTCTACGAATTTGAAGAGATCGGGCTGAACAAGACGCTCGGTTATGATACGCCGGCAGACGTGGTCTACAAATATCCGCAGTTCTATTGGAAAAACGTCGCTCCGCAAATTCAGATGGCGATACGCTATCTCAACGTCACATCGAGCGGGCGTCAATGGATAGCAAACCTCTATGGCAATGTCTTCCGAGCAGAGCGTGAGCTGAACCTATCCGGCCCGCAAATGTGAACATTGCTGCAGGCGGCCTCCGCTAAAGAAGCAAGTTTCGGCCATCATCTTGCCCCAGTAGAAAATGGGATCGTTGCATCAATGCCATAGGGATTCAGGCCGCAGCCGCCTAAAATGATTGGTTCACTGGCTACGTCTCTATGAGGTGCCGTATGTTGAGAGTTGACGAAGATACGTTCACCATGATCAGCGGCCTTATTTTTATTGCTGTGGCCGGCATCGCGGGTTTATTGGCGTTAGGTTGATGACTTGCTGCCGGGAGCAGCCAGCATAGTTATCCACCGCGCCAAGACCGAATAGCGTGCGGGACGCTGCCGACATCATGGCGGAGGTCGCTCAGGCGGTAGCCGCCGCGTTCTCCGTGATGCGGGCGAGGTCAGCAGGGGCCGTGGTCCCTCCCCTGTTCCCACCCGACCGATGGCCCCACTCGGGGAAGGCATGATCCAAATCAACGCCGTGGCTCGGCAGAGGCTGAAGGAATTCCTGTTGTAGGTTGCTCAACCCGTTTTCCGCGCTGGAGCTTCTCGGATGGATCGCCGCCGCTTCTGTTCGGTGATTGGGGCGCCCTCACCAGCGAAACGCCGTCTCGCTGCCTTCGCAATCGCCGCCAGCCTGTTCGAACCGGTTGCGCACGCCAACGACGCTTTGGAAGTCAAGGTGCGGGCCTACGTTCCGGTCGTCTCTCTCGCCAAGGTATGTGACATCACGATCAATGAGACAACCTCGGCTGACCACCGCGCCGTGCTCCAAGCGGTGAAATCCGACGCGAACGCCAGCAAACTCGCCTACCGCTTACATTACGAAACGCAGACGGCCTACATCAAAGCCCGCGACGGAGGCCAACGGCTCGTCTACTGCAAGGACTTCATCGCAGCCAACAGCCAATACGGCAAGGCGCGCGTCACCGCCGTGGTCGAGGGCCACATGAGGGACGTCAGCACGGCTGTGCGGAAAGCGATTGCCCACAACGTCTGCGATGCACCCCCCGCCAAGTTATCCAAGGCCGACTGGAAATCATACGCGCTCGTAAAACAGTTACTTCAGAGCGAGTATAAATCGGCAAAGGAAAACGCCGAGACGAATGGCTGGAACGTCGCCGACGAGAGGGCGGCGGTTACAGAACAGTTCTGCGCGGCGTTGCGGTGATTGGTACGGCATCCAGCTCGCGCGCTCCGGCTACGCGCTTAAGACGAAGTACGAGTTTCGCTTAATTTTTGAATTGGGCGGCTGCAGGGACGCTGGCATCTACGGCAAATCGATGGGCGAGGTAATCGCGATCGCTAACGCGCCGCCCCCATTGCGGCACGGCACGACAATGTCCGCTTTGGGCCATTTGCAGACGTCCCGGCCGTGTCCGACTATGTCTGCTTTGCCGCTCGAAGCGGACGCCGGCGAACCGATCTTCCATGTCGGCTCTGGGCCATAAGCGGAATTACTAATCTGCCCTCGCGACGTCCGCCCATATTGAGAGCGGACCTAAACACCAAAGCCGTTTTCCTTCTTCCGGGATCAGGCGCTGCGGGATATCGCCGCTGAGCACGACCTAGGTGGCGCCCTCAAACAGCGCGCGAGGTGCGTGCGAGGGCGAGGGAGGAACGGCACTGATCTATCAATGGCCGCATGTCGCACCTGGTTGCGAGCTGCAGCGCGCGCTCGAGGTAGGACTGAGCTTCGGACCGGTCGCCTTGCGCCGAGTACGTATCGCCCAACAATTTCAGCGCATGGGCCTGTTGGGGCGGCTCGCCGCGCTGTACCGCGAGCGCCAGAGCCCGCTGCCCCAAAATTCGTGCCTGTGCGTGATCGCCCGCTGCGAGGAAAACACGTCCCTGCGTCAAGAAAAGCCAACCCCAGCCAAAGAAATTTTCGCCAAGTGGCATGACCAGCCGCTCCGGCTTGGAGAGAATCTCGGTCGCAGCCTTGATATCGCCCAACGCAAGATACGCTTCTCCCATCCGTGCCGCGATTATCGGGTACATTTGCACGGCGCCGCGCTCACGGCAGGCTTGCCAGCAATTTCTCACGATCGACAACGCTTCTACAGGCCGGCCCTGGGCAAGCCTGAGCCGGGCAAGGACATGCGAAATATTCTGACGCGAATAGAAATGATCCGCGGCTCTACTGACGGCTTCATCGGCTATGATTTCGGCTCGCTCCATTTCCCCAATTTCGATCAGAGAATCGGCCAGGAAGGTGCGAACGATAACGGTTGGATAGCCGAACCAACCTTTGTGCTTGGCATCAAGCTCCGGATTTTCGAACGCAAAACACTTTTCGTGTATCTCGATCGAATCTCTGTAGGCCCCGGTTTCGCGGAGCACGATTCCGATGGCGAACAGGGATGCAAAATTGAGCGCAGGGTCGGCGATCCGCTGCGCGATGTCGTTCGCAGCCTTGGCCGGCTCCATGGCATGGTCGTGCTCTCCAATTCTCCACAGCGCAACCGCGAGCTGACAATTGACGGCGGCGTTGCGTATTGGATCGTTGGAGCGGTCCTCCAGTTCCCGCGCCTCGCGCAGCACATCGGCAATCAGGCGATGCTCACCGAGAGGCTCCAGCGCATCTACGACGCTGAGGCGGAAATCGATTTCAGCCTTGATTCTCGCCGGCGAGGCGGGCCAGCGCGACAAGGTCTCCAATCCCCGATGATAAATTCCGACCGCGTCCTGGTTGGCTCCCCGCCTCGCAGCACGCCGACAGCTACGTAGCTGATAGGGCACTGCTTTTTCCCAAAGCCCCGCCATGAATGCGTGATCGGCCAGCCGATCGATGTGCTCATCGAGCCGATCGCCAAAGCGGGATTCGATAGTTGCGACAGCCTTGGCGTGAAGCGAGCGGCGGGTCGCCAGCAGGATCGTTCCGTACGTAACTTCGCGGATCAGCTCGTGCTTGAAGCAATACTCCGATCCGGCGCGCTTCACTCCGCGAAGGAAGTCTGCTTCCTCAAGCTGCTTGAGGTATCCGGATATTTTGCCCGCCGACAGTTCAAGCATTCCGGCAATCAGCGTGATCGAGACGTCCGCTCCGACCACGGCAGATGTTTGCAACAGGCTCTTCAGCAATCCATCCAATCGATCAATGCGGGCAGCCAGAACCGCATGGATGGTTTGCGGGATCGCGATCCGCCCGGCAGGCTTGCCGAGGCGATAGTCTCCTGGCTCTCCCTCGAAACAGCCCGTCTCTGCAAGCGATTGAACCAGTTCTTCCAGAAACAAGGGATTTCCCTGCGCCTTGGCGACGATGCAGGTTCCTATCGACTCCAGAGTGGGATCTCGACCAATAAGGCGATCGAGCATTTCTTGAGAAGCCATCTCAGCGAGCGCCGATAATTCAAGGCGAAGAAGAACAGGGTCTGTCAGATCGCCTTCCGGGCGTTGCGTCATGACCAGGAAAATTCGCAAGCCACGCAACAGACTGAGGACATTGTGAAGAATGATCCTCGTTTCGTTGTCGATCCAATGGACATCCTCGACGATGATCAGCAGGGGCGTGCGCCGCTCCTGCAGGAGGATCAGAGTCGAAATCGCTTCGACGATTTGCCGACGTTTTTCCGCCGGTTTCAGGTCCGTCCATTCCTCGTCCTCGGCGCTGATGTCAAGCACCGAAGAAATTGCGGGAAGGTACCTCGACAGAGTGGGCTCCAGCGAAGCGATCTGCTCCTTTACTCGCCAGGCGATGGTGTCGGGCGTATCATCGATGCCTATTCCGAACATGTGACGGATTAGATCGCTGATCGGATAATAGCTGGACTGGGTATGTTGAGGAGCGCATGCGGTTTCCAGTACCATCCAATCGCCGGGAAGCTCGCCAACGAAATCGTGAATCAAACGCGATTTGCCGAACCCCGCAGCGCCAATGACATTCAGCGCCTGCCCGTTTCCGCCCGCGGCTCTTTGCAGCAGCGCCCTGAGCGTGTCGAGCTCCGCCTGCCGGCCCACAAGCACGTTGAGCCCTTGCGAAGACCGCGCTTGCCAGCGCGTGGTCGAACGCATCCCGCCCAGCTCGAAAGCCTCGACCGGCTCCGCCACGCCTTTCAACGCAAATGTGCCTCGCGGCTCCGCGACGATGAAGCCCTTGGCGAGCTTTTGAGTGGCCGCGGTCAGCATGATCCCGTTTGGCGCCGCGAGCTCTTCCATGCGGGCAGCCAGATGCACGGTTTTTCCGACCGCATCGTAATTCATTATCAGGTTGCTGCCGATGGAATGGATGACGACATGACCGGAATGAATTCCAACACGCAGGGAGATATCGCTGGTCTTCCTGCGGTTCAGTTCGTGGATGCTGGCTTGCATGGCGATCGCCGCGCGACAGGCCTGCACGGCATGGTCTTCGGTCGCAATCGGCGCTCCGAAAAGTGCCATGACGCCGTCCCCACGGGCCTGGTTCATAAATCCGTCGTGCTGATGAATCTCNTCCATCAGCACCTGAAGCACCGGCCCGAGCATTTCGAGCGCTTCTTCCGGGTCGAGCTTGTCGATCAGCGCGGTCGACCCTCGGACATCGGCAAACAAGACGGTGACGTGCTTGCGTTCGCCGAACAGGGCGCCGCCGGAATGCAATATCCGCTCAGCCAGCTGGGGCGGCACCTTCGATTGGAGAAACGTGAGGGCATTGTGGTCTGTCGCGGTCCCAATGGCCCTAGATCGTCCACAGCCACCGCAAAAGTTCGCAGTCGGCCCGATTTCGAAGCCACAATGGCTACATCGACGCCCCGATTCGCCGGGTAAATTGCGCCGCTTCGTGACCACGGCAGTTACCCTTCTTCACGGCATGTCCAACTGTTATCCAATTCCATACCCATTGTAAGACAACCGGCGACGCAAAACGAGCAAATTGCGCCGACTCGCCGGTTGCCCCCCCGTCAGCTCAGCCCCGGATCGGCTCTGCCCCTGAGAGCGGACATTTCCGTCACCGGCACCCAAGTCCGCTGTGGGTCATTTGCAGACATGCCCAGCCCAAGACGGCATGTCCGCTTAACCCCTGGAAGCGGACATCAGAGCGAGCGGCCAGTACGTCCGTATGGGGGCCAACGCACCAGCGGTCGTTTTTGAGCGATAGCTACCTGCGCTACACTGCTACATTCAGTAAAAAAGCGTGAAGACTTATTTTCAGATGCCCAGGCGCTGTAGCACTTCGGCTACAGCGTTTGTCGCTCGGCTTTGCTAGGCCGTTCGCGTTCAGCGGAGGCGCGGCATGTCAACCGATCTCGCTCAGAGCCCCAAATGGGACGAAGACCGCACGGAGGTCGATCCCGATCATCCCCAAGCGGCTAATCCTCATCCGTCCGGCTTCAACTTCGCGGAACCGGCTAAGTCTGCGGACGGTCCTGTTGCCCGTTACTTGCCCGGTAAATGGAGCTGGGGACCTTCGAGGTCTTCATCGGGCTGGTAGAGCAGCTGCGTAGCGCTGCATAGGAAGCTCTGCGCTCTCATGCTCCAGCACTGGGATATACAACGCGTTCAACCCGCCGTCACCCACACTCGCGCGCAGTGACTCAGCGCGGGCCATGGATTCGTTTTGGCTGGTGGCAGGTACCCACCTAGCTTGCATCGAAACGACTCTCAGTGACTCTCTAAAGCCCGCTGGGAGCAATTATTCCCGACGGAGTGTGAACCAGTTCACGCTTGGCATGCCGCTTTGACCCCAATTTGGGGTGGGGAGTAATGGCATGACCGAATCTGCAACGCAGCATCCCGAGCCATAGATATGAAGGGAAAGGGCCATACCCAAGGAAAGGGCTTCGGTTACATGATGGCCGTACCGATGGCCGTGCTCCTCATTGTGGCGGCGAAAACCGTCTACGACTACGCGAATGCTCCGTTCGGGAATGCTCCGTTCCAAGGCATAAACGCGAGACCAGCGACATACTTGGCCGAACCCTCTGAACCCTTCTGTTTAATGGAGGGTGTTTGGCATAATTGGGAGAAAGACGAAACGATTACGCTTGGCTGTCTTAACGTGAGGGGAAATATTCGCGAAGGCAGTTACAACTCTGCAACGGGACCTCGAGCAATCTCGAATTTCTCGATAAGCGGCACTTATGACATCGATTCTGAAGGCTCGATGCGAATTATCATCAAAGACCGGCGGGGGAAGGACGTCGAATTCAATGTACCGATCTATGTCGATGACACAGAATATCCCACGCAGCTGATCATCGTCGATAAAAAGTGGGAGAAAAGTCTCTACATTTGGAAGAGAACGAATAGCTAAACCCGCGGGATTCAAATGACGAGAAACGATTGGGTAACGTTTAGCTGGGGCATTTGGAGTTTACTATTGCTCAGCGGCTTTCTTTTCATCGAATTCGTGGATTAGTGACCGCCGCATCAGCTTCGCCAGAAGTCCTTGAGCCGATCCGGCGCCAGACCATCACCACCACTGCCACCGCAACTTGCACGGCCAGGCCTCACGCATTGCCTCTGACTCTCCAAAGCCCGTTGGGCGGGGGCATTAGGATGCAACAGCTTGATCTAAGTCATACCCGCTGCGCCGCTACTCACCCATCCTCGGTCTGCGGCAACGGCGCGTTTGCGCCTTTGGACCGCTTATCGCAAGGGAGGCATAAATGAAGAATGCGCTCAGGAATGTCTTTGCCTTAGTGATCTTGACCTCTACGCCCGCGCTGGCGGCCGAACTGCCCAAGGAGGGCAATTACGATTACACTTCCTGCTGGTCAGGCGTGAATAACGTGATCTCGTATTCCAAAGAACACACTGCGTCTAGCTATGAGATGACAGGTACTAACAGAAGCAATCCGCCCGGTGGACTCTTTGATAAGAACTCGTTCCGATGCGTTGGGACCAATTCGTCCTTAGGCGGAAAGAATACAGGAATAACCGTCTGCGAGGCCGTCGATGCTGACGGTGACAAGCGGCTCACTTACTACTCAATTATTGATGGAAAGGAGACTAGAGAGGTCGTTTCGGGGACAGGAAAGTACGATGGCATGGTCAACAGCGGCAACAAAGTTGAATCGTATGGGTCGTTTCCAGCTATCAAGCCCGGAACCTTTCAGAACTGCAATCGGCAGACCGGCACGTATAAACTGAAGTAATGCGCGCACTGCGAGTGGCCGACGCTACCGATATGGAGACAGCCACTCGCACCTGCAACTGCGCGTAGCTAATCATCTCCAGAAGTCCTTGAACCGATCCAGTGACAGGCGGCTCTCGTAGGGCCGAACAGAAGCGGTTGCGACAATTCGTCTAGCCATCCTTTGACTCAGATCAACCAACCGGCACGGTCTGATCACGGACACTGCCCATGCCGGGCCACTCCCGGCAGTACTCCACATTTTGACTGGCCCGGTCCGCACATGAACCCCGCGGGTCGGGCCCTTCTTGGCTCACTTGCTCGAGATGTTTCTGATCCGCTCGTCAGCCACCGCCGTGCAGACGACCGTGTTAGCGATCGAGCGAACCCTCAATGCCTCCTACCCACGTCCGTTTAGGGTCAGAACCAGACCTTCTGCCTGGCCACCCAACGGTGAACCGCCATGTAAAAAGACGGCCTCGCCGAGGCACTGGTTGCGGAACTGTTGCCGGGAGTGGATGACTGACTCGTTCGGAAGAACAACGTTCCCTCTGCCGCAGATGCTGACGGCCAGTCTCGCGCCGCTTCTTCAGTGCGAGATCGGCGGGACCCGCATGTCCTCGCTGCTCACGCATGAAGCAAGTTTCATGTTTCGTGCGGGAACGGAGCCCAGCGGCGATGGCTTGGTCCTCAAGAGGCGACCTGCATACGGAGGTCAGGGTGACTGAGGAATTGATCCTTCGACAAGCGGTCCAGACCGCTTGGTCCGTTTACCTAGCCACGCACGGCGATGTCGACAATGCTGATCAACGTCGCTGTTCGCTGTCGCGACATCTAGAAGCGAGACTGCAAGCTGACGAAAACAATACAGAAGAACTCGCGTGCACGGGCCTCGCATATCTCGACCGAGTTCCCCGCGACGTTTGGTAACCGGTTCATCAACATAACAAGACGGCGGCCGGTCGCCCGGCCGCCTCCTCCTGTCTCTCTACTTACCTTACGCGGCGCGCTTCTGTTCCTCGATTGCGGAACCAAATGTTTCAAGGCCTCTCTCATAATTGCGCGCGAACATTTCAACATTATTAGCCCAGAGCCTCACCATTGAGGCTTGGAACTGGATGATCGGCTTAACCGCATTCAGTCCGACGGCCGTGGCGGCCTTAATCCGATCCTCTTGTTCGCGAACGGCGCGATGCATGTCTAAACTCTCGGCCATGCATGTTCCTTTCCCTTGGCTGTTTGCCCCATCCATTTCAGACTCAACAAGGCCAGCCAAGATGGGTTGCCAAGGAACGAAAACAATCTCTCAAGCCGTCCGGCTGTCCTATCGGCAAACGAACGTTCACTTTGTAACTCACCGGGTGAGCGGATTAGACCGGCAAGGTGCTCCAATGGGGCATCGGTTAGGACAAGGCCCGATGTCCGCTTCGGGCCAATTGCAGACGTTTCGCATCCCGTCTGGCAATGTCTGCTCCACCCTCCGAAGCGGACGTTCGTGGGACGAACGGCCATGTCTGCTTTGGGTCACATCCGGACTTATGCAGCGCAACAAAATACTCACTCAGCCAATCAGGCGTGATTCACTAGCTCAGCACTCTTACCAGGTCATCAGCCTCGCGCAGATCGCGGGAAGTTTCCGCGGACGCAAATTTCGCCCGGGTCGATATCAGCAGGTCTCGTG
>JGI25404J52841_10000062_pt1 | contig 9386 bp, 14 predicted proteins | sample TabmetS2T1R1_FD_52841 | JGI IMG/M metagenome (IMG submission 52841)
TGCACGCCGTCCCTTCAGACTGGGGTCCGTCCGTGACCAAGTATCGCTACGTTTACTCGAATGACCGAGTGATGTTCGTTGATCCAGACTCCCGAAGAGTCGTCTACGAACTGGATTAGACTAATACGGGGCCGCGAAAGCGGCCCCCACTTCGTTACGAATGAAGCCTAAAGCGCTGAAGCCGTGAGGTCATTAAGCGGCTCTGAACTCAGCTTTCGACCGAAAACGGACGTCGACCGAACGCGTGGTCGCCGGGTCGCTCGGTTAAACGGGCTCGTAGGAGTCATCGAGCGGCCAAGTTAACGTTGCCCATCACCCACATCACGGTTGCAGCCAAAACCCCAGCGCCGGCAAACATTCCCGAAACCACAGCCGCGCTGAATAAAATCATTCCCAGTGCATACGCGATCCTACTGAGTGCCCATCTGATTACTCCGATGAAGCGGACAAACGTCCAATAGAACAAATATAGGATGAGCAAGAGCACAAGAACGAGTACCGCAACCCTCAAGATCGGGGGGCTGCCTAGGTGCGCACCAAAAAGTCGTGAAACTTGGCTGATGCCCCAGAGGCACCCGAACACAATCACGTCGACGAGCCAGCCAAATCCTTGCTTAAGCCAGGCACCGAACTCCTGAATCAAGTGTTCCATTGACGAGTCTCGACGTGTGTTCCCAGCGACTAACGCTCCGACCGCAAATATGTTTCAGATTTCCTGCTTGCGAACACAAAACTTAACGCGTCGGCTATGTGCCAGTTCTAATGGTCTCCTGCGCGCCGATCTGAGCACACGCAATAGCGCTTGCGCATGGAGCTCGCGGGTGATTTCTGGCAAACCCGAGGCAGGATCGCAAAACGACGGCCCTCCGCTCTCGCTCGTGAGATTTCCGACAATTCGTCGGCCGTCGGCGGGTCGCTGCAGTGGACGACGTAGGAACGCTGCGGTTTTCGATATTGTTCTAACCGGGAGATTCGGCTTTCCAAGCCTCTGTTCATTGACTCGTCATCCTTTCCAATCGTTCCAGTCGTTCAGCCAGCTCGGCACTCTCGAAAGCCTTCACCCAGATGTCGATCAACTTGCNGATCTCGCTCGCGTCGGCCNGCGTGAGTTCACCAGTGGCAACCGCGGTTAGTGCGGCTGATGCAATCTTGGCTGCATCTTCGGGGCTATTGACCGGTGGCAAGTCGAAATTCACCGGGCGATCCTTGCGAACCGGCAGTATTCGATCGAGGCAAAGTCGTAGGGCCGTGATGTCGCCGGCCAGAGCCAAATCGATCGCCTTTTGGGTTAAAGCTTGAGCTTGACCATCAAGAAGAGTTTCCAAGGCCACTGTCGTGGTATTGCGAGCCCCCTTTGGCCGACCGTTGGGATTGCAACACTGATTTTCGCTTGAAGTGTGTGCTCTGCGAGGACACCGGCAAGGTTCGCGAGAGCCACCCGACCAGCCTTTTGCTGGACCGCACGCCTGCCGATGCGGTGGCGGCCGGGGCGAGCGATAACCTCCACTCACGGTATCGGCGGAACGAAGGCGGCAATCTGTGGCTTATATGTCTCAGGAGCCACCACCATGTCCAACAACCCCAATGTAGATAATTGCCGTGCCGAAGCTGAAAAATGTCGCCGCCTTGCGGCAAAAGCTGCGGACGCAATTGAGAAGGATGCATTGCANCGGATGGCGGATCGTTGGCTGAAGCTTGCTCAATCCAACACAAGGAACAACGGCGGCAGGATTATCTCGGTGAAAGAGGCCGCCAATTGATACGGCGNACAGAAGAGCTGTTTCAGTATGAACTGCTCACGAAGCGGGATTGGGTGCTTGTGGTGATTCTTGCGGCGCTAATCGCGCTGTTCCTCGTCGGCGGGGTCTTTTGGTTAGCCAACTGAGGTGGCCTCACTTACATCCCCCCNCTCTTTCCGACAGAGGCCGTGCCGACCAGACAGCGGGCGGCTGGCTGGCCTGATGAACCTACCGCCGACAAGACGGATGGTTCCTAGATCCACAATGAGGCGTCGGCCTAACGAGCAATGAGCCNCGCGGCTCCCGCTGCAACAGCACCGAGGGCTATCGATATTGCCAGTGCGGTCAAGGAAAGCTTGACCCATTCCAAGATCGTCAAAGCGAGGTTCCAGTCGGCGCGATTGCCACACTGGCATTCTTAAAAAACGGAGACCGGGATGCTAGATGCGGTGACGCATGGTGCCACTCATTTTACCGGCAACGCCTCACAGCGCGAACAGCAGGATGCACATCGCACCGACAGAGAGCGCCAGCGTGCCAATGGACAATACGTATATCCAATCGATCCCAGCCATGGGCGCGAGCGTGAGGCGGGTGACTATCGCACGCTTGATCTGGATCAAAGGCNCTTTTCGTCTCCACAGCTTCTTTGATAGTCGCGCAAGCAGAGTTCGAAAACCTTGGGTAAAGACGAGCNTGGCCCGACACGCGGACGTTGCTGATATTTCGAACTGTTGACTCGCAATCGTCCGAACCGACGGCTACCTTGCTGCCATTGCTGGTACGGAGTTGCGTCATGGGTAATTGGACCCCTTCCATCGTCCCGAGTGGCGACACTGAAACTGTCTATCTGGTGCTCGATGATTTTGGTGATCTCGGCCGTGTCTGGCGGGAGACCGACTTCGAGACCGCCGCAGACCTTGAAACCATCATCAGCGACCTGCTGAAGGGCGAGTACGCCAATCCGGTTCGGGTCATCGGCTTCAACACNACAGAAGGCTGGTCCCGCGATGTCTCCGAAGATGTCGCCAGCGAATTGCAGTACCGCTGTGACCGGCAAGGGGACGACGTTCCGGCCGGTCTTGAGGGATTTATCGAGCGGCACGTAGAGCGTGACCGCGCACAATTACGGCTGGTGTGAAGGAGCAGCCAGACGATCCCACCGGCAGCGCTGCAGGGGGCACACTTACTCATGAGACCGCTGCCTGCCTGAAGGGCAAATCCGCGCAGCGTTGTTTGTTGCGTTACCAAGCGGACCGATCTTCAAAAAATACCCGGCTGGCGGCCCTAGTGCCGGTGTTCTTCTTTGGCGCGCGGTCGCAGGCCCGGCGACCTAAGCCATTCGCTCATATGTTTCGGCTTGCCGAGCCTTCCTGAGTGTGACGTCGCGCATCGCGCCCGGTGGGAGTAGCTTAGCCTCCTCACGCAATCGTTTCGCGTTCTCGGCCAGACGTTCTTCTTGCCCTGCATGGTTGGATAGGAAGCCTGTCTTCCACTTTATTCTTCGTCATAATCGTAAGGCCTAGGGCCATAGTAAGGCCTTGGACCGTAGTCCCTGTCGTAAGGCCTTGGCCCATATTCGCGATCGTAGCGCCGCGGCCCATCTCGACCATAACGCCTTTGTCCGTAGTCGCGATCCTCGCCCCGTGAAGGCACATCGCCTTGTGCGAAAACCGCGCGGCACCGATCGCTGAGTTGCGGAGTATTTCGCCGTAGGCAAGCCACGATCCTGTCCACATCGGGGATTTGCGCGCCGCATAGCCGCCAGACGTCGGGCGTGCAGGCCCTTTGTTGTTCCCACGTTCCCCGATATTCTTGCGAAAAAGCGGTACTCTGGAGGGTGATGCCGCAACCGATCGCTAATGCGAAGCACAGGAAAACTCGACTCTCGCGCATGTCCACCTTCCCTTGTTGACCGTGCGGTGTATCCGCACGAAGTGCTTCGTCCTGCGATTGAAATAAATGCAACGTGTGAAGGTTCGCTCGCACAACAAGTTGTGAACGAGGGATGATGCGCTCGCCCGTGACCGCTAGAATTGATCCTGCACGCGCCCTGTACTACGATGTGCATCCTATTGTAGGCGGCGCCGGTAAAACGAGTGGCACCATGGCCGCGCTTTCCCCGTCAAAAGACAGGCGGCGCAGCGTGCCTGGCACCTCTACCCCCATCGGAACCTATCGATCCGTGTTTGGTATCCAGAATTTGCCCCTGGACACCATCTCTCATAACCACCAGATTCACTTGTCTCGTCGTGAAATTGCGCCAACTGGCGTATATAATCAGAGGCCACCTCGAGGAGCTCCAATGACACGTAGCGAACATGCGGATGCTGCCGTTGTCAGCGAGTCCGATGTGGCGCGCCGTCGTCGGCGTAGGGGACTTCTGCGTTACGTCCCCGGATTCGCCTTTATCCTGGTGATGTTTGTCATTGGGCAGCTCGTCTTCGCTGATCCGAGAGCGACGATCTTCGATTATGCGGGCTATCGGCTGGCATGGGTCGAAGTTCTAATGGTCGCCGCCGCCATCGTTGCGATGGCCGAGCAGATGAAGGTATCGGATCCTGGCGTCAACAATATCTACGAGGTTCTCTTGATGGGAGCGATAGCAGTCTTGCAAATTGTGCTGTTTGCTCTCGCGGCCGCCGGTGTGCAACGCCTTGCCATGTTCAACAATACGGAATTTCTGCTGCTAACGGTCATCAACGTGGCGCAGACGGTCGTGGCGTTCCAGATCAACGCCGCGACGTTGATGCGGACGATCAGTTCAGATTAAGGTAAGCCTGAAGCGCCCGAATGCTAGAACACAAGCGCAAGTTTGTGCCGAGTGCCGCAGGACCACTGAGGGGGTCTCATTGCTTCGGCTCAAATCGAACTATGCGAACCGCGCCTTTCCAAACCTCTACCAGACTGCTCTCGGCGAACAACTTTGCCGTCTCTTTAGCCTCATCATCATCCGCACACGTCAGGATGTGCCTATCGAGAACGTGTCCTTCGGCCGTGAGGATAAGCACCTGGTACTCTTTCGTGGCTCCATGATCAGCAGCCCCGCCAAACAACCATGAAGCTCGCGACTGCCAGCGATACAGACGCGCGCTCAGTGCGGTCCATACCACCATCGACCCCTCCCCGATAAAGCTAAACCGGAGCGAATTTAGAACCACTAAAAATTTGGCGTCCAATTAACTCAGCAGAACTCACGTTTTAAGCTAGCCACTGTGATTTTATTGTCCCAAACGGCGGCGGGGTTCCGGTTCTGGAACCNTGATGTTTCCAAATGAACGTTTTTTGGCGGCGCCATCTTATTTGAGACGGAGAGCAAATGGACGACCCNGCAAAAGTGCAGCATCAAATTGAGTTAGCTGAGCGAGCAGCTTCGACGGTTAGTGATCAAACAAGCGCTCAGCGATTGATGGCCTTTGCGAACGAACTCCGACAGCGGCTGCAAAACTGGCAGATCGAGAGACGCCGCAAATCTGAAACCAGAGCGCGGGCTTACGAGCTATGGGAACAGGCGGGCAAACCGCCAGGTAGAGACGAGGAGTTCTGGCTTACGGCAGAGCGGGAGCTGAACGATAAAAGAAAATGAAAAGACCGATGAGACCGCCCTCCAGATAATGTGGCTGTAGCCTGCTGGGCTTCAAAGGGACTGGCAGCCCTCGCCTGCTCTCGGTGACGCGCTCAATGCGAATTACCACTATCTGGAGGTTCGATGCTTGATCAAACCGTCTCGCTCGACGTTGTCCGAAGTCCGAGGCCAACACCAATCAAGAGCTGGAGCGTTACATGCGATGCAAGCAGTACGGTGGGGCTAGCTAGCTCAATCCTTGTCAGCCGGCAAAATCTGAAGGCCTGCATCTGATAAGGCTTGTAAAACGCATTTAGCGACTTGTTTTGCNTCTTCGGGATCTAGCGGCCTTCCATCGGCTGCCTTGCGCGCGTCGCAAATAGCGGCCGCGATTATCGCCATAACCTGGTGTGGATCATCCATTCGCACTAGTCCTGCGCAAACAGAAAACGTTCACGCTGCGGAGAGGTTCCTGATTATCCTCACTCAGCACTCAGTGCGGTTGTTTTCCATCGTTACTTGNCGCGCGGACTGCGCTCGCACCTTGGGCCACGATCACGTCGGGCGCCAGTGCGAACAATTCCGCAATGTACTTGCGCGTGTTATCTGGATTGCCTTCTGTCTACCGATATTCAAGCTGCGGCCAATCACCCAGCCCGCCTGCTGTAAGCCCTGCAGGAAAGCGCCGACACCGGATCGGTTGGATGCGCCGGAAGCAACGAGCCAATTCGCCGGGGACGTTCGCGCGGTTGAGCGCGCGCTGCAAGCGGTATCGCCGCAGCGCCATCGAGACCTGTTAATTCCCGCCACGTCATGTTCCCTCCAAGGCTCAGACGATGCATCGTAACGGCATCCGCAAACATTCTGAAAGAGGCCTGGTGTCGGCTCCGGGCTAAAGGCAGACATAGCCCGGCAGATGTGATTGCATTTTCAGGCCGCCCTGGTGTTCCGTTCTTGAAACAAGGTTCGCTGCCCGACGTTATCTTTTGGAAAACTTGCATGGAAGCGCTTTGGATCACCGACTGGCAGGCGATGTCCTTGTCCGATGGTACAAATGAAAGGAGTGACGCAGTCCGCCGACAGCGGAGAAAGAGAAATTCCTTACTGCTGGTCTTAGGGGTTGGATTTCTGGTTTTTAGCGCCGCCGCGGGGGGTCTATATTATGCGTTACGGCCGGCAACTCTCCGAATTGCGGTCGGACCGTCGGGAAGCGACGATCATAAAGTGATTCAGGCGATGGCCGAGGCTTTCGTCAGCGAAAGCAGGACCGTCAGGCTGTCTCCGATCACGACCGACGGAGCAGCCGAGGCCCTCGCCCTCCTCGGTGCTGGCAAGGCAGACTTGGCAGTCGGCCGTGCCGATCTAGAGATGTCGGCCGACGCGCAGACCGTCGCCATCGTGCGGAAGAACTTTGTTGCGCTGTGGTCGCCTTCCGGACTAAGCAAAGGCTCCCAAAAAAAGGCCGCGCCGAAAATCAAGGAAGTAGCCGATCTCGCGGGGCACAAAGTCGGCGTGATCGGCCGAACGCCCGCGAACCCCGCGTTGCTGCGGCTCATTTTAAGCGCTTCCGGCGTGCAGCCGGACATGATCGCGGTAACGCAGTTTGGCACGGACCAACTGGAGGAACTAGCGCGCGACCCGACCCTCGATGCGTTCATGGCGGTCGGCCCCCTCGATAGCAAAATCACCTCCGACGCGATCGCCGCGACGGCTCGGTTGCGAGGCGAGCCGAAGTTTCTCGCGATCGAAGCATCAGAAGCCATCGCCCTGAGGCATCCTCGTTATGAAGCCGAGGAAATCCCACCCAGCGTCTTCAACGCGCAACCGGCCTGGCCGGATGACAAGGTCGAAACGATCAGCGTCAGCCACCTTATCGTGGCGCGAAAAGCTTTGTCTGAAACCACAGTGGCAGCATTTTTCCGGCAGTTAGTCGCGGTGCGTCAGTCGGTCGCCCGGCAAGTGCCTGGCGCCGCACGCATTACCAAGGCGGACACCGAGAAAGACGCCGAGCTGCCGGTACATCGAGGAGCGGCAGCTGTCATCGACGGCACCGAACGCACCTTCCTTGACAGGTACGGTGATTATTTTTGGTTCGCGCTGCTGCTTCTCTCCGGGATCGGTTCGGCCGGAGCCTGGTTACGTCACTATTTGAATCGGGACGAAAGGGAGGAAAGCACCGGCCATCGCAACAGAATCCTTGCCATGGTTTCGAGGGTGCGCACTGCGGAATCCAACCAGGAGGTGCTGGCGATGCAGCGCGAGGTCGACGCCATCATCAGTGAAGCGCTCGAATGCTACGATGACGGCGCCATCGAGGAAGAGGAGTTGGCGGCCTTTGGCCTAGTGCTCGAATTGTTCAATCACGCCACCGTCGAGAGGCGCGCGGCATTGCAAGCGGGCACGCGCGAACCGGTCCGCGGCGGCGCGATAGGCCATAGCCGTACGTCTTCACGATGACACTCCGAGACCTCAAGCACATTGCTCATTGATGCTCCAGGCCCGCGAGAGCGTGCGCAAGAGCCCTTGTTCCAGGGACGAGTGGGAAACCCACGTAATCCGGACGGCAGATAGGATTCGCTTGTTCAAGAGCACACCTCGGCTCCCGAGCTTCCCGACTGCGGCAGCTACGAGGTCCGCCTTCCCGACGGTCACGAGAGCATCTATTTCTATTGGGCAGAGCAGAACGCCCTAGGGATTGAACATCAGATAGAGAGCAGCCAGGATCAGCAGGGCTATCCAGCGCGCACTGCAATCCTCAACCAACTGAGCTGTCGCATGCCCACTCTCCGGCCTTTGACCGTGAGGCCAGCGACCCGCCCGACGCTTGATCCATATCAATGGGACTCGCCGTCTGCGAGAGACTAGCTTTCTGTGAGACCGAAGCGTTGAGTAGTGGAGTTGATAGTGGGATCACCCTTAGCGATCCTTTATCGCTGGGCGCCGCCGCACCGTCGTCGCACCGGGGGCTGCCCCCCGATTACCCCATTCACGATGTCGCGAGCCTGATCGGCCCACGCTACGTCTTTGCTGGCTGGACACAGACTGCGGGTCACGCCTTCGTGTTGAAGGTTGTGACCTGCTTCACCAGTGTTACCACCATTGCCGTCTAAAACGCGCCGGGGGTCAAAGGCGCAAGACCATGGACAAGCAGCGACAACGCATTCCAACCTGGCTCACGGTGGATGTGACCGTAATCGCGGTTTCGCTGATTATTATCGCGGTCGGGGTCTGGATTATTGGTTTCGAGGGCTTTGCGCTCCCTTAACTGTTTTCGATAGCCCGCAGGTGACTCAGCGCGGGCCGTGGATTCGTTTTGTGATCTGAGGCTAGGTAGGTCCAAAGCATGCAACACGATCATGCAGCGGCTAGTGGATGCCAGGTAGATGAGGCTCTGCGTTCGAGACAGTTTGTCATTCGATAATCTGCGGGCGAGCAACGAGGCAGGTATTTCGAGGCTATTTGAGCGAACCTTTGCGATTTGCTGATCTGAATCAACAAACTTGTGATCGGCCGCGTGAGCTATTTCCCACGCATTTAGCCCGACCCGACCTACGACCAGGGCGACTCCAAATTTGGAGGAGCCAATGGAAATCGATGAGGCGAAGCTCCAACGAAATTGGCCCCTTCCGCCTGCAGGCGCCAGGATTCGTAACGCCTTCAACGGCGAGACATTCATTTTCACACACGTCGACGAAAATGCGAATGAGTTTCAGTGCGATGTTTTCATTGAAGCCGGCGGAATGAAGACAGGGACCGGCCGACAACACCTTCATCCCGATGCAGACGAGGAATTCATCGTCAAAGCAGGAAAGTTAAAGCTCATGGTGGATGGTGACTGGTGCATGCTCACCCCGGGTGAAAGGTTTCGCGTGCAGCGGGGAGTGCCGCATCTCTTTCGCAATGGTCACGAGGGTGAGACGTTGTTCACCGCCAAATTCACGCCAGCGCAACAGTTTCTTCGCTTCTTCCTCAACATGTCTATGAACACGGCAAACCATCCCGGATGGTATGACGAAAGGGGCGAGCCTCCTTTGGTGCTTAGGGCTCTAGCGCTTCACGCGTTCGCCGGACACGGTTATGGA
>JGI25404J52841_10000063_pt1 | contig 9329 bp, 14 predicted proteins | sample TabmetS2T1R1_FD_52841 | JGI IMG/M metagenome (IMG submission 52841)
GGCGGGCGCGGCACAATCAGGCGCTGGTCAAGTGGAACGACCCGGCCAATCTCGGCGAGCCGCGCATCGCGATCGTCGAGGACCAGCCGTCGATTTCGAAATACGGCATCCAGAAGACCGACGTCATCGCGGTCGGCTGCACGTCCGAGAGCCAGGCGATCCGCGTCGGCAAGTGGACGCTGTTTTCGGAGAACTACGAGGCCGACACCGTCACCTTCGTCACCGGCCTCAATGCCGCCAGGTCACGACCCGGCGAGATCGTCCAGATCGCCGACATCAACGTCGGCGGCGAACGACGCGGTGGCCGCATCGTCGCGGCGACGACCACCCAAGTGACGCTCGACGCCTCGGTGACCTTCATCGACGGCCCCAGCTACGCGCTGTCCTGCGTCCTGCCGGACGGCCACGTCGAAACCAAGCCCGCCTCGATGCCTGCGGGCGACACCACCGTCGTCAACGTCACGGCGCCGTTCTCCGACGTGCCGCTTACCGATGCGACGTGGGTGCTGGCGTCCTCGGATCTTCAGCCGACGCTGTGGCGCAACGTCACCGTCAACGAGACCGAGCCGGACCGCTACGAGATCACCGCCCAACTGCACCATCCCGACAAATGGAACTACGTCGAGAACAACATCGCGCTGTCGGAGCCGGACATCTCCAACATCGGCACCATGCCGTCGCTGACCAACCTCGTCGCCACCGACTACCTGGTGGCGCTCTCGTCGATCTCGGTCGGTTCGAGGATGCTGATTTCGTGGCAATCGACCGCGCCCGCCTTCGACGTTTCGTGGCGGCCGTTGAACGGCAACTGGCTGAACGCCCGCACCGACCAGGTCAGCCACGACGTCGAGGCGACCGAGACCACCTACGATATCTGGGTGACGCCGATCAACTCCATCGGCCGCCGCGGCCCGACGTCGAGGATCCAGTACACCGTCATCGGCCGCACCGCGCCACCGGCGGATCCGGTCAACTTCCGCATCCAGATCGTCAACGGCGTGGCGATGTTCCAGTGGGCACCCGCGACCGACCTCGACGTCATCATCGGCGGCTCGTTCGAGATGCGCTATTCGCCGAGGTTTTCCGGCGTGACGTGGACGAGCTCCAACACCATCCTCACGTCGATCCCCGGCACGGCGACCACCGTCGAGGTGCCCTATCGGGCTGGCACCTACCTGCTGCGCGCCCGCGACATCCTCGGACTGTTCTCGGTCAACGCCGCCGTCATCATCACCAGTGGACCCGATACCGGCTACACGCCGTTTGTCCGCATCTGCGAGCAGCCCGACTGGCTGGGCAACAAGGTCAACACCGAGGTCCGCATGCCGCAGGAGTGGCTGGTGCTCGGTACCACCGGCGGCGTCTGGGACGACCAGACAGATCCGATGGATACATGGCCGGATGTCGATGTGCTGCCCTACGGCGCATCCGGACCGGCGACCGGCAGTGGCACCTACGACTTCTTCAATCACCTCGACATGGGCGGCGTCTTCGACGTGCGGCTGACCGTCGATATGCTCGCCTTCCCGTTCATCGACGCCGACATCTTCATCGACCAGCGGCCGGGACTGGTGGACGACTGGCAATCGTGGGACGACGCCGGTGAGGACGGTGCCGGCATGGTGACGGTGCGCGTGCGGCAGACGGACGACGATCCGTCATCGCCAGCGGCGCGCTGGACGAACTGGAAGCAGTTCATCTCCGGAACCTATACCGGTCGCGGCTTCCAGTTTCAGGCGTGGCTGACAGCGCCTGGCGGCCAGAACATCGCCATCGAGGAACTCTGCATCCTTGCCGACATCTCGGCGAAGATCGACCAGGGCGCCGACATCGTGTGGGTGCCGACGAAGATGCATATCACCTACGTCGTGAAATTCTTCCTGATCCCGTCGATCGCCATCGCCATCCAGGACGGCGTGGTCGGCGACACCTTCCGCATCACCAACAAGACCCGCGAGGGCTTCGACCTCGAACTCATCGATTCGACCGGAGCCAACATCACCGGGGCGCGAACCTTCGACTGGATCGCGTCCGGCTACTAAGGAGCAATGCCATGGCACAGCACGACCAGGTCATCGACAACGGCAGCGGCCTCACCGTGCGCTCCGACATCAACGCCGCGCTCGCCGCGCTGTTCTCGTCTTCGTCGGGGCCAATCGAGCCTGCGACGATGGTCGCAGGACAGTTCTGGTACGACACGGCTGGTGCCAATCCGGTCGTCCGGCTGCGCAACAGCGCCAACACCGGCTGGATGACGCTCTTCGACAGTGGCAACCCCGCCAACTTCTCGACGTCGCTGACGCTGACCGGCGATGGTGCCGCAGGCATGGTCAACTTCAATGGTGCCGCCCCTGTCGGTCTCGGCTTCGGCGCGGCCGACATGGCGTGGATCGCCAGGACCAGCCCGAACCGTCTCTGCCTTAACGACGCGGCCAACGGCGCTGGCACCGACGTCGCCACCTTCACCGACACCGGCAATGAGACGCTGGTGTCCACCGACCCCGGCGCCACGGCCGGACCGATCCTCGTTCTCGACCGCAACAGCGCCTCGCCTGCGGCAGCCGACGTCCTCGGCGAGATCGATTTCAGGGGCCGGTCCTCGACCGCGCTGCAGCGAACCTATGCGAAAATCTATGGTCGCCTGAGTGCCCCGACCAACGCGGCGGAGGTCGGTGAGATCCTGTTCGAGAACCTGGTGGCCGGCGCATCGCAGCAAGCCTTCCGCCTCACCGGTGCAGACGGCTTTATCGGCGGCAATTTTTCCACCAGTGGCAATTTCACGGCGGGCGGCAACGTTACTGCAAATCAGAACTTCTCTTCCTCGACAGGTATCGTGATTCTTGGGGCAACCGGCGCCGGAACGATCTTTTTCCGGCCTAACGGAGTAGCGAACACAGCCGCGCAGGCGAGCTATTCCAGTGGCGGTCAGTTTTCTATTTCTGCAAATGTGGCTGATCCGATTTATGCATCATCGCCGCAAGGACAGTCCTGCCGTGTCAATCTAGTCGCAGCCAACATTCGCAGTTGGAAGGCTGGCGTCGCTACAGGTGGTGAATATTGGATCTCGGATGAATCGGGTGCGACCGTCGTTCTCAGGCTTGGAAACACAGCCAATCTTCAAAGCATCCTGTCGGGCGGCTTTACCGTCACCGGCAGTGCGTGGAAGCCAGGCGGCGGGCCATGGGCTGATAGTTCGGACGAGCGCATCAAGAATGTCATCGGCCCTTATGATCCAGGCCTTGCCGAGCTTAAGCAACTCAACCCGATCCTCTACACGTTCAAAGGCAACGACACTAATGAGGAGCCGAGCAACGGCTATAATCCCGATGCCGATCCAGATACGCCGGAACCGCCACCGACCGTGCCCTATCCCAACAGTCCGCATTTCCAGGTGGCGACGGACGGCACGCAATTCGTCGGACTGGTCGCGCAGGAGGTTGAAGCGATATTCCCCGGCATGGTGAGCAAGCGCACGGGCTATATCGACGGCGAGCAGGTGGACGATCTCCGCGACCTGAACACCACCAACATGATTTTCGCGCTGGTCAACGCGGTCAAGGAACTGGCCGCACGCGTCGAGGCGCTGGAGGCGAAATAATGTGAGATGGCTGCGCCGATCAACAAACCGCCGCCGGAAAATCATGATGGCCGTGTTTTTGGCTGGCTCACCGCCGTCAAAGGCCTGACGATCACCAACGCCATCGTCATCGTCATGCTGGTGCTTGTGGCAATCCCCTCCTATGTCGTCTATCGCGCCCTCGATGACGAGAAGGTCATGGACAAGATCATGTCCAGTTACGACCAACTGCGCACCGACACATCCTGCCTCGTCAGCCGGTTCAATTTGCGCGGCGGCGCTGAAACGTGGGCCATCGCTAACGGTTTTGCTTATGAGGGCCGTGACCGGTGGGTGGTTTCCGTCATTCTCGACCATCGGCCGAACATTGACGAAATGCGCTCTTACTGCGAGACGCTGAAAGTCTTCGTCGACTTCCTGCGCAATCCGGCGGCTGGCGAGCCAGGCAACAACAACACGCCATCGATCCCGCCCACCGACCCGCCGAACGATCAGCCATTTGGCGGACCACGGTGATGCGCCCGACCGTCCTGTTGCTGGTCCCGATGGCATTGGCGCTCTGTTCCGCCGAGTCGATGAGCTTCACCGGTCCGCAGTGCCGGTTCCTCGAGCAGATGCGCGTCAACGTCACCGGCATCTGCAAGATGCGGCGAGGAAACAATCGTCAGGCGCAAGGCAACACCGCCAGGGACGTGATCGCCTCGTCGCCGCGCGTGTCGGCGGCCGTGCAGCAGGCGAGGCAGACGGCAGCCAGCAACGGACGGCCATCGTCTTCCACTGGATCGCCAAGCGCGCCGGGCAGACCCAGCGCGCCCAGTACGCCAGGCACGCCAAGTGCACCCAGCGCGCCAAGCCTTGCCGCCGCGATCCGGGGACAGGTGAACGCCGCGACCGCCGGTCTCGGCGACAACATCCGGGGACAGGTCAATGCCGCAACCTCCGGGCTGGACGGCCTCGGCGCGCAGATCAGTGGCCAGGTCAACGGCAGCGTCAATGGCAGTCTCAATGGCATCGGAGGAAGAGGAAGGTAAAGGAGAACACCATGCTCAGTCTGTCCGCCCTCATCTCGCTCATCGTCGTACTGGTGGTGCTCGGCGTCATTGTCTGGTTGACCAAGTACGTCGTCGCAACGCTCCCGATCGCGCCGCCGCTCGGACAGGTGATCGTCGTCGTGGTGACGGTGATCTGCTGCCTCTATGGGCTGGTGGTCCTGCTGCAGTTCGCCGGTGTGATGTCGGGAATACCCCTGGTCGTCAGACCGTGAGCTATGCGTGATGATTTCATAGCTCGACCGCGAGCCATGCGTTAACCACATCTTAACCTTTCCACTGCACAAATGTGTTTCTGTGCAAAAGCGGAAAGGCGCAAATATGATAATCGCAGTCCTCAACCAGAAAGGCGGGGTCGGCAAGACGACCATCGCCGTCAACCTGGCGGCGATCTACGCGCGATCGTCGACCAGGGTGCTGCTCATCGACGCGGATCCGCAGGGCAGCGCCATGCAGTGGTCACAGGCGCGGAAGGGCGAGCCACTGTTCCCGGTCATCGGCATGGCGAAGACCACGCTGCACCGCGATCTCCCGGCGATCGCCCGCGACTACGAGATGGTCGTCATCGACGGAGCACCACGCAACAATGACCTCGCGGCCTCGGCGATCATCTCCAGCGATCTGGTCGTGATACCGGTGCAGCCATCGCCGTACGACATCTGGGCCGCAGCCGACACCGTCGATCTGGTCCGCAAGGCGCAGATCTACAAGCCGACGCTCAAAAGCACATTTGTGATTAATCGCAAGATCGCAAACACGGCCATCGGCCGCGACATCGCCGAGGCGCTCGCCGAATTCGCCGACGTGCCGGTCGAGCCGCGCGCCATGCACCAGCGCGTGGTCTACGCCGAGAGCGCCGCGCAGGGGCTGGCCGTGTTCGAAACCAATCCGGCCTGCGATGCAGCGAAGGAAATCGCCATCATCGCCGAATCGCTCGTCTCCAGCCAAACAAGGAAAGCCGCATGACCAAGAAGATCAGTTTCGCGCCGCGCAGCCACGACGCCTTCGTCAAGGCGCAGGCCGATACGCCGCCGACTGTCGAGCCGACGAAGCGCCTGACGATCGAGATGTCCGAGGACTTGCACCGCCGCATCAAGATCACCTGCGCCGCACGCGGCACCGCCATGGCCGACGCCATCCGCGATCTGCTCGAAAAAGAATTCCCCGGCTAAGCACATTAGCGTTAACGAATATTAAGCGGTAGCACGCTAACCATTGGCGGTTGCCGCTTTTTCTTTTTGCCCGCATCATCGACGAACCGCTCCGGTGATTCCTTTTTCGCCAGAGCCTTACGAGGGGACTGCCAGACGAGACAATAAAAAACCCGCCGGGTGGGCGGGCTTCATATTCGGTGAACCGAAGTGACTTGATGTAGCAGTTAAAGTCTCCTCGATTTGCTGAGTGTTTGCAAGAGCTAAGTTCTTGCCACGGAGGAAATTTATGCAAATTTGCATAATCCTCCCGATGAAGACCCGTGCCCTTCCGGTTTATCCACAACCGAAGGACTGATCATGACATTCGACGAGCTTGAACAGCAAGCCCGCAACCTGCGCGGCTGCGATCTGAAGACCTATCACTGCCTCATCAAAATGACCAAGGGCGGCAAGCGGGCGATCCGCGTCGCGGTCGCCATCCTCGTCCAGAAGACCGGCTATTCCGCTCGCATGATCTGGCGGTCGGTCAAGAACCTCGCCGAGGCCGGTCTCATCACCGTGCGCAGGCGGGCGATGCGGATCGGCGGCATCGTCAAGAAGATCGCCAACGAGTACCGCCTGACGCGGCCGAGCGAGACCGTCATCGCCAAGGTGAAGCGCGTGACTGGCGGCTGGAAGAGGGCTGTATGTGCCATGCGTGTCGCATTGACTCTGCCAAAGAATATTTCAGAGGACGCGTTCACCAGATCGGCGGACAGCAACGACGCGATAGAGAGGGCAAGGGCACGGATGAAGGCCTATCGCTGCTGAGTCAGGCGCACACCGAACCGTGCTTCCAGGTTAGCCATGCGCTTTTCGAGGAAATCGATGCGGGCATGGATGAGCCTGTTCATCTTGATCTGCATGAAGACGCAGATGGCAAGGGCACCGATGCCGATGGCTTGGAAGAGGTCGGTCAATGACGTTTGCCTTTCATGGCTTCGATACTGTTGATGCGGCGTTCGCATTCGTGGATGAGGCGCAGCAGGTGGGCGGTGACGACGATGCCAGCGAAGCAGCAGAAGGCCAGCGCGCAGATGAGGATGTTCTGCAGCAGGTCCATCAGTGCTGCGTCTCCTTGCAGGCGACCTTGAACGAGCGCGGATCGTCCGGCCGCCCGGCCGTGGTGACCACGGCGGTGAGCTTGCAGGTGGTGCAGATGAGCGTGTAGTAGCCGCAGCGGCGGGCCGGGTAGGGCAGTGACGTCGAGCAGGCGCGCTTGGCACCCTTCGACGCATCGATATCGACGCCTTTCGGATAGCGCGGATCCGGCTCTGACTGCGGTTCGCGTCCGATGTCGTGCCAGGTAACGGTGAAGGTCACATCATTGCTCCATGTAGTTCTTGAGTTCCTGCTGTGCCCGCTCCCAACTGGCCTTGTCGTTCATGTCGTAGCGGATGACCTTGTCGGCGATGCGCAGCAGCTTCTCCGCGACGACCTTACCTTCGGGCTGGAAGACGATCAGTGGCTTGCCGAGCAGGATGGCATAACCGATCTCGACCGCGATCTTGACGTCCTCCTCGCCCTCGCCAGGCGCGATGGCCATGACGTAGCCAGACTCGCGGATGTGCGGCGCGACCTTGTCGAGGAAGTCGCGGGCAAACGCCTTGAATTCTCGGTTCTTCGCGCTCATGCATGCCCCACGATTTCGGGCTGGCCCTCGAAGCGGGCGATCATCTCCTTCATCAGCGCCACGACGTCCTGCCGGTTGGCACCGTTGGAGATGTAGTTACAGCGGCCGGTGGTGTCGCCGTACGGGAAGACCATCAGCACGAAGCCGACCTGCTTCACTGGCAGCGTCTCGCCGTTGAAGATGTCGTCGAGGCTTCGGGCCAGTTGGACCATCCTCTCGCGGAATTCTTTCTGGATAGGCGCATCGCCGAGGCGGGCTTCCGGCGGCAGCTTGCTGAATGTCGTCATGACGGTTTCCCCTGATTCTGCGGATGGCCGTGGCCGCCGAATAGCCGCGCTTCCATGATCGGCATCAGCCGGCGGATGTGGCTCATCTGCAGTTCGAGCATCGCCTCGCGGATAAAGTCGGGATGACCGGCCAGCCACATGGCCATGAGGTCGCCGAGCACCGCGCCCTGGATGGCGGGATTCTGGCCCGCCATGATCGGCTTGATGGCCTCGACCAGTTTGCCGCTGTCGAGGATGTCGATGTCGAACTCGGTCATCCCGGTTTGCCCTTGATCGCCTCGAGGAACTTCTTCGCCTCGGCTGGCTTGGTTTCGTTGCGCGCCACCTTGATGGCGGCGTCGAAGACCTGTTCGAGGAAAGCCGGACTGTCGGCCAACTGTTCCTGCCAGGCGGGCATCGACAGGTCGAGCGCCTCGACGCGGCTGGCAAGGTTCATGTCCTTGTCGCCCGCCAGTTTCAGCACCTTGTCGATGCATTCCTGCCGCAAGGCCGCCGAGGCCTCAGTCAGGGCCTCGGCGGTTTGACGATCCTCCGGTGCGGCGGTGGAGGGATCGTCGGCGTCGCCAGGGTTGAGGGTTTGCCCTGACGATTTCGCGAACTGGTCCAGTGCGGCGGTCTGGTCCTGCTGCTTGGCCAATGGCGGGAAGACGTCGTCGGCGAGCGCCATGCCTTCGGCGATCGCCCTGAGACCGGATATGACCCGCGCGACATCCGGTGCCAGCCAGTTCTTTGCGCCGCGGCCAACGACATGTTCGGCTCTGGCAATCTCAATGTTGTGCTCGGCCAGCCGTTCGGCGACGCGACCGCGCCAGCGTTCGAGATCCATGCCGATCTTGCGGACGAGATTTTGCTTGCACTCTTCCAGCAGGAAATCGGCTTCCATGTCCAAGACGTTCAGGACGACATTGCGTTCGGCTTTGCTAATGCCGACTTGATAACTAATGTCGGTGCGCCGGTCGGCATTGTCGCCCATGGTGCCGCCTGACGACTTCCGCTGCATAAACGACCGCTCCATTTCGATGCCGTTCTCGTAGTCGACGAACACTGCATGGAACCGCCAGTGCGTGCCAAGATCCACGATGATCGGGCATGACACATGGCAGTTGCGATAGGCGCGCACCAAAGCGTTCGCGCCCTTGATGGTGACGCCCTCGACGATGTCGGTGGTACCCTTCTTGTTGTTCTTCACCTCCCACCGATAGTAACCACGATCGCCGAGCATGGCGGCATGGTCGCGCAGTTCGGCGAGGATCGCCGATCTGTTGCGCTTCTCCTGCACCTGGATGGCGCCGTGCGGAATATCCAGCCGCGCTGGTGCGATGGAGGGCGCGGCGATCACAGGCAGAGTCGATTGTGTCTGCCTGGCGAATTCGTCGAGCGCCGATCTGTTTTCTTGAGCTTCCATGACTCATCCTACCTTTCGTTGCTGCCCAGCCGTGTCTTTGCGGATCTCACCCGACCAGAGCCAACCTCGCCATACCGGATCTCGGCTGCCTCACCGTGCTTGCCGTGGCTCGTCTCGCCCGGCCAAACCAAGCCGGATCTGCCTCGCCGCGCCTTACCGAACCACATCCCACGATGCCTGACCTA
>JGI25404J52841_10000067_pt1 | contig 9170 bp, 9 predicted proteins | sample TabmetS2T1R1_FD_52841 | JGI IMG/M metagenome (IMG submission 52841)
CCGCCGCAGCCGGCCAAGATATGGCTTGAGCGATGTCCTGATCGCCTCCGGATCGGTCACCGCCGTGGTCTGAAGCACCACCTCGCCCTTGTCGTCGACCACGCAAATCGCGCTCTCGTCCATGCCGACATCCAGTCCACAGAAATAGTCCATGCGCCGCCTCCCGCGTTGCTGAGGCGACCCAGTTTGCGCGTTGTTCAGCCGGCGAGCCACTTGACCGGCCGCCGCAAATTCCGCCGCAGACCGATTACGGGCGGCACTGGTCGCGTCGGATCGGCGTTGCGGTCCTTTCGACAGGTCGAACGCCTCGGGCCGTCGCCTGTTCTCGAAGGTGCCTCCATAGGAACCGTTTGGCCTTCGGCATGTTGCAGTCGGCTTGCGCCAAACCGTCTTCCACCCGAGGAAATTACGATGGAACGCATACTCTTCGCTCTTGTGGAAGCACCTTATTGTCGGCTTCCGCCCTCGCACAGTCGGTCGGTGAGAAGACGGCCATCAATTCTACCCTCAGCATAGCTCCCAAGACGGAGGATTGCATCAAGGAGGCGGCCATGAGCGACATGCTTGAGATCGAGGCAGCCAAGATCGCTCAGCAAAAGGGCAATGCAGACGAGAAGATGTTCGCCGAGAAGATAGTGGCTGACCACTCCAAGACGACTTCGGAACTCAAGAGTATGGTGTCCGTGGACATGCAGGGCGCCATCCCGCAGTCTCGTTGTTTGAGCGCTATTCGGGTGGCGGCGACAATGCGAAGCTGAAGGACTGGGCCGGCAAGACGCTACCTGCCCTCCGGCATCACCTGGAAATGGCGCAATCTCTGGACAAGAACCGGAAGTGACGCGCAAGCAGGAAGCTCAAGCCCAAGCGATGGCCGGCAAGAAGCTTGCGAAAAAGAAGAAAGACCGAGCAGGACGGTTTTCTGCAGCGCCTAGGTCCGGGGCTGATCACCGGTGCTTCGGACGACGATCCTTCCGGAATCGGACCTTAGGCGATGAAGGGGCTCTTCGATACCCTTAACATCGTCTACGGCGAGGACGAGAACCGCGGATTCCTCAAGCTGAATGCGATTTCGCTGTCGTTTACAGTCGCGGGCGTTGCATTCGTGCTGACAGCACTCGGCTCGATCGTCGTCGTTCCCATCATCCTCAGTTATCTCGGCCTTTCGGGCGCGAGCGATCTGCTTATCCGCATCGGACGGTGGCCGGCGATGTATCTCGTGATCGCATTGGCGGTGGCGATCGTATATCGCTATGGTCCCAGCCGCGAGGCGCCGCGATGGGGTTGGCTCACCTGGGGAAGCGCCCTCGCCGCCCTCGGCTGGCTTTGCGTCTCGGGACTGTTTTCCTGGTACGCGGCCAGCTTCGGCAAGTTCAACGAGACCTACTGGTCTCTCGGCGCGGTCATCGGTTTCATGACATGGCTCTGAATATCGGCCATCGTCGTCCTCCTGGGCGCGGAAATGAATGCCGAAATGGAGCATCAGACGGCTCGCGACACGACGACCGGGCCGTCGAAACCGTTGGGCGCGCGGCGCCAAAGTAGCCGATACGGTGGGAGCGGCCCAGGATTGACGCGGGCCGGCATCGCGAGTTCGGCGGGCCACCGACATCGGCCTTCCGCAGTTCTTACCGCTCAGGCATTGTCGAGGATATCTCTCACGAGTCCTTGGCCCGCCTTCTGCTTAATCTGATCCGTGGAGCATTGGTCGGGACGCTTGTCCGGCCGCCATCGAAGGATCGACGTACCGTGCCGGAACCGCCCGCCCGTGAAGTGATCGTAAGAAACCTCGACGATGTATTTCGGCTTCACCGGCGTCCACTCGGAAGATCGCTTGGTCGACCATCGGCTCGGGCCGCCCGGCGCGTTTCCAGTGAAGCTTCGCTTCGCGGTGATCTTCTCGAGCTTGTCGGTCAGCGCGGGCCTGTCGTTCGCCTTGATGGCGGACGAAAAGCCGACGTGGTGCAGCAGGCCGCCGGCATCGTAGAGGCCCAACAGAACGGATCCCACAACCTTTCGCCCGGCTTGCGCCTTCTCGGCGTATCGGAAGCCGCCGATCACGCAGTCCGCACTGCGGTACTTCTTGATCTTCTGCATGCCTTCGCGGTTGCCGGCCTGATACGGCAGGTCGATCCGTTTTGCGATTACCCCGTCGCTGCCTCCGCCGGCCGACCGCAACCACCGGTCCGCATCCTTGGACGACCGAGCGACGGGCGAGAGCCTGAAAAACGCGTTTCCCGCCAGTCGTCTCCTGGCGAAATCTTCCAGAAATGGCCGCCGCTCGGACAGCGGCTGGGAAGCGATATCCCTCTTGCCGTCCCTGAGCATATCGAACGCCAAGTACAACGCAGGAGTTTCCGCGGCCAGTTTTTTCACACGGCTCGCCGCCGGATGGATGCGCTGAAGCAAATCGTCGAACGAGAATTGGCCTTCGACCGGGACAACGATCTCGCCGTCCAGGACGAAGCTCTTCGCCTTCACGGCGAGCGCAGCGGCAACGATCTCCGGGAAATATCGTTTCAGGTCTTGACCGCTTTTCGAGAACAGCGCGACGTCGCCGTCATCGCGCGCGAGAATGCAGCGGAAGCCGTCCCACTTGGGTTCGTACTGCCACCCGGGGCCCTCCGGTATCTCGTCGGCCGACCGCGCCTCCATGGCGGCGAGCGAGGTGGACGCTCTCGTCATGCGGCTTTGCGTTTCCGGCCGTGTGCCTTCGACCGCTTCGGCTTTCTGGTGGACCTCCTCTGTTGCCTGCGGCCGAGGCTCTGCTTCAACGCGTCCATCAGGTCGATTACATTACTTTGCTCCTCCTTGGCTTCCGGCACCTCGATTGTCTTGCCGGAGGCCTTCCGTTTCACCAACGCCTTGAGTGCGGTCTCGTACTTGTCCTTGAACTTGGCGGGGTCGAACTTCGACGCCTTGGTTTCGAGCAGGTGCTCGGCCAGATCCACCATGTCCTTCGATATCCTGGCGCTCGGAATATCGTCGAAGTAGTCGTCTTCGTCCCTGAGCTCGTACGGATACCGAAGCGTTGTGCCTAGCAGACCCTTGCCCAAGGGCTTCAGCGCAATGACGTGCTCCCTGTTCGAGAGCACCACCCTTGCAAGCGCCACCTTCTCTTGCCGTTTCATGGCGTCGCGGATCACCACGAAGGCATCGGCGCAGACCTTGCCATTGGGCACGATGTAGTAGGGCTTGTCGAGATATCTATCGTCGATGTCGTCCGCGGGTACGAAGTCGTCGATCTCGATCGTATGGGTGCTCTCCAGCTTGACGGTGTCCAGTTCATCCTCCTCGATCTGGACGTACCGGCCTTTGGAGAGTTCGTAGCCCCGGCCCTTGTGGTCCTTGTCCACGACCCGGCCGGTCCGCTCGTCGACCATCTGCTGCTTCAGCCGATGGCCGGTCCTGATGTTGATCTGATGAAAGTGGGTCTTTTCGGCTTGCGTCGACGCCGGATAGAGCGCGATCGGACAGGTGACCAACGAGAGCTTCAACGATCCCTTCCAATANGCACGCGGCGCCATTCGAGTCCTCCGACTGAGAGGAACTTTAACGGACGCGGGAACTTTCCGTTCCAGTGTCATGAGGTGCCGCATGGTGAAGAAACAGCTCGCCAAGTATCGAGCCAAACGAGATTTTTCGAAGACGGCGGAACCCAGCGGAAACGCCAAAGTCAAGAAGGCGAAGGATCTTCGGTTCGTGATCCAGAAGCATGCGGCGTCTCACCTCCACTACGACCTGCGGCTCGAGCTCGACGGGGTCTTCAAGTCCTGGGCCGTGACGAGAGGTCCGTCTCTCGACCCCCACGACAGGCGGCTTGCAGTCGAGGTTGAGGACCACCCTCTGGACTACGGCGACTTCGAAGGCACCATTCCGAAGGGCCAGTACGGCGGCGGCACCGTGATGGTGTGGGATCGAGGCTTCTGGAATTGCGACGACCCGCAAAGGGCCTATCGCAAGGGCAAGCTCGATTTCACGTTGGAGGGCAAGAAGCTCCACGGCAGCTGGATCCTCACCCGGATGCGCAATCGTGAGGGCGAAAAGCGCACCAACTGGCTGTTGATCAAGCATCGCGACGCGTTTGCACGCGAGGGAAAGAAGAACAAGATTTTGGACGAGGACGCCTCAGTGGCCTCCGGCCGCTCGATGGACGACATCGCGGCCGGCAAGGGGCGAGGCCCGAAAGCGTTCATCACGGGAAGCGGATCGCGGGCATCGGCGAATGCCGAATCGACCTCGCATCGTGCCGCGTCGAACACGTACGCTGCTCAGAAGCGGTCTCGGCCGTACGCGGCGCGGTCGAAGCGGTCTTCGGCCAAGAAAGCGAGCAGGAAGAAGCGCGCGTCCGACAGAGACATGCCGACCTTCGTGCCGCCGCAACTCTGCACATCGGTCGAACGCCCTCCCGCGGGCAGCGATTGGGTTCACGAGATCAAATTCGACGGCTATCGCATCCAGCTGCGCGTCCAGAACGGCGACGTGACGCTCAAGACCCGGAAGGGCCTCGACTGGACGACCAAATTCGGTTCCGCCATTCCGAAAGCGGCCAGCGAACTGCCCGATTGCCTCATCGACGGAGAGATCGTCGCCCTCGATCATCGCGGCTCTCCGGATTTTGCAGGCCTGCAGGCCGCGCTGTCCGAGGGCAAAACCGACGACCTGATCTTCTTCGCCTTCGATCTGCTCTTTCTCGAAGGCGAGGACCTGCAGAGCCTGTCTCTCATCGACCGAAAGAGCGCTCTCGAGAAACTCCTCGAGAAGATCTACGGCGAGCATCAGGCGGAGATCCGGTATGTCGAGCACTTCGAAAGCGGGGGTGATGCCGTCCTCAAGTCGGCGTGCCGGATGTCACTGGAGGGCATCGTCTCTAAGCAGGCGGACGCGCCCTACGCGTCGGGGCGCAGCGAGAGCTGGACAAAGGCCAAATGCCGCGCCGGACACGAGGTCGTCATCGGCGCCTGGAATAGCAACGGAAGCCAATTCAGGTCGCTGATGGCCGGCGTATACCGCGGCGACCATCTGGTCTATGTCGGCAACATCGGAACAGGGTTCGGCGCCGAGAAGGTTTCGCGCCTGATGCCCGCGCTCAAGGCCGCAGCTTCGGAAAATAATCCGTTCGGGGGAAAGAACGCTCCGCGCAAGACGAACGGCGTGCATTGGCTCAAGCCGAAGCTCGTGGCTGAGATCGAGTTTGCGGGCTTTACCGGTGCCGGCATGATCCGGCAGGCGGCGTTCAAGGGACTTCGTCAGGACAAGCCCGCCAAGGAAGTCGAAGCCGAAACTCCCGCGCCGTCCGACAAAACCGACATTGCAGCGCCGGCGCCGGCGAGGCCAGGCGGTCGCGGAAATTCTTCGTCCGGCGAGGACGTAGTAATGGGAGTGACCCTAAGTCGCCCGGACAAGGTCCTTTGGCCCGACGAGGGCGAGGCCCCCGTCACCAAGCTCGATCTGGCGCGGTACTTCGAGGACGTCGGCGCGTGGATGATGGAGCACCTCAAGGGCCGTCCCTGCTCGATCATCCGGGCACCCGACGGAATCGNCGGACAGCGCTTCTTCCAGCGGCATTCGATGAAAGGCGGATCCAATCTTCTCGAGGAAGTTTCCGTTTCCGGTGATCGCAAGCCGTACGTGCAGATCGATCGTATCGAAGGACTTGCAGCCGTGGCGCAGAGCGCCGGCGTGGAACTACATCCATGGAATAACCAGCCCGGCGACCCGACCCTCCCCGGCCGTCTCGTCTTCGATCTCGATCCCGCACCGGACGTTGGTTTCGACGTCGTCATCGAAGCTGCGAACGAAATGCGCGACCGGCTATCCTCACTCGGTTTGGTTTCCTTCTGCAAGACCACCGGGGGGAAGGGTCTGCACGTCGTGACGCCGCTTGCGCGTCTAAGAAAGGGGCAGCGGCTGACCTGGGCCGATGCGAAGCAGTTCGCCCGGGACGTCTGCAGTGCGATGGCTGCCGACAGCCCGGACCGCTTTCTCATCAACATGAGCAAGGCGAGGCGGACGGGTAAGATCTTCCTCGACTACCTTCGTAACGACCAATTCTCGACCGCTGTTGCGCCTCTATCGCCTCGCGCCCGGCCGAACGCCCCGGTGTCCATGCCCCTGACATGGCCGCAGGTGAAGAGTGGCCTGGATACCGCGGCCTACACGGTCCACACGGTTCCGCGCCTTCTGAAGAAAACGAAGGCGTGGGCCGACTACTGCGATGGCGAGCGATCGCCGCTGGAGGCGATTGCGCGGCTCCATGGGTCGGGCAGGCGCGCAGCCTGACAACGGGCGTCGGAGATCCATGCCGCGACCAGCCGGGCGATTTGAATGGAGCGCTGGGCGTTGAGCAATGAGCAGTCCCGTATGAAAACCGGTGATTGGGAATAGATCGCGCGTTCCGATGCCAACCAGGGGGCTGCCATCTCAAGCTTGAGTTACTATCGCCAGCGAGGAGAAAAAGCCCATGAGTTTTTCGGTAGATTGGCAATCCGTTTTCGTGCCGGGTATCGGGGTCGCCGAAGTCATCATTCGCGGAAGCATCATGTATCTGTGCATGTTCGCGATTTTGCGATTTGTAGGGCGGCGTCAGGCGGGGCATTTCGGGCCCGCCGATCTGCTGGTCATCGTCATGATCGCCGACGCTGCGCAGAATGGTCTTGGAAAAGATTACAGCTCGGTCACCGAAGGCGTAGTTCTCGTTCTGACCATCGTCGGATGGGAGTATCTCCTCGACTGGCTTTCATTCAGATTTCCTTCCATCCGTCCACTTTTAAAGCCTACGGCGCTTAAATTGATTCAGAATGGTCGTCTGGAGAAGAAAAATTTGCGCAAGGAAATGCTCTCCGAGGACGAGCTGAAATCTCAGCTTCGCGAATTGGAGATCGAAAGCTACGACGAAGTCAGACTTTGCACACTGGAGGGAGACGGTCGCCTTAGCGTGCTTAAAAAGAGGAGCAATCCGTAAGTCCAAGCCATATAGACACGGCTGGCGGGCTCCATAAAGGCCATCGTCGAATCACTTGATGGTGCAGACGCGCTCCCCGGCAAAGTGCGGAAAAAGATAAACCAGACGACGGCCATTCCGGCCGCAACTGTGATCAGGCTTATCAAGAGAAGATGGATGGACCGGGCTTCCGCTTGCCGCGCCTCCGTAGGCGTTTCAATGATGATTCCATGCTTCCCGTGACCATTTTTCGTCCTTCCACGGTCTCGCGGTGCCTGTCAGCGCGACGCGCTTTTAAGTATTGGAGATTTCTGCTCGGCTGCGCTCGGCGTGGTTAGTGGCCAACGGGTTTGGAGATCGGGAAGAAGGGTCAACAGGTCTTCGGCCACTAAAAAGCACCCAGCTTCCGTCAGCGCCGCGCGGGTAAAGCCCCCCGTCAGGACGCCGCCCGCGGAAGTGCCAGCCTCCAGGCCGGCCTCGGCATCATAAGGAGTATCGCCGATCATGACGGCTTCCGACGCGGGAAGCCCAAGCTTTCTGAGCGCGATCCCGACGAGCCGCGGATCAGGTTTGCCGTGCTCGACATGGATCTTCCTGAGTATCGTCACTCGTGAAACAGCAGGTACAACAAGCCACCAGCATCGCTTTGGCATTGTAAAGGACTGTTCGGACCCATGCCGATAAACGGAGACCCAGGGCCGACTTACCATCGGGAACTGGCATCCGATAACGCCGTTATTATCTGGTGGACTCTGATTGTGAGTCTCAGTTGCGCACAAAAATGATGGCCAAACCACCTGGACCAAATGCGACAAGACCACCGGCAAATTCGTAGAGCAGAAGAAGGGCGGGGCAGAAGAGATTCAAAGGCGTCCGCGAGAAGAAGCCAGCGTGACGCGTCGGGAGATGAGTTGAGTGCCGGCCGCCGATGCTAACACGGTAGCGAGACTGCTGCGGGAATACGCACAGCGAACCGCCTTGCGCGGGGGCAATCCGTACAGGGCCAAGGCCTATTCACGGGCCGCGGACAGCCTGGCAGCTCTTGCCATCCCCCTCAACGCCCTCGTTGCCGAAGACCGGCTCATGGACATCCTCGGCCTGGCGTTGGCACCAGGCGGCGCTGGAGTTCAGCTGCATGCTGAGCATCAATTCGGACGCGCACTCGATCACCGAGCTCGACCACATGCACTGGGGCGTCGTCATGGCCAGGAAGGGCGGCGTTCCTGCCGAGCGAGTCTTGACGCGATGCCTCTTGCGGAGATCACGCGCTGGCTTCGCCAGAAGCGGCGCTTGCTCGCCCGCGCCACCTGATGCCGCAGCGGCACAATCTCTCGCTCAAGGGAAGGGTGGTGGCTGTTGCCGCCGATCCTGGACACCACTTCAGCAAACCGATCCAGGACCGCATCGTCCTGGTGGAAGGCTACGGCGTCGAAGGCGATGCCCACGGCGGCCCTTTCGTCCGGCACCGCTATCTGGCCCGCCGCCGGCCCCGCCTGCCCAATCTGCGGCAGGTCCACCTGATCTCGTCCGAGCTCTTCGCATTCCTTCTCGGGACCGGCTTCGAAGTCGGCGCCGGCGACCTTGGCGAGAACATCAGCACCGCCGGCCTGGACCTTGAGCGAATGCCGCTCGGGACCCTGATCGAGCTTGGACCCTCGGCGGTCGTAGAGTTGACCGGGCTCCGGACGCCCTGCGTCCTGATCGACCGCTTCCAGGCTGGCCTTAGACGGCACGTCCTCGCGCCCGCGGAAACGGGCCCTCCGTTCAAGTCTGGGGTGCTGGGCGTGGTCCGGGCCGGCGGGACGGTCGCGGCCGGCGATACCGCTCGGGTTCGGCCCCCGGCCTCATTTCGCGCCTTGCCCGCTCTGTAGGTGACGCTCTGCATAACTTGGCGGCCTCACAGCAGACCGTAGCCTTTGCGCCGAAGCCTTCGCTTGTCGGACGGAACTCAGGATGCATACTCGTTCCTACCCTCCCGTCGCACCCTGTCCGGCCATGGCGCGAAAATCGACTCTGCCTCATCGCCTGCAGCCCATGCTGGCCACGCTGACCGATTCGCCGTTCGACGATCCCAATTGGGTCTTTGAGGACAAGTTCGCCGCCTGAGCGCGGCGTACGGAGTGTTCTTGACCGCGTGCCGATTGAAATCCGGTGACCGTCATTCCACCAGACGGGGCCGCGCTCGCCCACGCTTCTCTTGGCCTCGTCCACGAGTCGATGCGCGGCCGCC
>JGI25404J52841_10000075_pt1 | contig 8877 bp, 6 predicted proteins | sample TabmetS2T1R1_FD_52841 | JGI IMG/M metagenome (IMG submission 52841)
GTGCCCGTACATCATGGTGGCCGAGGTGCGCAGGCCGAGTTCGTGCGCGGTGGAGATCACCTCGATCCACACCGAGGCGGGCAGCTTGCCCTTGGTCAGCACCCAGCGCACCTCGTCGTCGAGGATCTCCGCGGCCGTGCCCGGCAGCGAGCCGACGCCCGCCTGGATGGCCCGGATCAGCCACTCCCTGATCGGCAGGCCGGTGCGCGAGGCCCCGTTCACCACCTCCATCGGGGAGAACGCATGAACGTGAAGATCCGGGCAGCGCCGCTTGACTTCGGAAGCGATTTCGAAATACGCTGTCCCTGGCAGGTCGGGATGGATGCCTCCCTGCATGCACACCTCGGTGGCACCGGCTTTCCAGGCCTCGGCGGCACGGTCCCCGATCTGCTGCAACGACAGCGTGTACGCGTCGGCATCGGTCCGGCGCTGGGCGAACGCGCAGAACCGGCAGCCGGTGTAGCAGACGTTGGTGAAGTTGATGTTGCGGGTGACGACGTAGGTCACGTCGTCGCCGACGACCTCGCGGCGCAGCGCGTCGGCGATGCCGGCCAGCGCCTCCAGGTCGGGCCCGTCCGCGGCCAGCAGGGCGAGAGCCTGGTCGTCGGTGAGGGCGGCCGGGTCGCGTTCGGCCTGGCGGAGGGCGGCGGCGGTCTCGCCGGGGCGGAGGATGGCGGGAGCGCCGGCCTCGGCCGCGTTGGCCATGGCCGGGCGGGAGGCCGTCGCGGGGGCGGGCGAGCCGGTCCGTTCGGCTATCTCGTCCCAGTCGCCGTAGACCTCGGCGAAGTCCTCCCGGCGGTCATGGGTGCGGCCGGCGGTGTCGATGGTGACGTGCAGGTCCGTGCGGCCGGATCCGTCCTGGGCCTGAGGGTCCCAGCCGCCGTCGGGCTCCTGCCACGGCAGGCCGGCCGGCCGGGCGTCCTCGGCGGCCAGCCCCGTCGCCGGGTCGGCCAGCGCGGCCACATGCCGGGCCAGGCGCGGGTCCAGCCAGGGCTCGCGCAGGTAGGGCGGGTAGATCGTCAGCCGCTCGCGCAGCGTGAAGCCGGCCTGGGCGGTGTGCGCCGCGAGCTCGTCGATGGCCGGCCACGGGCGCTCGGGGTTGACGTGGTCCGGGGTCAGCGGGGAGACGCCGCCCCAGTCGTCGATGCCGGCCCGCAGGATCAGGTCGTACTGCGCGCCGACCAGGTTGGGTGGCGCCTGGATGCGGGCCTTGGAGCCGAGGACGAGCCTGGTGACGGCGATCGTCGCGGCCAGGTCGTCGAGCTCGGCGTCGGGCGCGTCGCGCATCTTGGTGTCCGGCTTGGCCCGGAAGTTCTGCACGATGACTTCCTGGACGCCGCGGTACTCACGGGCGACCTTGCGGATGGCGAAGACCGACTCGGCGCGCTCGGCCAGGGTCTCGCCGATGCCGATCAGGATGCCGGTGGTGAACGGGACGTTGCTGCGGCCGGCGTCCTCCAGGACGCGCAGGCGCACGGCCGGGTCCTTGTCCGGGCTGCCGAAGTGCGGGGCGCCCTTGGTCGTGTAGAGCCGGTTTGCCGTCGTCTCGAGCATCATGCCCATGGACGGGGCGACCGGCTTGAGCCGCTGGAAGTCCTGCCAGGACAGCACCCCGGGGTTCAGGTGCGGGAGCAGGCCGGTCTCCTCCAGGACGCGGATCGCCATCGCCCGGACGTAGGACAGGGTGTCGTCGTAGCCGTGCTCGTCCAGCCATTCGCGGGCCTGGCGCCACCGGTCTTCCGGCTTGTCGCCCAGGGTGAACAGGGCTTCCTTGCAGCCAAGTTCGGCCCCCTGGCGGGCGATGGTCACGATCTCGTCCGGCTCCAGGTACAGGCTGTGCAGCCGGTGCGGGACGGTCGCGAACGTGCAGTAGCCGCAGCGGTCCCGGCACAGCCGGGTGAGCGGGATGAAGACCTTGCGCGAGTAGGTGATGACGTTCGGGCGTCTCGCGGCCTCGAGGCCGGCGTCCCTGGTCCGGCTCGCGTAGCCGAGGAGTTTGTGCAGGTCTTCGCCGCGGGCGTGGAGCAGGACCGTCGCCTCGTCCACGTCGAGCGGCTTGCCGTCCCTGGCCCGGGCCAGCGTCCGGCGCATGGCCGACGCGGTGGGCGCGCCGGCTCCGGAGGCGGCGCGCGCTTCGGTTCGGCTGGTTCGGCTATCCCCTTCCGGCTCAGTGACCTCGCCATTACCAGAGTCTCCGCGGAAATCGCCCATGTTCGAACCTTACGTGGCTACCTTCGCTCCGCTCGCAGGACCCCGCTGGGCCGCGGGTCAGAACGAGCGGTAGTCGCGGACAGACATGCGGGGACCGCGGCGCGGGGGGGCGCTGCCGCCCAGCTCGACCAGGCGGGTCACCCGGTAGCGGTGACCGGCGTAGGGGGCGAGGAGCTCGAGCATGCCGGCGTCGTCGGTCTTGCGGCGGGCCAGCGTCCAGCCGACCACGTTCGGCAGGTGGTAGTCGCCGACCGAGACCGCGTCCGGGTCGCCCATGGCGCGCTGCCTGATCTCGGCCGAGGTCCAGGCGCCGATGCCGGGCAGGGCGCGCAGGCGGCGGTCCGCTTCGGCCGGGTCCAGATCCTGGGTCTCCTCGAGCCGGGCCGCTACCGCCGCGGCGTTCATGATCGTGCGGGCGCGCACGCCCTCCACGCCGGCCCGGTGCCAGTCCCAGGAGGGGACGCGCGCCCAGGTCCGCGGCGGCGGCACCACGCGCATCCCGGCCGGCGCCGGCCCCGGGGCCGCCTCGCCGTACTTGAGCAGCAGAAACCGCCAGGCCCTGTGGGCCTCGCGGCCGACCACCTTCTGCTCGAGGACCGCGGGCACCAGCGCCTCGAACACCCGGCCGGTCCGGCCGACCCGCAGCCCTTCGTAACGCAGCACCAGCTCGCCCACCACCGGGTGGTGCGCGGCGAAGCCGGATCTGTCGTCGTGGAAGCCGAGCCAGCCGGGCACCCGGTCGAGCAGCCAGCCCGCGCCGGGACCCCAGGTCCGGGCGGTGATCGCCGGCTGGCGTGCCCGCAGGCACAGGGTCGCCGGGCCGTCCGGGGTCAGCGACGTGCGCCAGACGGCGCCGGCCGCATCGGCGGCGTAGGTCGGATCGCCGCCGCCGCGGCGGTGCACCGACAGTGTGAGCGGGATGTCGACCGGGAACGGCGCGGAGAAGTCGCGGCTCAGCCCGTGGTCCGTGGTCAGGGCACTCCGGGGCGGGCCCGCGGTCATCGCGGCTACACGTCGGAGGAAAAGCGGACCGAGGTCGGCTCGAGCCGAGTACCCGGCCAGACCCTGATGCCGCGGGCCAGCTCGTTGCCCGCGCCGATGTAAGCCTCGTCGCCGATCACCGCGTCGTGCAGCTCGGCGCCGGGCGCGACGATGGCGCCGCGGCCGAGGATGGAGTCGCGCACCACGGCGCCCTCGCCGACGGCGGCCCCGTCGAACAGCACGCTGCCGAAGACGGTAGCGCCGCCGCCGACCGAAGCGCCCACGCCCACCACGGTCCCGCCCGACACGTCCGCGTCATCGGCCACCCTCGCGTCGGCCAGCGCCAGCGCGGGCCCGTGCGGGCCGGGCACGGCCGGGCCGGGCAGCCGCCCTAGCACCAGGTCGCAGGAGCCGCGGACGAAGGCCTGCGGCGTCCCGACGTCGAGCCAGTACGCCGACTCGTGATAGCCCATGACCAGCGCCCCGGCCTCGATCAGCCCGGGGAACGTCTCCCGCTCCACCGACACCCGGCGCCCGGCCGGGATCTGGTCGATCACCTCGCGGCGGAACACGTAGCAGCCGGCGTTGATCCGGTTCGTCACCGGCTCCGGCGTCTTCTCCAGGAACGCGGTGACCCGGCCGGTCTCGTCGGTCGGCACCACCCCGAACCGGGACGGGTCCGCCACCTCGACCAGGTGGAGCGTTACCGCGGCGTCGGTCTTGACGTGCAGGTCGATCTGCGCGGTCAGGTCGTGCCCGGACAAGATGTCGGAGTTCAGCACCACCACCGGGTCGGCCGGGCCGTGGCCGCGCAGGGACCGGGCCGCGTTGCGGATGCCGCCCGCNGTGTCCAGCGGCTGCTCCTCCTGCACGTAGTCGATCGACAGCCCGAACTCCCCGCCGTCCCCGAGCACCGAGGCGAACATCTCCGCCTTGTAGCAGGTGGCCAGGACCACGTGGGTGACGCCGCCCGCCGCCGCCCGGGTCAGCAGGTGCGCCAGGAACGGCACGCCCGCGGTGGGCAGCAGCGGCTTGGGCGCGGACAGGGTCAGCGGCCGCAGCCGAGTGCCCTGGCCCCCGACGAGGACGATCGCCTCAAGTGGTTCGCGCGGCATGAGAAGACAGGCTACACGGCGCTAACGTCAGCGGCGGTCTGTTCGGCCGCGCGCCGGTAGCTGGCCATGTGCGCCTCGGCCGAGGCGGCCCAGGTGAATTCCTGCGCCCGGGCGTAGCCGGCCTCGCTGAGCGCGTCCCGCCGGGCGGCGTCGCCGAGCAGGGCGCGGAGCGCGTCGCGGATGCTGTCGGAGTCGGGTTCGGTATACGCGACGGCCTCGCCGCCCACCTCGGGCAGCGAGGTGCAGTGGGTGGTCAGCACCGGGGCGCCGCACGCCATCGCCTCGAGCACCGGCAGCCCGAACCCCTCCCCGCGGCTCGGGAATGCCACCACCGTCGCCCCGCCGAGGAAGCCGGGCAGGTCGGAGAAGCGGAGGTAACCGGGACGGATCAGGCGCAGGTGCGGCGGCACCGAGGCCACCGCGGCGTCCACTTCCTCGCTCCAGCCCCCGCCGCCGCCGAGCACCAGCGCGGGCGGGTTGTCCAGGTCGGCCACGGCCCCGGCCCAGCCGGTGATCAGCGAGGCCACGTTCTTGCGCGGCTCGAGCAGGCCGAGGAACGCGATGTAGGGCTTGGCGTGCAGGCCCAGCCGGTTGGACACCTGCAGGACCTGCTGCGGGTCGGGCCGGTGGAAGAGCCGGTGGTCCACGCCGTGGTACGCGACGTCGATCTTGGTCGGGTCGGCCTTCAGCACCCGCTCGAGCTCGTCCCTGGTGGCCTTGGACGGCACGATGAGCCGGGCCGCGCGGCGCGCCGCGGTCCGGATGGCCGACTTGAAGAACATCGCGCCGACCGGGCTGTAGAGCTCGGGCTCGGTGAAGAACGTGACGTCGTGCACGGTCACCACGGTGGGCCGGCCCGGCCGCAGCGGCATCGAGTAGTAGGGCACGTGGATGACGTCGGCGTCGACCTGCTGGGCCACCACCGGCAGGCCGCTCTGCTCCCAGGCCAGCCGGGCGGACCGGTGCGCGAGCGCCGTCGGGCCGGCCACCACGCGGGCGTGCGGGGCAAGCCGCTCGTACCGTTCCTCGTCGGCGCGCTGGCAGACAACGGCCAGGTCCGCGCCTGCGACGTCAAGAGCGCCGATGAGCCCGTCGACGTACCGGCCGAGCGCCCCCCGGTCGGCTGGCACGTCGGTCGCATCAACTAGTACGCGAGGTGCCACGACCGCACTTGCTCCTTCCCTGGGCCACCCGGGCAGGCAGGCTGACCAGAGCTCGCGTCAACCGCACGGCCCCGGCATGCCTTCGTGGATGTCCCGTCAACTATGAAGCCTACGCCCTGCGCCGAGTCACCGGTTAGCACTTCCCCCCTGGCTGGCCGCGTGCCGCCCGTCGCGCGGCCCCTGGTGCCGGGCGCGGATGAGCACGATGGCACCACCATCCCCGCGCGCGGCCCGGTCCGAGGCGGCGACCAGCGGTGCCGCCGGCGCCGCCGCGTTGAACCCGAACTTACCGCCGTAGGCCGACAGGCCGAGGTACATCCGCTGCGCCCGCCGGCTCCTGAACTGGTACCGGTACTCGAGCACGGCGAGCCCGCGCGCGGCGAGCAGGCTGGTCAGCTCCTGGTGGGAGTAGGTCCGCTTGACGTGGTAGCGCTCGCAGTGCGCGCGGAAGAGGTTCGGCCAATGTTCGGCCAGCGTTAGGGCATCGGCCGACATGACCAGGTCGCCGCCGGGGGCGAGCACCCGGATCATCTCGTCGAGCGCCTGCTCGCCGTCGTCGAAGTGCTCGATCGCGCAGATCGACATCACCCGGTCGAAGCTGGCGCCGGCGAACGGCAACTGGAGCGCGTCGCCCTTGATGAGCGCGGGCGCGTGAGCGAGTCCGCGGCCGTAGTGCAGCTTGGATGCCGCGAGGTCGAGCGCGACGGCCCGCGCCCCGCGCTTGCGCGCCTGGCCCGCCCAGTACCCGTCGCCGCCCGCCACGTCGAGCACGCGCAGCCCGCTCAGGTCCCCAGGGCCGAGCCAGCGCAGCAGCGTGCGGGCCTCACGGTAGCGGCACACGTGCACCTCGTGCCCTGCGAGGGCGACCGCGTCAGCAACCTTCACGACAGGCAAATCTATNAGCCGAACGGCCCTGGCGCGTGCCCATCCACCCGCCCCGCACATGCCCTCGGAAAGGCGACTTCATGATCGTGAACAGAAACCGGTGCTATGTGCCCGAAACTGTTCACGATCATGAAACCGGGGGAGTTAGCAGGAGGGGACGGAGCTGGGGTGGCCGGCTTTGAGGGCTTCTAGGTAGGTGACGGCCTGGTTGAGGGTGCTCACCTTGACCAGGCGCAGGCCCGCGGGCACGGCGCCCTTGGTGTCCGCGCAGTTGGCCGCGGGGGTCAGGAAGATGGTGGCGCCGGCGTTGCGCGCTCCGACCATCTTCTGCTGGATGCCGCCGATGGGCTGCACCTGGCCGCTGGCCGTGATCTCCCCGGTGCCGGCGATGAACCGGCCGGCGGTCAGGCTGAGCTTGGTCAGCTTGTCGATGATGCCGAGCGAGAACATCATGCCCGCGCTCGGACCGCCGATGTCGCCCACTCTGATCTTGACCTCGAACGGGAACTTGTACCGCACGGTGATCTGTACGCCCATCACCGGATGTCCCCCGGACGGCCTGGTCCCGACCTGGACCTGACGGCTCTGGCCGCCCCTGACGATGGTCAGGGTCAGCGTGCTGCCGGCCGGGTGGGCGTAGACCAGCCTGGTCAGGCCGCCCGGGCTGGTTACCGGCTGGCCGTCCACCTTGGTGATCACGTCCCCGGCCTTGAGCACGCCGTAGGCCGGGAAACCCTTCTGCGCCTGAACCACGACCACCTCGGTGGCGTAGGGGATGTGCAGCTGGGTCAGCGCGGCGGCCGTCGCCGTCGACTGCGAGCTGGTCATCTCCTGCGTGTCCTGCTCCTGGGTCTGCTTCTGGGTCTGTCCGGCCGGGCAGATCTCGCCCTCCGGGACGACCGCCTGGTGCGGGTTCAGCCAGGCGATCAGGGCGGTGAAGATGTTGAACCTGTTGCCCGCACAACCCTGGTAGCTCACCGTCACCAGGTTCAGGTGCCCGGTGGTCGGATAGGACGGATGGCCGGAGATCGTGATCAGCGGCTGCCCGGAGGAGTCCTTGCCCAGGGTGTTCAGCGTCGGGCCCGGCCCGAGGATGACGTAGGGCACCGGGACGAGCACGCTGACCGCGATCGCCACCGCCGTGCCGACGGAGGCGATGAGCAGCGTCAGGGAACGTCGGGACATGGCCGGAACACTACTTGCGGAACCTGAGGATTTCCCGGCTCACGGGGTGCCGACCCACTCGGCGGTGCCGTCGTCGAACCGCTGGTGCTTCCAGATGGGCACCGAAGCCTTCAGGATGTCGATCAGGTCACGGCAGGCGTCGAACGCCTCGGCCCGGTGCGGGCAGGACACGGCGAGCACCACGGCCAGGTCACCGATGGCCAGGTCGCCCACGCGGTGCACAGCCGCGATGCCGATGACGGGATACTTCGCCGCGATCACCTCGGCGACCCGGCGGAGTTCGGCTACCGCCGACGGGTGCGCGCTGTAGGACAGCCCGCTGACCCCCCGGTCGTGGTCGGAATCCCGGACCGCCCCGGCGAACAGCGCGATGCCGCCCGCCGCGGGGTCCGCGACCGCGGCCCGCACCTCGTCGACGGACAGCTCGGACTCGCGCACGGCGATCAGGCGTACAACGCTCACCCGTCAAGGTTACCTAGTCGCCACGGTGACGCCGGCGGGCCTGCCGGACGATGGCGGCGGTGCCGATCACGGCCACCGTGGCCCCGGCCGCGGTGATCGTGGCCTCCTTGCGCGCGATCCGGCGGCCGGCCAGTGCGTGCCTGCCCTTCCGCTGGTCGAGAAGGACCCGCAGCGCCTCGGCGTTGCCGACCCCGGGGCGCCAGCCGGCCGCGCGGAGCGCGGCACAGTCCACCACCCACGGGTACACCACGTACCGCAGGTCGATGGCCGGCGCCGGGGTCACCCCGACCCGGTGCAGCCGCTGCGCCGCGCCGAACGTCAGCCGGGCGGGCAGCTCGACGCTCTTCAGCCCGCTGATCTGCTCCACCTCGTCCTGCTCCAGCCAGCCGTCGCAGCCCACCGCGAAGTCGCCGGTGATCCCGCCGCGGACGGTGAACTCCAGCGCCGAGACCAGGTCATCGACGTGGCAGAACTGCCAGCGGGGCGCGCAGCCCTTCACGGTGAGCAGCCGAGGCGCCTCGAAGTGCCTGGTCACCAGCGTATCGACGTCGTCTCCGACCAGGGCGGCGGGCCGCACCACGGTCACCGCCATACCCGGGTTGGCTCGCGGCGAGCGGCGCGCCAGCTGCTCGATCTCCATCAGGTCGCCGGCCACGCTGCTGTCCGTGTCCGCGGCGAGCGGCATGTCCTCGGCCAGCGGGACAGGGTTGTCGGGCCGGGCGCCGTAGACCATCGCGCTGGTCACCAGCACCACCCGCCCGACCCGCCCGGCCGCGGCCGCGGTGAGCACGGTCTGCGTTCCGCGCACGTTGTAGGCCCGGCGCGGCCGGGCTTCGGAGTCGGGCGCCAGGTCGTGGTCGGCGTGCACCACGATG
>JGI25404J52841_10000080_pt1 | contig 8854 bp, 8 predicted proteins | sample TabmetS2T1R1_FD_52841 | JGI IMG/M metagenome (IMG submission 52841)
CGCATGGGTTCCTCCGGAAAATTTGGCCGGACGATAGTGCAGCGCGGCGCGCTTGAGAAGGCGACTTTGGTGCCAAAGTGCCGCGCGCAAGGGAGGCGTTCCGGTTTTGCAGGCCGCGCTTTATTCCATGGCCGGCGCGCGATCTTTTCGCGGGGCGCGCCGAATCGCGCGCTGGCCAGGCGCGGCCGCGCGGCTTAGCATCGCCCGGCACGAGAAACGCCTTAGGAGGACTTTCCATGAATCGCGCCGTTGCCGCACTATCGTTGGCCGCCGCCTTTGCCGCCGGTTGCGGCATCACGCATTTCCTGCGGCCAGCGCTGGCTGCCGAAAATATCACCGCGCAAATCATCCACACCGGCGACCTGGAGGGCGATGCGCTGTCGCCCGTCAACACCGCCGGCATGCGCAACAAGGTGCTCGCCGTGGCTGACGGCATGACAATCGCAATACAGGACGGCAGCCCGCCAAAGCACCTTCATCCCAATACCCACGAAATCCAGTACATCCTCGAAGGTACCGGCACGATCTGGCTGGGCGACAAGGAAGTGACGGTGAAGCCGGGCGATCTCGTCATCATCCCCAAGGGCACGCCGCATGCCGGCACCAAGCCCAATGGCCGCACCATCAAGGCGATCGCGATCAAGACGCCGCCGCAGGCGCCGGATGATATGAAGCTGTTGAATTGAGGGCGCGTCGCGCCCCGGGACTGCCCCGGGGTGCTCGCTCAAAATACGCCCGCGCAGTGCCGACCAGGCAGCGCGCTCAACGTCGCGGTTGTCGTCCGCGGATACGTTCGAAGCCCTGCTTTATGGCGGCGAACCGGCCGTCGACGAAGGGCTCGAACTCGGTATCGGTGAAAATATACGGCCAGTCGTTTTCGATGGCTTCTCGAACCAGTTCGCCGACATAGAGTGGATCGATGCCGGTGGCTATCCGTTCTTGAATCAGCTTGAACCGTTCGGCGTTCGATCCCTGTGGCGGTCGATTTTCAATAGCGCCGGCGAGCCGCTGGGGAACATTGCGTCGTGAACTCGTAATTTGCGTGCGGACAAAGCCCGGGCACAGAACGGACACTCCGATCGCCCGCGGTGCAAGCGCCTGGCGCAATCCCTCGGATAGTGCAACAACGCCATATTTGCTCACATCGTACGTAGGATTTGCACCGCCTGAAATCAGGCCGGCGATGGAAGCCGTGGAGACGATTTGTCCTCCCTCGCCGTGCGATTCAATGAGCGGACCAAAAATCTCGATCCCCCAGATCACCGACATCAGATTGACTCCGAGAGTCCAATTCCAGATTGCTTCGGTCCATTCGCCATAGCCGCCACCACCGCCAACGCCGGCATTGTTGATCAACATATGGACCTTGCCATATCTCGCGATGGTTGCGTCCGCTGCGGTCCGGAGCTCGGCCTTGAGCGAGACGTCTGCTCTCACACCGTCAACGTCCGCGTTGGTACGCTTGAGATCCGCTACCGCCTTGGCCAGCGCCTCCTCCTCAATGTCGCACAGCATGACCTTCACGCCCGCCTGTGACAGTGCGGTCGCGATCCCCAATCCGATACCCGATGCGGCGCCCGTGACGAACGCGGTCTGTCCTGACAGGTCTTTCATGCGCGTCATATCCTCCGTGAATTCCCGTTTCGCGATAAACGTTCGCCGTGACGGCTTACTCCCTGCTCCGCTGCACGACAATTACCGCCGCAAGCGTGTCGAGCGCAATGCACAGGCCAAGCGCAAGACCATAGTCGCCACTCCAGCCTCGTACGAGGCCGAGAAGCGCGGGCCCAAGCGAGCCGACGGTGCCGCTGATCGCGTTCGCGAGTCCCATGACGACGGTGAAACTTGCGGCGCTAAACTCGCGATTGATGATCAGCGGCGGCAGGGTGATGATATTGCCGACCGAGAAGCCGAACAGGGCGCACGCCGCCCACACCACCGGCACGCTATCGGTTGCCAGGATGATCAATAGCGCCGCCGCCTGGCTGACAAGCGAGGCTGATGTCACCAGCCGCGGGTCGAACCTGTCGACGACGACACCGAGGCCGAGGCGTCCGGCGATGGCCATGAAGGTCATGACGGAAACCGCGAATCCCGCATGGGTGCGGCCGATCTTCGGCTCGAGCAGCGCGATCTGATGAACGATGAAACCGATCTGCGCGACCAGAGCGAGCGCAAACGGTATGGCGATCGTCCAGAACGTCAGCCGTCGTATCAACTGTGCGCGGGAAATGTCGGCGGATACCGGAGGCGTCCGTTGCGGGTCGAGGATCTGCGCCTGCTCCGGACCACCGGACGATGGCGGAGCGATCCAGGCGAGCACAATGGGAACGAGGACCGCGACCATGAGCGCCGTCATGACCGACATCGCCGCCGCAAAACCAATCTGTTCGACGAGAAACACGAGCAAGGGGGTGACGACGACCCCGCCAAAGCTCGCACCGGTGAACGCGAGGCTGATGGCAAGGCCGCGGCGGCGCTCGAACCAGAGGCTCACGACGGTGGCGATCACCACCGTGCCCATGCCGATCCATCCGAGCGACATCAGCGCGAGCGCGGCGTAGAGCTGCCATGGCGACGCCGCGAAGGCGAGCATGATCACCGAGGCGGCCAGTGCCAGCAGCCCGAGCAGAACCAGCCGCTTGATGCCAAGCCGCGTCACCAGCTCGTTGGTGAATGCCGCAAGCATGTTGCAGAGCACGAGAGAAAGCGTGCTCGCGCCCGAGATGAGAGCGGCCGGCCAGCCGTTGAGCCGCTGCAACTCGGCAAGATACACGCCATGCCCGTAGAGGCCGAAGCCGAACAGGAACAGCGCCATGAGGAAGCAGGCCAGCACGACGCGCCAGCCGGCATAGCGCAGCGAGCTCTCGTCGGGCCGGTCCATATGCTGTGCGGGAAGCATTTGCGCGGGTCCGGGCCGCTGGTCGCTCGGCCCGGCTCATCTTGCGCACACGGCGCGCGGAAACGCGAATAACAATTGGTCCGGCGGCTGTAACAAAGCCGCGGTCCCCAAGGAATCGATTGAAGGCACAAGGTTGCCCAGGAGGCGTCGTTGCCGCGCTGCCGGAGCACGTCTTTGCGTCACATTCGGCGCTTACTACACGGAGAAAGGGTGGGCACGTCGTAAACGACGTCAAGTTCCTGCGTTTGACGCGGGACGAACGAGCCGCCTCCCAGGGAAGGTCCTTCGAGAAATGGCGCAGCCCTTTCTGACATTCCTGTTGTTGTGGATGAGCTTGTTCCTTCTTGGACTCGCTATCGGCACCGTGGTCTACAAGGCTGGACGCCTGCTGTGGGCCAGGGTTGGGTCAATNCCTATTCGCCGAATTGTGATCGGCCGCGGACCGGTCCTGATACGCGGACGCCTCGGCGACATGCGCCTTGAGGTGCGCCTCCTGCCTACGGGCATGGTCGTGATTTGCGCCGAGTCAGNCAGCGCGCCGAAACGCTCGGCGGTGGTGCTTCATCTTCTCAGCGGCGTGCTCGGAAATATCATTGTGATTGGCGTCATCATCTGGCTGCATCGCGCAGGCATAGCGCCAACTATCCTTTACATTGGCAACGAAACGCTGCCCGCCCCACAAGCCGGCATTCTGGTCTTCGCGCAACTCATGGTAATCGGCTTCAGCGTGGCAGAGCCGTTCTTCTTTGCGCGATCGCCTCAGATCAAGCCTTATCGAGAGGGCACGACGCGACCGCCGATAAGCACTCGTTCATGGGCTTTCGTGCGCGTCGCATACCGTGCTGTTCTACATGAGAGACTGAACAATCAAGACAGCCGTCGCAAGGCGTGGGCTGCCGTGCAGCGAGAGCTTGCTCAGGGCGATTTGACACCCGAAGAGGAGATGTACGCGCTCGACTGGGTGATCACCAACTGGCTGACGATGGACGGGCTGGCCGGTGCCAGACCAATTTTGGCCGATCCCGGCTTTCGCCCGAAACTTGACGAGTGGTCCGATCGGGCCATGCGGCTTGGGCCCAGAACCAAGACCATCGTCGGGAGCCGCGCAGCCGTGCTGGTCGAGCTCGGTCGCTACGCCGAGGGAAAAGCTCTGCTCCAACACCTGGTGTCCATCAAAGGGGCTCCCGTGTTCGACGCGTTCCTGAACCGGATCTACCTGGCACGCGCCGAGCATGCCTTGGGCAACGCGGCCGCTGCCCGCAGGCTGATAGGGCAAGCACAGTCGATCGCCCGGACTGGGGCCCGTCCGCCGGTGGTCGCCGCGCGCTTGCGACTGATCCAACGTGCGGCACACGAGATGCGGTCTCGCCAACACCATGCCCGGCATCGATACGGTCGCCGCTCGCTGAAAGGGCATGCGAAGCTACCTCTGCTCGGACTTCGGTCTCTTCGAGCAGATCAGACCGCCCCGTTGTCCCCCTGCTCGCCTCGCTCGCTCGCGATTGTATTCGTCGCTGCCGCGTCGGGATTGGCGATGAGCCTCCTGCTGGCAGTGGCGTTAGTGCCCGAGCCCGATCAAAGCACGATGCATCACGCCGCTTCCGCCGTTGCGCGGCGGGATACCAACCCGCCGCCCGACCCGCAGCTCAACGAGAAAGTCGTCAAGGTCCCTGTAACCCTGACGCTGCAAGACGGGAGCTTGCGCAACGGTGAATTCGTGTTGACGACGTTCAAGCCGGATGGGCCCGGCCCCTTTCCTGCAGTGGTGGTCAGTCACCGCCGCCATGGGTCGCCTAAGGCGCGGGCCGAGTTTGGGCGGGCCGAGTATGGGGCGGACAGCTGGATGTACTATTACTGGACGCTGCGGGGCTTTGCCGTGCTTGCTCCGACGCGTATCGGCTACGGGGTCAGCGGGACGGATGTTGATGCGGAAGCCCCGCGCGGATCCTGCAATTCCCTTGATTTCGCACCCGCAGCGTCCGCGATCACGGCCCATATTCGCGCGACCATCGAGTACGCGGCAACGCAAGCATGGATTGACAGCGACAACATCGTGCTCGCGGGTGAATCCAGCGGAGGCTTCGGCGCGATCATCGCCGCAAGTCAGCACCTGCCCGGCGTCAAAGCGGTAGTGAGCTTTGCCGGAGGCGCCGCCGGCGAGTCCCACACGCGCCCTGAGCTGCTCTGCAGTCCGCAAAACATTGAGCTCTTGCTGGCGAAGGCCGCCCGGCAGGGCGCCGTTCCAAGCATCTGGTTCTATGCGGAAAACGATCGCTTCCTGGGCGCGAAGCTGCCGCGAGCGTGGCACACCGCTTATGTTGAGGCCGGCGGAACAGCCGAGCTCGACACACTACCCTCTTTGCCGGGGGATAGTCATGACGTGGTAGCTTACGGCTTTGAGCACTGGTCGCCGCGGCTCGATCACTTCCTGAGTTCGCTGGGCTATGCGCCGCGCAAACTACCTTGGGGTGCGCCACAACCCACAGGGTTCGCGCCGCTCGAACGGTCGCCTCCAGTGGAGAAACTGTCGGGGTGGTGCGTGGTAGCCTATGACAAGTTCCTTACCATTGACGACCTACCCAAGGCCTTTGCAATCTCACCGAATGGAGGCTGCGCCTACTCTTGGGGTGCATCGAATGCGACGGCGAGGGCGCTCGCGCGCTGCCAGGAACACTACAAGGAATCGTGCAAGCTCTATGCGGTGAACGATGAGGTCGTTTGGGTGCCCTGACGATTGTGCAGCGCGAGCACAGCATTGGTCACACGATCCCGGCCACGTGGATGCGAAGGCGCTGACGCCACCTACGACTGGAAGCGACTTGAGAACTACTTGTTCTGTGGGGGACTACCTTGGTGATCCTGCGCGACACTGGTTTGGTCGCTGGCCTGCATCCAGCTCGGCACGCGCAACGATGAATTGTCGAGGTGGTTGACCAACCAAACGCCGCCGAGCGCAATCACTCCCGCCAAAAACACATGGGGCAGTGTTTGGACCAGCACACCAAGCAGACCTGCGAATGCAGCCAGGACTGCCGCACCCGCTTCCAAAAGCTCCCGACCTGCCCTGTAGAGCGCCCAGAGCACCCCAGCCAGAATCAGGACCAGGAGAACCTGTTTCAACAACGGCCACTCCTGCCAGGGCACGGACATAAGCTTGCTGATCTGGTCGACGGACCAGGTCCAGATCAGTTCGACAAAACGAAAGATCGCGGCAATGCCTTGTTGCAGGAATTTCAACAGTTGGTCGAAGACCTGTTTCATAGCCGTGTTCCCGCTACTGCTTTTCAGGCGATACAAATCAACCAGGAAAGCCAGCGTTCGGTTCCCACGGGCGTCACAAGAAGACCTCCCGATCGTCAACGTTGTCGCCTGTTGGTCCATGGCGGAACTTCGCTGCCGAGCAGCAAATCGATCGCTTTCGCGGGGGAACCGGCAATCAAGCCAAGCTGCGCCTACAGAATCCGGTTCATGAATACGACAGAGAGCCCTATCCCCTGCCCTCCGTGGACGCCGGGCGCCAGATCAGCAGACGCCGCTCCGCCAGCGTCACGCCGTAGTCGATCAGGATGACGAAGGCCGACAGCACGAACATGCCGGCGAACACACCGGCGACGTCAAAAATGCCTTCGGCCTGCTGGATCAGGTAGCCGAGGCCGGCGGCCGATCCCAGATATTCGCCGACGACGGCGCCGACCACGGCGAAGCCCACCGACGTGTGCAGCGAGGAGAACATCCACGACAGCGCCGACGGCCAGTAGACATGCCGCATCAATTGCCGGTCGTTCATGCCGAGCATGCGGCCGTTGTCCAGCACCGTGGTCGAGACTTCCTTGACGCCCTGGTAGACGTTGAAGAACACGATGAAGAACACGAGCGTCACGCCGAGCGCGACTTTTGACCAGATGCCCAGCCCCAGCCACAGCGTGAAGATCGGGGCCAGCACCACGCGCGGCAGCGCGTTCACCATCTTCACATAGGGATCGAAGATCGCGGCAATGCGCGGCTGGCGCGCGAACCAGAAGCCGACGAGCACGCCGAGCGCCGAGCCGATCACAAAGGCGAGAATCGATTCCCACAGCGTGATTGCGAGATGCTTCCAGATCGTGCCGCTCGAGAACCATTTGACGATCTGGCTGAAGACATCGACCGGGTTGGAGAAGAAGAACGGCGGCAGCAGGACTTTTCCGAACACCGGCACGGTGGCGAAGAACTGCCACAGCGCCAGCGCGAAGGCGGCGACGGCGAGCTGGCACAGCAGGAGCGCGAGGCGCGACATCAGACCGCCTCCGCCGTTTGCGAGGATTGCGCGTAGCCCTTCATCACCTCGTCCTTCAAGACGCTCCAGATTTCCCGGTGCAGCTCGTGAAAGTCCTTTTCCATGCGCACCTCGGAAATATCGCGCGGGCGCTTCAGCGGCACTTTCCAGTTGCCGATGATGCGCGCGGAGGGGCCGGCCGACATGATGACGACGCGGTCAGCGAGCGCGATCGCCTCCTCGAGATCGTGGGTGACGAACAGCACCGCCTTGCGGTCGGCGTTCCACAGTTCCAGCAGCAGATTGCCCATGATCTGGCGGGTCTGGGCGTCAAGCGGCCCGAACGGCTCGTCCATCAGCAGGATTTTTGGATCGCGGATCAAGACCTGCGCGAGGCCGACGCGTTTTCTTTGGCCGCCGGACAGCATGTGCGGATAACGGTTGCCGAAGGCGCCGAGGCCGACGGAAGTGAGGAAGGCCTGCGCGCGCTGCCGCGCGTCTTGCTGCGGCGCGCCCCTGATGTCCAGGCCAATGGCGACATTGTCGATTGCCGTCTTCCAGGGAAACAGCGCGTCGGCCTGGAAGAGATAGCCGGCGTCGCGATTGAGACCCGTCAGCGGCTGGCCGAAGATGCGCACCGATCCGGACGCAGGCTTGAGCAGCCCGGCCGCGACATTGAGCAGCGTCGATTTTCCGCAGCCGGTCGGGCCGACAATGGCGACAAATTCGCCATTCTCAACGGTGAGGTGGGCCTGCTCGACCGCGGTATAGACGCGGGAATCGGCGAGACGAAACGCTACCGTCGCATCGTCAAGCGCGATTGCCGCAGGCTCTGCCATTGCCACCGGATCCTCCCAATATGTTGGGAGGATGCCTTAGCGGTTACCGGCGGCAAGTTCAACGCGGCGCTGCAACGCGTCGGTATGGGCATCCGTTGCGTTCCCCCACCGAAGGGGGCATGCGGCGTCTTCGTCGCATGCGGAAAATTCCGGCGCGAATGCCGCGGTCCCGGCCGCCGCGTTCCTTGCAGACGCGGCTTCAACCCTGCGCAGACGCGACAGCTCTTTCCAATAGAGCCTCCACCAGCTCTTGTTCAAGCCGGCCAGAAATTCGAGCTCGCGTCCCGTGAAGGTTGACATGAGAGCGCCAGAATACCGAGATCGACCGCATCGCCGGGGCCAGCAGCGGGGCACCGGCTGCTATATCCTTTGCATGCCCGCGAAATGCCTGCCGCTATAGGGGCCGACATGCACGCCGCTTTGCATGCATTGCGCCTTCGCGGCCTGGCACATCTGCACCCTGTCCGACTGTTCGGAGTTGCGAATGCATGAGGCTGCATAGGCGCTGCAGGTGCGCGGGATGGCGGCCCGCTTGATCGCCATCCTGTAGCGATAGGAGCGGCCGCCATCGGACGACATGCAGCACTTGCCGTTCATCCTGGTGGCGAACGCAGGCGCGACACCTGACGTCAGCGTCATGGCGGCAATGGCCAGCAGCAGCACAATGGCAGACGACTTCATGATAGCCTCCTCTCAGCCGACCAGACCGGACATCGGCGCGACGCCGGCGCTGTCGGGAAAAACCCTGTTGGCGAGCGCGAGCTCGTCGACCCTCAGGTGATCCCTGAGCAGGCCCTTGAGCACGGCGCGCAGATCGGTGGTGGGCGCAAGATCACGCTGCTCGTAGAGCTGGGCCGA
>JGI25404J52841_10000084_pt1 | contig 8755 bp, 4 predicted proteins | sample TabmetS2T1R1_FD_52841 | JGI IMG/M metagenome (IMG submission 52841)
AAGCCGAAGTCGATCGCCTTCACCTCGAGCGGCAGCTACTGGGTCGCCGACTCCGCCAACAACCGCCTCGAGCAGTTCAACGAAAAAGGCGAATTCCTGAAAGCGGTAGGCAGCAAAGGCACCGGCAACGGCCAGTTCTCAGGCCCCGAAGGAATAGCGATCGACGCCAAAGGCAACGTCTGGGTCGCCGACACCCTCAACAACCGGATCCAGAAGCTGAACGAAAAAGGCGAATTCGTCGCCGTCGTCAAACCCGCCGCGATGGGGGCGATCGAACCAACCGGGATCGACATCGCCAAAGGCAACGTCTGGGTCGCCGACTGGGCAGGCAACAGAGTCGTCGAGCTCAATGAAGCCGGCGAATTCACCCGAGCCTTCGGCTCCGAAGGCTCGGGCAACGGCCAGTTCAAGCACCCGCTCTCGATCGCCGCCGACGGCGCCGGCACCGTCTGGGTCGGCGACCAGAACAACGCCAGGGTGCAGGGCTTCAACGAAAAAGGCGAATACCTGCGCGAATTCGGCTCGCAGGGATCGGGGACCGGCCAGTTCGGGTTCCCCGCTGGGATGACGGTCGACGCCAAAGGCAACCTCTGGGTAGTGGACGCCCCGAGCCGTGAAAGGCGGATCGCCCCCTCGACCCCCGAAGGCCCGAGCGCCGCCTACGGCTTCGACGAGAACGAAGGCAAACTCGCCCACGACGCCGCCGCCCACCACGAAGGCACCGCCGAAAGCACCAGCTGGGTCGAAGGCAAATACGGCAAGGCGCTCTTCTTCAGCGGGACGCCGAGCAGCTGCGTCTCGGTTCCCAACAGCGTCGACCTGCAGCTCTCGGGCTCCTTCACCCTCTCGGCCTGGGTGAAGCCGTCGACCCTGAAACAGGGAGCGCCGATCTTCTTCAAGGAATCGGAATCCTTCTACGGCTACTCGCTCTTCTTCGGCGCCTTCGCAGAAGGCTACGTCTCCGGCTACGTCGCCGAACCAGAACACGCCTACGCCGAAGTCGAATCGGCCGAAAAACTGACCGCCAGCACCTGGGCTCACGTCGCCCTTACCTCCGACGGCACCACCCTGCGCCTCTACGTGGGCGGCAAACAGGTCGACACCGCCTCGGCCAAAGCGGTGATGGAAAGCAAAGGGCCGCTCTTGATCGGCTGCGCGAAGAACTTCAAAGAGGGCTTCAAAGGCACGATCGACAACGCCCGCATCTACAACCGTGCCCTGACCGGCGCCGAAATCGAATCCGAAAAGGGCACCGCGATCACGACCGTGCTCGACGGCGACCGGATCCAGAAGTGGACGAACGCCGGTACCGACACCCAGGCGACGACCACGACCTACGACGCGCTCGGCCGGCCCAAGGAATACGAAGACGCCGACGGCAACGTCGGCAAAACGACCTACGACATCGACGGCCGCCCGGCGACCACTAGCGACAACAAGGGCTCGCAGACGGTGACCTACGACGCGACCTCGGGCCTGCCGGTCAAACTCGAAGACTCCGCCGCCGGAACCTTCACCGCCGCCTACGACGCCGACGGCAACATGACCGAACGAACGCTGCCGAACGGGATCACTGCCAAAACGACCTTCAACGAAGCTGATCAGCCGATGTCCCTCGCCTACACCAAGACGTCCTCCTGCGGGACGAGCTGCACCTGGCTGGAAGAAACGCTCGAACGCTCGATCTTGGGCCAAATCACCACGATCAACGGCACCCTTGTCAAAGACGCCTACAAGTACGACAAGAGTGGCCGCCTGACCGAAGCCCAGGAAACGCCAGCCGGAGGGGGCTGCACGACCCGCGCCTACGAATTCGACGCCGACTCGAATCGCACGAAGATGCAAACGCGGCCGCCCGGCGTGGGCGGCGCCTGCGTCACCTCCGGCGGCAGCGAACAGAAATACGGCTACGACGCCGCCGACCGCCTCGAAGGCCCGACCTACGACTCCTGGGGCCGGATCACGACCCTGCCGGGCGAATTCGCCGGCGGCAAAGAACTGAAGACGAGCTACTTCTCCACCGACATGGTCGCCGAACAGATCCAGAACGGCGTCACCAACGCCTACCAGCTCGACGCCGGCCTTCGCCAGCGCCAGCGGGTGCAGGCTGGCGGTCTGGAAGGCGTCGAAGTCTTCCACTACGACAACGGCTCAGACTCGCCGGCATGGACCCAGCGCGGCTCGACCTGGACCCGCAGCATCGGCGGTATCGCCGGCGAACTGGCCGCGGTCCAGGACAGCGGTTCCGGAATCACCTTCCAGCTCACCGACCTGCACGGCGACGTCGTCGCCACCGCTGAACCGAGCCCGACGGCGACGAAACTGAAAGCGACCTTCCGCTTCGACGAGTTCGGCAACCCGGTTTCGGGGAGTGCCGGGCGCTTCGCGTGGCTGGGCGGCAAGCAGCGGCGCACCGAACTCGCTTCGGGTGTGATCCAGATGGGGGCACGGAGCTATGTGCCGGCGCTCGGGCGGTTTCTGTCGCAGGATCCGATTCCTGGCGGCTCTGCGAACGCGTACGACTACGCGAACCAGGATCCGATCAATTTGTTCGACCTTGCTGGAGAGTGTCCGAAAAATAACCCCGGCAGCGGGTGTCATAGAGGCAATGGAGCGCTAGCGGAAAGCGCAGTAGAGAGACGTCGCCGCACGAGAGTGGGCGAGCGCGCGCACGATATTAATCACTTCAAGGTTGCCTGCGCCGGCAAAGGTGGCTGTCATGTTGTTGGGCAGAGTCATGGTGGTGGGCTAGACGTGGGTGGCATTGTTCTCAATGTAATTAATGCAACTATTCAGGGTTGGAGCAGGGAAGCTTCGCAAAACTGGAGTCAGGTCAGAGAAGTGATTGGGGCCGCTGCGCCAGGACAGGAACAGGCACTGTGGTCCTGTGCGAAAGCCGCGTCTGAAGGACTGGGCCAAACTGCCGCACTCTGGTCGGGAGGCCTTCTCGAAAAGGGGATCGCGGGTGGATGGGCCGCTTTCCGATGTGGGGTCGCATACTCCACGGGCTGAAGGAGTTGAGCTAGACTGTCTGGTCAATTCATTTGAGGCTATTTCCACCATGAGAATTATTCGAGTGACCGAGAGGCTTCAAGTACCACTGGGGCTCCAAATTGCCGCGGCTGTTCTCGTGCTTGAAGCGTTGGCTCTGAGTCCAGTTGCGCCGCGCAGCCCTTTCTTGCTAGTTCTGGGGCTCGGGTTCGATGCTCTCATCGTTGTGTTTTTACTGCGAGGTAGTAGGACGGCGTGGATATTTGCCCTGGCTGCAGCGCTCCTGGGGGTCGCCAGTCCCTTCGTCGGGGGCGCAATTTGGTCAATTGGTTCAGGCCTTGCTGTTGCCAGTTGCCTCCTTTTGCCTGGATCTCGACGGTACGTTTGGAATAGTGAACGCACTGATGTGTCGGGTACGGGCCATTTCATTACTTTTTTGGATGGCGTATCTAACGCTGTCATGCGGCGCCTGTTGGCTCCAGGCGATATCTTTACGTGGAAGCTTGTCGGTCAACTGCTCGCACTCGTTGTTGCGCTCTTTCTCCTCGTCGGCGCGGCGTCATTGTGGAAAGATGGGTCTGGCTCCGGAAGCGTAGTCGTCGCTGCCCTTTATAGAGCCGTGTGGATTGCGTACTCGCTTTGTCAGGTCGGCTTGGTTGTAGTGCTAATTGTGGTTCTGTGTCTACATGTATCGCGACGCCGTTCGCAGGATTTAGATCGCGGAGCGCGGTAGAGGTTCAGAGCGTTCGACGACCCGCGCCAACCGCTTCGACCCCGATGTCCTACACGTTGGCGAAATCACCCCCTTTGTGCTCATCGCGGCAGCGATCTATCCGTGGCACCGCTCTCGTCATGCGGGGAAAGCTGCACCTGGCTCGAAGAAACCCTCGAACGCTCGATCCTGGGCCAGATCACCGGGGTCAACGGCACCCTAGTCAAAGACGCCTACAAGTACGACAAGAGTGGCAGGCTGACCGAAGCCCAGGAAACGCCGACCGGCGGAGGCTGCACGACCCGCGCCTACGAATTCGACGCCGACTCGAACCGCACGAAGATGCAAACGAGAGCACCAGGCATCGGCGGCGCCTGCGTCACGACGGGAGGCACCGAACAGAAATACGGCTACGACGCCGCCGACCGCCTCGAAGGCCCGACCTACGACTCCTGGGGCCGGATCACGACCCTGCCCGCAGAATTCGCCGGCGGCAAAGAACTGAAGACGAGCTACTTCTCGACCGACATGGTCGCCGAACAGATCCAGAACGGCGTCACGAACGCCTTCCAGCTCGACTCCAGCCTTCGCCAGCGCCAGCGGGTGCAGGCCGGCGGGCTGGAAGGCGTCGAAGTCTTCCACTACGACAACGGCTCAGACTCGCCGGCATGGACCCAGCGCGGCTCGACCTGGACCCGAAACATTGGCGGGATCGGCGGCGAACTCAGCGCCGTTCAGGAAAGCGGCTCGGGGGTCACCTTCCAGCTCACCAATCTGCACGGCGACGTCGTCGCCACCGCTGAACCGAGCCCGACCGCGACGAAACTGAAAGCGACCTTCCGTTACGACGAGTTCGGCAACCCGGTTTCGGGGAGTCCTGGGCGCTTTGCATGGCTTGGCGGCAAGCAGAGGCGCACTGAGCTCGCTTCAGGCGTAATCCAGATGGGACGGCGGAGCTATGTGCCGGCGCTTGGGCGGTTCCTGACGCCCGACCCCATTCCGGGAGGGTCGGCCAATGCGTATGACTACGCGAACCAGGATCCCGTCAACGCCTTCGACCTGGGAGGTGAAAAATTGTGTGTCCACCTAGAGGAATTGGGTGGCGCCGAAGTCTGCGCGAATCGTGCAAAAGGTTTAAAGCGAAAGGTTGAACATGTCATTCAGGTGACGAATCGCCTCGAACGCAAATTCCGTAGATGGAAAGCTGCGCATCCTCATGCGAAACCGACCGAGAAGCATGGATGGAGTCCGTGCAAAGTTGCCGGTGTGGGCTTGGACGTCGGAGGCGCTATAGCGACCACGGTCGGAGTCGGCCTTGATGCGACGGGGATCGGGGCCGTGGTGGGCGGCCCACTGACGCTCATCGGTGGTGCCACGGATTTGGCTGGCGTTGGAGCCGACGTTGCCGGCCACGAGGGATGGTGTTAATCTGGAGTCTGCGTCGAGGTTTAGAAGACGTGAGGAACTCAGTGGCGCACCTTCGGAATAGGCAGGTAGGCGAAATGCAAAGTGTTCCCACCGCCGGTTGTCCGTCGCGTCGGCGCATGTGGTTAATTCGCAGCCTTGCCGTATCTTTCTCAACGGTAGCACTCATTGTCGCACTGGTTGCGGCCGACTTGGCGGTGACGCTAGGGGCTGTGGTGATCTGGATACTCACGCTACTCGGAGCGGCATTCGGCGGGTGGAGAGATCACAAGAGCGTTGTATAGATGCACGTGTGTTGGATTCAAGCGCGAGGTGGGTTTGTGAGATATGCGGCGCTGTGTGCACATTCAGAATATGCAGGAGACTGTCGATGAAGAGTTGGGCATTGGTAGTGCCTGTAGCCCTAGCAATTGGGCTTGCTCTATTCCTTCCGTTGCTTTGGCATCTTCGCAGGGAGGTGCTTTTAGGTTGGCGCGAGCAGTTTGGAAACAACGTTGGCGATAATGAAAGCGCTGTCAAAGCGCGCTTGGACGCATTGCGAGCGATGGAACCTATGGGTTGGGGAGTAATCGTGATGCTCACGATGATTTTAATCGTGATAATGTTTATTTTTGGAGCTGTTGTTTCCTATGGTGGAGTGGCAGTATGCGTGGTTGGCGCGGTTGCGATTGTCGTGCTGATCGCATTGTTCAACGTTCTACTGTTCGCCCAAATTCGACTGCCGTCAGGCGTGGGCGGCGAGACTACTTGAGCGCAGTATTGCGGCTGCCGTGGTGGGGAATTTGCTTGATAGTTCAGTATCGGGAAACTTTGTTTTGTATGGCCTTACCGATCAGCGAGACCAAGCGATAGATCCGTGGTCAGATAATTGATCAGTCGCAGACCTATGCGCTCGGACGTGGAGCGGTCTTCTGTTGTCAGGGTAGGTACTTGGCGTAGACGACGAAGTCTTGGCGGGCGGCCCTGCCGAGGTCGGAGTTCCACTTGGCTTTGTATTCGCGCCGGCGCGGCATCGGACCGTCTTCGATTATCTGGGCCGGACGGGAGACCGAAGCTATTGGCTCATTGCCGGTGGTGGGGGCTACGTCCTCACTATTTTGGGCGCGGCAACTGGCGCGGGAGACCTAGAGGGCTTGTGCTTGAGGCCCAACGTCATGTGAAGAATGCATGGGCGTACGTGCATTTACCTGGGGGGCCGTAGTGGAGGAGGTGTATTCACCCCGCGCTTGATCGCCATTTACCATCAGGATGTTTACCCATTGAGACAGGGCGCCAAGCAGACCTTGCTGCGCATTCGGCATTCTGATCACATGATGGCCATATATGCAGTGCTTGGTGGGATGTCGCTCGGTGAGATCATCGGAGGTGCGGTGGCCTTGTTTGTGTCGGTGTTTGCCATTTTCTTCTGGGGAAGCGGCCTAGGGTGGCGGGAGTCGAGGAACGACCGCCGGAATGGTCTGTGAGCTGAAAGCGCCCCTAGCCAGCAAATAGGGTGGGCGCTTTCGCGTGGTTGGGCGCCCGCACCGAACTCCCATCTGGAGTGGTTGAGGTCGGTGCTATTCGCGCCCTCACGGGCGTTGGGGGTAGTGCAGAAGTGGGCTGAATCCCGATCGTATGTAGGCAGCCATTGAAAGATGTCAAGATCCAACCGCGGACGACAGCGGACGATCCTCGGGGCTTCCATAATTGTTGCCGTGGTGATCGTCGCGGTAATCGCGGGGATATTGATCGGCGCCAAGGGGTTTGAGGTCGCGCTGCCGGCTATTTCCGGCGGAGTTGGCCTTGTGGCTATCTCGCTGCTGTACTGGTTGCGGACCGGGAAGCACGATGCGGACGCTCACGATCAGGACTGAGCAGCCCCAACTCGATAGTGGCCCCCCAAGCAAACTTCAGCGCTTTACGGAAGCGGGCGCCGTGGACGCCCCTGGAAAAGGCGATTTGGGCAGTGGCGCTGGTAGTCACGATCACCGTGGCTATCTTGGCGGCCGTTGGCCTGATTGGAGACTGGGCGCTTTTCATCGGATGCGTGATAATCATGGCGGTAAGCCTGATGAGGTGGCGAGCGGAAACGAAATCGGCCGAGCCGGACGCTGGCGATCACCGCTCCGATTGAATCAGGGCACATAAGTAGGAGCGGTTTGCGTGTCGTGTAGGGTCATTTACCCCGCTTTGACTCGAATTCCACCATGACGGACCCTCACGTCGACCGATGAGACGACCAAGGAAATCGCACTGCTCTCGGTGCTTTTGGTGCTGGTGTCGATAGGTGTCGCATATGCCTTGAATAGAGACGAGCCGGGGCCTGAGCCGTCGAGGCAGGTCAATGTGTCGAGGATGGTCCGGTCTGATCACGGCGGATGCCGGGGAGCGGAAGATCTGCCGATCAAGATCCCGTTGGGGCTATACCCTCGAACTTACCGCGTCCTCGTCAATCGGACCGTCATAGGATGCGGGAGCAGTCTGGGCGGCTGGTTTCGTCTCGTCGCGAACCTCCGTGCCCATCACGGGTCCAGGGAACTGTGCTACTCGCTGGAACAACCATCGAGAGGCACCACCAGCGGAGGCGCCTGTGTCCAGGTGTCCCCGCCGGTCCCGATCTGTCATTCGCAGTGCCAGATAGAGCCCAGTGGCCTGAATCCGGGCCGGAACGGCGTTTCGAAGGTCACCGTGGTCTCCGGCGCGGTCGAAGGGAAGGTAAGAAACCTTACGCTGTCGGTCGCAGATCGTAGTATCGCGCCCGGGCCACGTCCAATTGCGGCGGTGATGAGCGGAGCTCTCGCCAGGAAGTTCGGGCTGCGCGGAGACGTTTCCATATTCGCCTATCTGGTCGAGCCCTGCCTGGCCGCTGGGCAGGAGGTGTCTGTCGTCGCTGGTATGGAAGCGGGGCGAAAGGTGTATCTACGCGGAAGCGCCTTGGCGGAGTGTCGCTGAGCCTTCGCGCTCACCTTGCCATGATGGGGTCCTCGTGAGAATTCCTAAATACCTGCGGAATCGCGGTTGGACGCCCGTCGAAGTATTGATCTGGCTCCTTCTGATGGTTGCTTTGATCACCTTCGCGGTTCTGGTCGATGTCGGGGTGGTTCGGTCTTTGCCGTTCTTCGCCGTAAGTTTCCTTGCCGCTGCCCTGGCCCTGCACCGAATGCGAGTGGAAACCCGGCGGCGAATCGAAGGCGCTGACGACGGGTAAGCCGGTCTGCCCTGTATTAGGTGCGCGGCTACGGCCTTTCGCCAGCTCACGCGCTACCGATCGTGGCGGTTGCGGTGATTGCCGTCAGGTTGCTCGCCTTGACCGTCTCAGCTCAGCTTCGCAGGTTTCAGAATGGCGTCACCAATGCCTTCCAGCTCGACTCTCGATTCAAATGCCAAGTCGGAGTCTAAGACACTAACCGTCCTTATTTGGCGCCTAGGAGTCGGGTGTGTGTTCCTGGTTCTACTCGTCGGCGCCACGTACAACTGGGAGCACGGATCTGGGCAGCACAGTGCCATCGTCGCGGCCATAGCGGGCGCTGCTTGGCTTTGTTACGCCGTGGAGTGCCCCCGCTTTGACGGACACCTGAGCGCTGCGTCGTCTGACGCCGCAGGAAGGATGTCCAGAGATGGAAAAGAGGAGGGGACGGGCATACCCGC
>JGI25404J52841_10000089_pt1 | contig 8691 bp, 8 predicted proteins | sample TabmetS2T1R1_FD_52841 | JGI IMG/M metagenome (IMG submission 52841)
GGTGACCCATCGCGGACGTGACCGCTGTGCGCACCCAATGTCCGCTTCGGGAGGACGCGCCGACGAAACGGATGGTGGCAGGGATCAACCGCACCAGATGTGCCGGTGCGGCGCAGAGACGTACAGGCGGGAACCAGGGCCTCCTTCAATGCGACGAAACAAAACCTGCCGGGATGAAACCATTTTCCGGGGTTCACGAAGGCATGGTGAAACCGTCGGCCATTAGCAAACAGTGATTGGAAGCGACGGGGCAAGGGGGCGCTGCACAAAGACGACAATCGCCATGGGGCGAGGGGCGAAGCCATGTCACAGATTCGCAAAGCTTTTTTGGGCGCTGCCGCGATCACATTGACGCTCGGCGCCGTGCAGTTTGCTTCGGGTCACGACCTCGTAAACCGCTGGCAGGCCGTCTCCGAACAGCCAAGCCACATGGTCAATCGCGCCGGCAAGGCAGATCATCTTGCTGACCGCAAGCCTTTCGGAGTTCCGACGAAGACAGTTTCTCTGCGTCTGAACGATCTCGCCGATACCTCGGTCTTGCTGCGTATTCCGTCTGCGCCGGCCCGCATCATCAAGCCGCCGACGCTGCTTCAGAGCCGTAAGCCGATACTTGCCTGCGAGCCCATGGTCAGCGCGCTCACGGAAGTCGCAAGGCTTCTGCCGCCCGGTCGCTGCGTGACCTGATTGGCTCAATCCTCACTGTTCATGTCGCAGACCGGAACGCGAGCTGTTGGCTTGAACTGACTTTCAATAGGGCCGTGCAGGATCATGAGATCGCTGAAGCGTCTTGTGCAACGTTTGCTGATCTTTGGAATGGGTCTCGTTTGTGTCTGGTTGATTGTCTTTGTCGTTTTCGAAACCGCGGACCGCAGGCTACCCTGGATTCTGGCCGTCGCTGTTACGTATGGCATTGCCGCCTATATTGTTCTGCCGCGCGCCATTCGGATGGGTCTGAAGATACTTCAAAGCAAGCGCGTGCCTAGTTACTCGATTACGGGCGACGGACTGCCTGGAGACCCAGTGAATGTCGTTCTCATCGGCACGCTCCAGCAGCTTCGCGGAGCCTTTGAAGCGCTCGGCTGGTCGGAGGCAGATCGACTCAGTGTCGCCAGCTCATGGGGCATGGTCCGAGCCTTTGTGTTCAATACTCCGTACCCCGCCGCGCCGTTCAGCACCCTCTATCTTTTCGGGCGAGGCCAGGATGTCGGTTTTCAAAAGGCGATTGATAACAGTCCACGAAAGCGCCACCACATACGGTTCTGGGCTTTGAGCCAAATGCGTGCGCAGGCGACCTGGGGAACAGCAGAATTTTGGCTAAACACCGAACGCCCACCGGACAATGAAAGCGTTCTTTGGGTAGGGGCCGGCACCAGAGACACCGGCCTATCACTTACTCGCCTTTCATTTCAGATCACTCACGCCACGGATTCTGACACGAATGCAGAGCGCGAGTTTATAGTGGGTGAATTAAGGAAGAATCGATTTATCGGAGCGGTGAAAATCTATCGAGCCGGCGAACAGCTTCTAGCTCAGCGGGTCAATCACTACATTACCGACGGCGAGATCACGTTGGCGATCTTGGCGGCAAATGGTGGTTGATGTCGTCGTCGCACATAAGGCAGTGCAATACGCGGACATGCTTCCGCGAGATGTCTAACGCGACGGTCGTCTGCAGAAGACGCAGCAGGCTGACACGACCGCGCATATGGATCAGTGACGACGCTGCTACGCAGCTGCTCTACCAATCGGATGAAGACCTCGCAGGTCCCCAGCTCCATTTACCAGGCAAGTAACGGGCAACAGGACCCTCCGCAGACTTAGCCGGCTCCGCGAAGTTCAAGCCGGACGGATGAGGATAAGTCGCTTGGGAATGATCGGGATCGACCTTCGTGCGGTCTTCGTCCCATTTGGGCCTCTGAGCGAGATCGGTTGACATGCCGGGCCTCCGCTGAACGCGAATGGCCTAGCAAAGCCGGGCGACAAATGCTGTAACCGAAGTGCTACAGCGCCTGGGCATCTGAAGAGAAGTCTTCACGCTTTCTTACTGAATGTAGCAGTGTAGCGCAGCGTAGCGGGCGCTTAGAAACGACTGCTGGTTCTAAGNATGTCCGCTTCTGGCACTTAGCCGACATGGGTTTGTCCAAACTAACGATGTCCGCCCCTAGCGGGTGAGCAGACATTGCTCTGACCCGCCAGGATGTCTTGACCTANGCGGACCTCCCAGGGCTCGTCACCTCAACTCACAGCAGAAATCCGGACAGGGAATTGGACTGAGCGGACGGCTAGGAATGCCCGAACGCGCGCAGGCACTCTGACGCCGCCTCTGCAAGCGAGGCCACCAACGTGCCAGCAGTCGTGTCCTTGGCAAGTGCTGCAGACTGGCCGGCAAACAATGCGGTAAGTTCTCTATCTCCTGTATTGCCAAGCGGAGCGGTGAGACTAAGTTGGGCTGGAAACGCCACGGGCTCNAGGTCTGAGGCCAGTAGGTCTTCAACGAGCCTGTTTTTTATGTATCGCGCTGGTCGGCCGGTAATCATGTCTGTGACGACCGTGCAGGCATCGGTGGGCTCGCGCAATGCCGCGCGGTGAGCATCTAGGACATTCGCCTCCTCGCAGCGAAGGAAGGCCGTGCCCAATTGTACGGCNCTTGCGCCAAGGACGAAGGCGGCAGCGACCGTTCGTCCATCAGCCACGCCCCCGGCGGCAATGACCGGAATCCTGACAGCATCCACCACCTGAGGTAAAAGCGCGAACAGGCCCGATTGCGCGCTAATATCGATACCTGTGAACGTACCGCGGTGACCGCCGGCTTCGGTGCCTTGCGCTATGATTGCGTCCACACCGCGCCCCTCTAACGTCCTCGCTTCCGCCACGGTGGTGGCGCTTGAGATGATGAAGATCCCGGCGCTCTTGATGGCGTTCATGATCTCGGGTCGCGGCAAACCAAAATGGAAGCTCACCATTTCCGGTTTCGCGCGGATAAGCATCGCCAAGTGCTCTTGACTAACCTCGCTCGCAGCTCCCTCAGGCTGAGGAACGGAACCCATCCCCTTGGCATCGTAGTGAGGTTGAAGACGGTTTCGCATCGCCTCACTTGCGTGCGGCGTGATCTTGGGCGCGGGCCAGAGTGGATAGTTGACGTTCAGGCTGCCGCTACTTTGTTGCCGGAAGCCGGCGATGCGACGTTCGGCATCTGGGGCAGGAAATCCCCACATTCCGAGGCCGCCCAAGCCGCCAGCATTGCTCACGGCAGCGGCAAGAGCGGGCGTGCTGAGCCAGCCCATCGGTGCCTGGAGGATGGGCCATTTGAGATTGAGCCTCTCGGTGAAAGCGTTCCTCGACCACATGGGTTCTTCTCCCGATGGCAGCGGGTTGCCGCCTGCGGCATGATAGGATCACTGCGCACTTAAGCCTAGTGAGCGGGCTCATGCTCTTCCAGGGGGACCGCCGGCATGGGCGTGCGATGTCGGCTAGTGGCCCGTAGCCGACTCGGCCGTCTGCGCTACTGACGTCCGCTTACGGGTGCCGTCATTAGCGGACATTCGCAAGGCCGCTGCTGCGGTTCAGGGGAATCGGTCGAAGTAAATGATACCTAGTCGCGAAGCGGACGCCGTTTGCAAAGCGGCGTCTTCTTTAAGCTTGTAAGCCGGTGTGCGACAGCCGCTTTTGGCCCTCGTTTCAATTGCTGGGGTTGCACGAAGCTGGTGGGGAACGACCGACGATTCATGAGTACGCGCCCTAGACCGCCCGCACCTCAAGGAAGCGGGAGATAACGACATTCTGTATCTCCGTCGTGCCGTCGAGGTATTGGGCTGCTTTTGCGGAGGCCAAATGCCGCGAGATTGGCGTGTCAGCCAAAAGGCCGCGCGCACCAGCAAGTTGCATACATTGCGCGACACCGTTGAACGCCGCCCTTGTAGCAAATTTTTTCGCGTGAGCGGCCTCGATCGTAGCTCGCTCTCCACGGTCAAGCTTCGATGCAGCGGCGGCGAACAACAACTCGGAGGCCGATAGATCCGTCGCGACGTCAGCCAGCATCCATTGAAGGCCTTGAAACTCGATCGTCCTCGAACCGAATGCGGAACGTTCGGCTGTTGCCTTTAAGGCGTGCGTCAGACTTGATTGCAGCATCCCGCAGCACATTGCACTAACCAAAGTGCGGGCCACGTCGATACCGCTCATCGCTCGTTTAAAGCCTTCGCCAGGTCGAGCAAACAGTGCCTCATCGGGAACGAAACAGTCGGAGAGCTCTACGCCAGCGAGGCCCATAGAATGGCACCCCACGAGTTCGTAGGGAGGCGTAATCGAGAGACCAGCGCACGTTCTCTCTACTAAAAATGCGGCAATGCCTGCTGGTCCAGAACCCACATCGGTCTGCGCATACACAAGAAATAGATCCGCAGACACAGCATTAGTAATCCACGCCTTCGAGCCATTTATTTGCCACCCCCCATGCCTACGGGTAGCTTTCGTTTGCATAGCTGCTGCATCCGAGCCTACGGAAGGTTCAGTTATGCATACGGAAAGAATTAGTTCTCCTGTTTGTACCCGGCGAACATATTGATCGAGCTGGACCGGCGAGCCGGACTCCGCTATCAAGCCGGCAACCGCGCTGTGCACAGCAATGCTGAAAGCAAACGGAAAATCCGCGGAAGCCAAGACTCTGAGGACGTTTCCCGCGTGGAGATAGTCCAGGCCCAAACCCCCGTGCTCAACTCCAATCTTGAGCGATCCAACTCCAACACTGATCGCTTCCCGAAGCTCAGTTGTTGCCATGGCGCGTGACTTTTCCCAAGCAGCAGCCCGCGGCAGAATTGTATTGCGCGCGAATTCTTCAGCGATAGTTATAATGCGCATTGCTTCCTCTCAGACTCGGCTGTTAGCTATCGCAAATTGCTTGGGGAGAGGGAGGGCTTCTCACCGCTTTTGCCGGTTGCTTGGGCGTGTGTAGATCAAACGTGAACCTGGCGCACCGAACCTCTCCGTGGATCCCAGTCAGCTCACAGGTGTCGCGAGCAGCTCGTTCAGATTGGCGTCAAGCTGCGCGAGCAGATCGGGATCCACGCCGAACAAGCCGAGATGTCCGCAAATGCTTTTCAGCGGACGGAACTGGCTACCCGGGATCAGCCGTTGCTCTGCCTCGCAGTCGCACGGCGGAAAGAACATGTCGTGACTAATCGGCATTACGTAAGTCTTCGCCTTGATACGGCCGAGCGCCGACGCAAGATCGTTACCGGTGTTGCGGCTCACGTCGCCTCGTTGCCACTTCCACGCCATCGTCAGAAGATCGTTCGGATCCATCGGCGCGAAGTATCCGGTCATAAAAGTATCGACGAAGGCCTGCATCGAGTCGAATCCGAGCGCCTTGTGTCGGCCTTCTCGGAAGAACTCGGTACTCCACCCCATCACTGTCCACAGCTTGGCGTGGCGATGAAGACCGGCGGCGACATCGATGGGCGAACCGTACTTGCCGCCGTTGAACCCTGGATCGGATGTGATCGCTTCGGAAAGTGTCTCGGTGAGGACGAAATCGTGCTCGGTGTTCTTGGCGGTGCCGGCGATCGGGGCGGCGCGCTTGACGAAGTCGGGATAGCGCACGGCCCACTCGTAAGTCTGCTGAGCGCCCATGGAGCCGCCGACGACCAGCGCGAGGCTCTTCAGACCGTATTTCACGGTTAGAAGCTTATGCTGGGCGCGAACGTCGTCGCCAATACGCACTTTTGGGAACATCGGTCCGGCCTGCGCTCCACCGCTGTTGTTCGGTGAGGTGGAAAGGCCATTTCCAATCTGGTTGACGACGATGATGAAATACTTCGCCGGATCGAGCGCACGCCCGCTGCCGATGTAGACCTGCTCCACGATCTTGCTGGTTCCAGCGAACCAGGTCGGAACGAGGATGGCATTGTCCTTCGCTGCGTTCAGCGTGCCGTGGGTCGCCACGGCAAGCTGACAATCCGGAATAGTGCCGCCCTCCTCGAGCTCGAGGCTGCCGATTCCAATCGATTCGTACGGACCGTGGCCTTCCTGGCCGTAGTAGGGATTCGTGCTCATCGGAAGTTTTCTCCCGTTACCGCTGTCATCAGGTCATCGCGAAGCCTTGGTAGCTGTTCGCTGCAGGCGCGTCACACTGCTGGTTGTAGTTGCCGATGCGCGGTTTCCGTAAAGCTCACGCAATTTGGTCTTCAGGACTTTTCCAGTCGCCCCATGCGGAAGCTCGTCGACTAACAGTACATCATCCGGCATCCACCACTTCGATATCTTGCCTTCGTAAAAGGCCAGGAGGTCTTGCGCCTCAAGCATCGATCCCTGGCGTCGAACTGCGACGACGAGGGGGCGTTCGTCCCATTTTGGATGCGCAACACCAATCACGGCCGCTTCGGCGATTTCGGGGTGAGCCATCGCCAGATTTTCGAGCTCGATGGATGATATCCATTCACCCCCGGACTTGATGACGTCCTTCGAGCGATCCGTAACCTGCATATAACCGTCGCTGTCGATCGTGGCGACATCACCCGTGAAAAGCCAACCGTCGGCACGCTCGCTTTCCGGCATCTTGTAATAAGCGCGGGCGATCCAGGGCCCCCGGATCACGAGGTCGCCAACTGCCTTGCCATCGTGTGGGAGTTTTCTGTTGTCGCTATCCCGAATGCCAATTTCCACCCCGAAAACCGCTCGTCCTTGTTTGACCTGGCGAGACCGCCGTTCAGCTCTCGACGAGGCCCTGTGCTTGCGCAGTGACTTCGAGATCGTGCCGATCGGGCTTGTTTCCGTCATGCCCCAGCCATGTAGCACCTCTACTCCATAGCCATCCTGCAGCGTTTCCATCAGCGAGGGTGAACATGCTGTGCCGCCGATCAGCACGCGATTGAGCGTCGTCGGCTTTACGCCGGCGCTTTGCAGGTATCTAACATAGCCCAGCCAGACCGTCGGTACGCCATTGGCGAAGGTCACTCCATGGTCCTCAAACAACCTGTGAAGGCTCTCGCCGTCGACTTTTGGTCCGGCCATCACCAGCTTCGAACCCATTGCCGTTGCACAATACGGCGTCCCCCAGGACATCGCATGGAACATCGGAGAGACAAGCGCGACCGTGTCATCCAAAGAAATACGACAAGCGTCCGGAAGCGCTGAGGCGTAAGAATGCAGCACGGCGCTGCGATGGCTATAAAGCACACCCTTTGGGTTCCCTGTCGTTCCCGACGTATAGCAGAGTCCGCATGCCGTATTCTCGTCGAATTCCGGCCATGCATAAGTTTCCGGGCACCCCGAGAGAAATCCTTCGTAGGACGGTAAGCCTTTGGCTCCCACGATCTTCGCGTCACCAGCCTCGCCCAGATACATCCATGCTTCCACGGTCGGGCACTGCGATATTAGTGAGTGTACGAGATCGATGAAAGCCCGATCGAAGATCACAACCACATCTTCGGCGTGATTGATGATGTATATGATCTGCTCCACGAACAGCCTTGGATTGATGGTGTGACAAACGGCTCCAATTCCGGAAATGCCGAAGTATAGCTCGAGATGCCGATAGCTGTTCCAGGCTAACGTTGCCACGCGATCACCTCGCTTAATGCCGATCGAGTCCAAGGCATTTGCGAGCTGAGAGCTGCGCTGGAGAAGGCCGCGGTAACTGGTGATGTGATCAGGCTTGTCGGGGGTTCGCGAGACGATCTCGACATCGGGAAAGGAGCGCGCCGCGTGCATGAGAATGGACGACAGCAGCAACGGCGTTTGCATCATTAAGCCAAGCATGGTGAATGATCCTCGGTTTCAACGCTTTCGCGTCAGCTACAAAAAACTATTCGTGCAGGCAGGAGATCGTCCGCACCGGTGTCCGTTTGGCGGGAAGTCTGCATCAGCTAGGAGGACGTTTCGTCCGCGCTCGGTCCCTCGGCGCTCCGATCCCGCAAGCGACGTGAGAAGAATGACAAGCCTGAAGTGGATGACGAGCAGCCTGATCGAAGGACGTGATCAGCCATATGATTGAGGGGGCATATTTCCTCCAAACACGATTTGGATTTGATGATGTGAATGACGCTAAGGCTCTGGAAGCTGGATGTCGCGAGCCGCGCGCGCCCTTTCACCCGTACTGGCACGCACCGCTCACTGCCACGTCCTACCGCCAACGAAGGTGAAGTTCACCTTCCCAGCTTGGGTGACGATTGCTGCCATCGGCATTCGTCGGTCGAGCAATGCCGACATATTCACGATCGCGCCGCTAGATCGGCACTTGGCAGGAAACTTATTGCTATTCAACTCAATCGTGAGCTATTCGAACGAAAAGCCGCATACGCCAACATCTGTACCGACCGATTATGAGAAACGCCGTGAGTTTGGCACGACGGGCAAATCAGCCAAACCCGTCAAGCCCCGAAATCGAAAATATTTCGCTTTACCGTAATTCTGATTTGCCGTATAAGCCAACCAGCCCGCGCCGCGATGAGGGACGTTCGCGCGATCGTCACGGGAGCGTGGCGCGGGTTGCGATGGTCCGATTGCGGCGTCAGGTGATTCGTCACCGGGCGAGAACGCCGCGGCGGACGGCGAAGTCGTGTGGTCCTGGCGCCGCGACCCTGGCGTCTATCCTCCCCGCCTGTGCGGGGACGGCAACGGTGACAATAAAGGCCGCTCACCGGGGAGAGCACGTATAAGCCGTAAAACCATTGCGCGGGGAAAGCCGGGATGTCT
>JGI25404J52841_10000092_pt1 | contig 8605 bp, 7 predicted proteins | sample TabmetS2T1R1_FD_52841 | JGI IMG/M metagenome (IMG submission 52841)
ATTTATACCGAGCCCGAACCAGGCGACTCGCACGTTTACGTCGCCCTTGTCCTCACTCAACCCAGCCGTAACCAGAGGTACGCCGAAGCTCAGTGCCTGCGTGACGCCGCCGTAGCCGCCATTTGTGACGAAGACATCGGTTTTAGGTAAGATCAATTCAAACGGCAGATAGGTGGCCAGCCTCGCGTTGGCGGGAATAGGTCCAGGGATGGCCTCAATCGGCTGGCCGCCGGTGGTGGCGACCACCAGCAGATCCGGCTCGTCGGCGAGCGCCGCCAAGGTGGCACCAACTAACAAGCCGAGATCGCGGTTCGCCACCGTACCTTGGGTGACGAGGACCACCTTGCGCCCGTCATCTAGTTGAGGCGCCCATGGCGGCAGTGGCGCCTGGTTTGGGACGATGGGCAGTGCGCCGATGAATTGCACGGACGGGGGCATCTGGCGGGGAAACTCAAAGCCCGGAACCGCGAGCTGTAGGTAGACATCCGAGAGTTCCACCGCCGACTCGAAAAGATTCCTGGGCAATGGCCGTAATCCCATCGCCGCCAGGTGACCGTTCACTCGGGTTACATTGGGCTGCTCAAGGAGGGTCTCACGCTCTTGGGCGATGACCGCATACTCTTTTCGCTCCGCGTCGGTGCTCGCGGGCGGCAAGCCTATAAAGTTCGGTGCTCCATCCGCGCGCTGCCACTGCAGGATGGAGGTGCCGCAAACGATCACGGCAGGACGCGTCGCGCGGGGCCCGAGAAGCATCGGCAGGATGCCAAAGAACGCATTGTCGGCGACGACCACATCAACGTGGATATCACACAAAATCCGCTGAATCGCTTCGTGCTGTAGCGGGATAGTGTCAATCAGGGCTGCCCCAACTGCGACGCGTGTCCGAACAAGGCTAGGCGCATCTGCTGGTAAACTCCTCAGCTCAGGAGCGAACGAAGCGAGGTTCTGAAAATCGGGATTGGCGCTAGGAGGAAGCGGGCGGAATGCTGCACCGATCGCTTCGAAGCGCTTGCGAAAGGTACTGCCCGAGAGGCCAATAACCTCATGGCCATCAGCTATCAAGACGTGTCCGATTGCAACCATTGGGTTGACATGGCCCGCCAGAGGCGTTGATCCGATAAGGACTCTCATGGAAATCTCCTGACAGAAGCAGTATTGCCGGCGAATGCCGAGATGGCGGCTGATGAGAATCTCGTGTCGAGAGGCAGCCGATGAGCAAGATTGCTTGAAGAATTGAGATCTTGGCGCCGGCGCAATCGTGTCCGGGAGATCGAGGGCGCGCCGATGGGGAGCGGCCGCAACTTCGCACCGATGGCCTTCGCGCTGCAGCACGCGAATGTAACGCCGTGTCCGTAGACGACCGCAGGAACGAGCCGAGACGGTCGGTTGCCGGCCTCACAGCGACGACTTTTCATCTGAACCTTCAGCGCGAGCATCGGTGTGGAAGATCATCTCTCCCGACTTCGGGGAGCGAGAGAATGGTTTACACCTGAAATCGGCCATGCTCGTCAGAGCGGGACGCGCGTTCTATTCGTCGGGCCGTAATGCCAAAGCTTCCTTTTTTGGAGGCCCGGTAAAGAACAAGCCCTTTCGAAAACAAGTAACTACAACGCCTCGTTAATGCGGCCTGCTGGGAGGATAATTTGATGGAAACAGCGCGCGCTTCGCCTCTCTGGCGCGCGATACCGCTGGCCGCCCATCTATGGCAGAAAACCAGCGCTTGAGTGCTGGAAAGGGAGCGAGCGCATCATCTTCTCCCTCTAGCACTTTCGAGGCACGATCAATCCAACCCCACGCTGACATGTCGGCTATCGTGTAGTTGCTGCCAACGATGTAGTCGCGATCAGACAAGTGATCGTCAAGAACCTTATAATGCCGCTCGGCCTCGCGGCGATATCGATATGCAGGCGCAGCGGGGCAGTTGATCTCGGGTAACCGAAAAAATGGCACCGCATACTGAAAATAGATGGCTTGACCGGAGAATGGACCTAAGCCGGAGGCTATGAATAGAAGCCAAGAGAGCAGCTCCGGCCTATCGTCAGTGGTGGCTCCTAAAAACTGATTCATCTTCTCCGCTAGATAGATCAGTATGGCTGTTGAATCGAACACGCGGACCTGTTTGCCGCAGGGCCCTTCCGTATCGACGACAGCCGGTACCTTGCCATTGGGATTGATGGCGCGGAATCCGGGTGCGTGTTGCTCTCCTTTGTTGGTGTCGATTGGTATGGCCTCGCAAGGCAGACTTGCCTCTTCCAAGAGGAGTGCAACCTTTGCAGCATTCGGTGTCGAGTGGAAATAGAATTGGATCATCAACTATCCTCCAATTGGGTTGTTCACGGCACCGGTAGTCAGCATGATCTCAACCGAGACACTTTTGATTGCCACAGCACTGATGGTCGCCTAGTTGGCCGCAAGCCGCGATGGGAACACCGCATTACAGGGGTTGATTTCCTCTGCGTCCATCGTGCCAGATGGTGCTCGTCCGGCGCCTCTCATCACTAGTTGATCACTTACGATTGTTACCATAGCCCTGACGTCGCCTTGGCGCGCAACTAAGCGAACACTATATTCGTTCATGCTCCACGGAGTGGCCAGCAAGAATAGTAGGATGGATACGCTGATGATTAGCACTTTAAGACAATCATCCCCCGTGCGTCCGTCCCGCGCTCTAAGCGAAGCTTGCTCGCTGAGCCTGATTTCCGAGGCAGACTGCCGGGCGCTGCCCACGGAGTAAGGCATGCGATCGCGCTTCGACTTCGCCAATACACCGCAAAGAACTTACGAGGAGTGGGCAGACGCCCTCAGGACGTATCCTTGGGGAACTGTAAGCGTCGCGGAACCCAAAGCGTTTGCTATTTTGCGATCCAGCCAAAACATCTATGGGTTCGAGTTGGGGGCCATAAAGCACAGACACGATCTACACCACACCTATAGTGTCAGGCGGGAACACGCAGATGTTCGGCTAGACAAGGTGGATCACTACCACGTTCTCTTTCAAACTACTGGATCCGCAACTGTGATCCAAAATGATCAGGTTGCGGAGCTCGCTCCAGGTGATGCCGTGATCGTGGATGCTAGTCGGCCCTCTCTTCTCGTCAATAAAGGCGGCATACAGTTCGATCTCGTTCTGCCACGCCAACCCTTGATATCCCGCATTGGATTCGAGTTGTATGGTGGCATCAGCAGTCGCCGCGGACTAAGTGCAGCACGCGCGCTTCGTCGGATTGTCCTTGATGCTGGCGAGAATGGAAATTTGTCCGATTGGGCCAACGGTCAAATGCAGCGGGTGATCTTTGAACTCGTGGGTGTGCTTTTTGAGCCAAAGTCAAACCCCAAGGAGATTCCCGATGCAGTGTTCAAACGTGTGTGCGATATCGTCAGAGAGAGCCATGCAAATCCGGAACTTACACCGGTTGTGGTTGCGGCCGCAGCGAGGATGTCGCTACGCAAGCTTCAAGCGATTTTCGCGACCCGAGGACTGACGTGCACGGAATACATACATTCAGTTCGTCTCGAGCAAGCCTCGTTCCTGATACGGCGCCGAGAATTTCTTCGTACAAAAGAACTGCTTAACCAGATCTCCTTTGCCTGTGGCTATCGCGATCATAATTATTTCGTCCGGGTATTTCGGCGCAGGTTTGGCCAGTCACCAAGCCAATATGCTAGGTCTGATCACGACGAATAAAGCAGAGTTGGCTACGCTTCAAATCTGGGCAGAGAAGAAGCAAACCGTCACTATGATGCGCGGGGCGGAAGCCGCACTAAACAGTACGATAGCGACGTTGATACCGAGATCCTTCTGCAGGTTATCGGGTCCGGTTCTCCGAGGGGTACAGCCCCTCATATTAGAGGCGTGACGGGAGCGCAGTTGCCGGCCAAGCACGCGGCATCAGGGTGAGCCAATAAGCCTGAGTTGCGGGCGTCTGCGTCGGCGGTTGCCCGCGCCGCTGGACCAATGCGGTAGCATCCCCGACCGACAGAGTGTTCGTCACAAAAGGTTGGCTTGAGTGTCGGAAAACGCCAAGACAGGTTCGTAAAAGTTGCCAAGCTGCTACCAAAGTTGGTCGGCGAGACGTGGCAAAAAGCAACTCTGCGACGTTAATGAAAGCGACCGGCGAATAACATCTCGCTACAACCATAGCACTTGTCCGCGGGAGTGGGCACTTCGCGAACATTGTGTCTTTATTCCGTAAGCTGGTTAGTCACTGCGGGCGAACTTGAGTGCTCTCATGAAGCGCGGCCTCGGCAGATGCCATGAAAGAACGCAAGGAAGTTTTTATGGCCATCGAATCCAAAGTTGTTGATGAAGCCGGGGCGACCTTTGCCAGACCGAAATCGAAGGCTTCGGCAGGCTTAGCAATTCGGATTTAGCCGCCACACAGGCGATAGAATAGGCTGCGTTCCCCATTATCGAGAATCGTTTTCTTCAACTCAACGCGAACTTGGAAGGACATGGCGATGGACGACAAGGCAGCCGCACGCGGCGTCAAGATTACAATTGAACGTCGAGGACGTGTTCTCCTGATTGGCATAAACCGACAATATATATTTAATCGCGTCGACCCGGAAGCATATCATGCTCTCGCAAAGGCCTTCTACGATTATGATCANGATGGTTCGCTGAGAGCGGCCGTGCTTTTCGGACACGGTGAGAACTTCTCGCGCGGCGTCGACGTTGAAGCATTCACCGAGCTTGCTAAAACCGGAAAGCCGACAGCGCTCGTAGAAGGAGAGCTGGATCCACTCGGAAAGAAAAGGCGCCTGAGTAAGCCGCTGATTGCGGTAGCGCACGGGGACACGTGGAACCTAGGACATGAACTTCTATTAGCTGCAGATATCCGGATCGCTGCTGCCGATGTCCAATTCGGACAGGACGAAAATACCCATGGTCGCTTTCCCGGCGGTGGAGCGACGGTTAGGTTTGTTCGCGAAGCGGGCTGGGCTAATGCGATGCGATACATGCTAACCGGCGAACATTGGGGAGCTGACGAAGCGCGCCGCATGGGGGTCATTCAAGAGATAGCGCCTGATCGCGAGCAGGCGCTTGCCCTCGGGATCGAAATCGCGGAACGGATTGCCGCCTGCGCCCCGCTTGGTATCCGAACGACACTCGCATCGGCGCACCTCGCCATTGATGAGGCAGAGGACGCGGCGTATCGCGAACTCGACGCGCAATACGGCGCTTTATACCACACGAACGATTTTCTAGAGGGGCGCAAAGCTGAAGCGGAGGGCCGGCCGCCGATTTATCTGGGCACTTAATGGTCATCATCTCACTAGTGGAGGCGACCTGGCATGATCGCGCAGCCGTAACTACAGGGTCGAACCCGGGACGCGGCGACCGCTTCTCGCACAGGCCCGATCATGACGTACGCTTCAATGCGTCCTGACGCACCTACGCACCTACCCTTGTGTTCGGAAGTGCTAATTATCTGCGCGAATGTACTATCCTTCCTCCTCGACACACTTCTTAAACTCGCGAAAATGATGGCTTAGCCAGGATGGACCGTGACCAAGACCGGGATGTAACGGAAAGCCAGCAGATGAGCGCATTAAAACCCTACAAGACGACGCCCGGACTTAACAACTCGACTTGGTACAAGGGCATCCTTACAACCCAATTGGCAGGATTCAAGGACAATGGCGGAGCGTTCGACATTGCTGTCATTAGGATGCGACAGGGCACCGAACCGCCGCCCCACGTCCACTCTCGGGAACATGAATTCTTCTACATTCTATCAGGCGAGATGCAGGTGTATGTCGGACGACAAGTCTTCAACTTGACCCCCGGAGAAAGCATATTCCTTCCGCAGAAAGTACCTCATGCGTTTCGTCTGACCTCGGCCGAGGTCCACTGGGTCGGCTTTATTACGCCGGGGGGCTTCTTTGATGCCGTCAGCAAAATGAATGCGCCGGCAGAGAGAATGGAGGTGCCGCGTGACGTCGACGTCGCCACTTACGCGAATGTAGACATGACCGAGACGATAAAAGTGTTTGAAAGCTACGGGTTGCGATTTCTGACAGCGGCGGAGATAGGTAGCGAAATGCCGGATTACCCTCTTTAAACCCCGTGTTTGTCATGGCCGGGACAAGCATAACGCCCGGATACGTCCGAAGTGAGTGGGACGATCGCACTCAATCTTGAGTCAACGTGGGCGGCCTAAAGACCCAGCGGGAGTCGTGCGGCAAACGAGCCAATGATTAGCACTTGAATGCGCAGATGGGCTGAGAAGTAAGGCAATGGTGCTGCTGTTGCAACCGAATGAGCCCGCGCTAAATATAAATCAGCATTTGGATCTCCTTATCAGTGAAAGCGAGTAGCGATGTCCGCAGCCTATGGAAATCAAACAAAGATCTAGTGGCCCCTGTATCAGCGCTTCAGACCAATGCAGGAGCGGATGTTCTATGACTACCTTTCCGATCAACCCTCGATCAACTGCGGTTCTGGCGGTCGATCTTCAGAATTGCTTTGTGGAGAATTCACCTGTAGCGGCGCCTGGCGGCCTTCGCGTTCTCGAGCGGATCAACGGTGTTACGCGCAGATTCAGAGGAGCTGGATCTCTCGTCATCTGGAGTCGCCACGTGGTTCGCCCGGATCATGCAGATGTAGGAATCTTGGGAATCACTGTTCCGCCTGTGAATGCAGGAATCATCGACGAGGACGCTCGCTCTTCGATGCTCCATGACGGTGTTGACTTGGAGAGGGCTGACATCACTTTGAAAAAACCTCAATTCGGCTGCTTCCATAATACCTCATTAGACTCAATTCTGCGTGCTCGAGGCATCGACACGGTACTAATCGGAGGCATCGCGACAAATTTCTGCTGTGAAACGACCGCCCGGGAAGCTCACGCTCGTGAATACAAGGTATTGTTTCTTAGCGACGGTACCGCAACATTCGACCTTCCGAACTTGACAGGAGGAGTGATCGCCGCCGCTGACGTACAAAGACAAACATTGGCGACCTTGGCATTTGCCTTCGCGGAAACTCTGTCCTGCGATGACGCCATCAGGCGACTCTCGGTCTCACTTTAAGGACGCACTCGTCATCTGGAATGCCCAGGGAACGAGCAGCGGAGGTCGCCTCTACGAATTCTGTTCGCAATGTTTTGATTTGTGGCGTGCGTGCCTCCACACTTTGAGGTCACGAGGGCGCACCATCTCGCTCGTCGTATAGGCGAACAAGCGACTGAAACGATACGGAAGGAGAACGGAACCTAGTTATCAGGTGCTGCGCGCTGCCCCCCGGTCACTAAACTTGATCTCTCACTTTAAACCCGCGGGCATTGAGTCGTCGATTGCGGCTGAATCGGAGCCGCAGCCTGGCGCGAGCGAGACTTTCCAACCACCCTTCTGACTTCGATTGAGCTATTCAGTATTGCCCTGTTAGTGTTGTCGTCTTTTAACTCTAGCGCTCGTCTTGTTGAGTTGCGTCCACGGAGTCACGATCCTCATGCCGTTCAGTTTGCCTCGCTCGAAAGAAGCTGTTTGTTCTACCCGACTGCAACGACCGATGGTGGCGTGGGTGCCGTTGCACCTCGATGCGTCCTCAGAGTTGCTTGCGAACATCGTCGAAGGAGTTACCGACTGGGATATACCGAATTTCGAATCGCTTTCGGAGTTTCCAATACATGTGTTGCCGAGCACGGCCACTTACCTGCTGATTCAATACAGAACGCCGATCCAGTCATTTCGAAGTTTTGGAGGACGTGAATTCGATAGTGCGAACTATCGACACGCTGCAACAGGGCTCCAGAGAGGGATAGCAGAGCTACGTCCCACCGGCCCGATCGGCATGATTGGTGTTCGGCTTAGGGCAGACACCGCAGCGCACCTCCTGGGTGAGCGCCTCAGGGACCTTACAGATGTCAAGATAAATCTCGAAGAGGTGTTCCGCGCACGCGATGTTTCATTGTTGGCTGAGCGTTTGGCGGAGGCTCCAAGCAGCCAGCAACGGTGGGTCTACGCGCAACAGTTTCTGCTCGCAAACCTGTGTAACCGGGATCCAGATCAATTGGTCTGTCGCGCTGCCGCGCTACTACGCCGGAGTCCCTTTTTGCGGGTACAGAGCCTCGCAAAGCATCTCAGCATCAGTGAGCGGCACTTGTCACGTCGATTTCAGTGTATGTTTGGCATTAGTCTCAAGCGTTTCGCCCGTGCCGCCCGCGTCGAGAAGATAGTGGCTGGCAGAAGACGCGGATTATCCTGGGCAGAATTGGCATATACGTGCGGTTTCGCCGACCAGGCACATATGATCAACGATGTAAGCGCCATTACCGGCGAAACGCCCAACAGAGCGTTCGGTTTCCGTGGATTGCTTGCCTGGTAGTTCGGGACTTGCCAAATCCAAGTGCTTCAACATGATATTCACGTCCACAAGCTGTGCCACACTTGTCGTTGGCTGTTCGCTGTGTGGCGCTACCAAACACGTTTCTAGGAGCGACAGTTGTGAATCTGGGGCGGACGTGATCGCGTAGACGCAGGGAGGGCGCTTCATAATCGAAATAGCGGCCCGGGGCCACAGTCGCGTTCCGATCGCACGAGTTGCGAGCACCGAGGCTGTTTGTTAGCGAGCCACGGCCGCCGCAATGCGGCGGCCGATACG
>JGI25404J52841_10000098_pt1 | contig 8496 bp, 7 predicted proteins | sample TabmetS2T1R1_FD_52841 | JGI IMG/M metagenome (IMG submission 52841)
GTGCGGTTCGCCGGAGAGCCGATCGTGCTGGTGCGGCCGGACGAGGGACAGCTCTTCGCGCTGGAAGACCGCTGCGCCCACCGGCAGGTGCCGCTTTCAAAAGGCACCGTCGAGGGCCGCACACTTCGTTGCTGCTATCACGGCTGGCGTTACGATTCCTCGGGGCGCTGTGTCGATGTTCCCTATCTCAAGAAGAAGATGCCGAACGGCGTGCGCCGCTACGCCGTCGCCGAGTGCGATGGCGTGGTCTTCGTCTGGCCCGGCCGGTCTGCGCCATTGGATCCGCCCGCCCAACTCGGCGCCGCCGCGAACCGCGGCTACAAGACACGGCGGTTCGGCAGACAGGTTGAATGCCACTACAGCTTCATGCACGAGAACCTGATGGACATGAACCATCAGTTTCTGCATCGACGGACGTCCGGAAAGGTGTCACCCCGATATCTCGGCAAGCGCGCCGGCGAAGGATGGATGGAACTGGACTACAGTTTCAGGCGGCCTGATCAAAAGCCGCCAATCGGCGAGACCCTGATCGTGGGCCGCCTGCGCGATAAATCCGCCAGCCCCCGCGATGTCATGACCATCCGCACCGAGTATCCCCATCAAACGCTGCGTCTTTGGGCCTCGAATGAACTGCCCGTCCTTCATGTCTGGCTTGGTTACACGCCCGTCGGTGCTGCCCAGCGCCAGAACAGGACCTTCATCGTCCTCTCGGTCCGCCGGCCGAAATGGCCGGGCGTTCTTGAAATCGCATGGCCGTTCCTCACCTGGTTCACCAATCGCATATTCGCCGAGGATCGCGAGATCGTCGAAATGGAGCAGGCGGCTTACGACGCGCAGGGCGGGGACCGGAATCAGGAGGTGTTCCCCGCGATCAACGAATTGCGTGGATTGCTTGCAAGGAGTGGCGTGCCGGCCGAATCTTGAGCCCCCACTGAGCACGTCACCGCGCCTGTCTCAAGCGATCACCGGCCGCGCTGAACGGCCCAATGCTGGAATGCGCGCGCCCGCCACGTCCTGACGTGTTCGGCGATCGAATGCTTCAAGACGAGAATCGACTGCCACGCGGCAGTTGATTTGAGCCAGCCGATGGCCTGCTTGTAGTAATTATATGCCCAGGCGAAGGCAGGAATCTTCATCAGCTTGTCCCGGGTGAGAGCAAACAATCGCTCGATGAGCACGAGCTTCAGCAACTCTCCGGTGACGAATGTCGCAGCCGCAGCGAGAAATTGGCCGGTCGCGGCCAAATAGGCCGCAACAGGTTTGACGGGTTCGAGAACGATCACCGGAACCGAGAAGAGCGCCAGCGATGGATAGGGCGATAGCGATCGGACCCAGGTCCGCACCCGTTCCAGCCGGAGATGATGGGCCAGCCATCTTGAAATGGGTCTCGCCACGCTGACAAACAGCGCGTCCACCAGGAAATACGCGAACGCGAACACATACGAAACGATTTTGAGAATGCGCTGCACGCCTGGTCTCCGGCTCCCGTCTTTCTATCCTTTCAGAGTGACAAGCATTGGAACCCTGGAATGTTCCGGCAGGTCTTCATGGCAAAAGGTTTCGACACATTCCTGTTGCTATTCCAAGTTCTTGTCATTGTTCGTTCAATTTCGTTTGGGGCTCCCTTTGTTGCATCGACCGTTTTGGGCTTGCGCTGTCATTCTTTGGTGCCTCGGGTCGCCGGTTCAGGCCGCAGGCATTCAGCTTTTCAACGGAGCCTCCGGCTGGTCAGGTGCCATCTGGTATCCCTGCGCGCGGGAGCCGAAGCATGTGCAGCTCGGCGATCTCGGGGTGGCCGTCGATTACGGGCTGCAGGGCGTGAAGGATTGCCCGGTTACGGGCGCAAAACTGCCGCTGGTCGTTTTCTCCCACGGTACCAACGGCTGGTTCGGCGGGCACCATGACACGGCAGCGGCGCTGGCGGATGCCGGCTTTGTCGTCGCAGCCATCAACCACCCGGGCGATAGTGCGAAGGACAACTCGCGCAGCGGCGAGCTATCTGTGTTCGTGTCGCGTCCAGCCGATATGGTCCGCCTGATCGATTTCGTCTTGAACGACTGGAAGGACAAGTCGGTCGTCGATCCCGCCAGGATCGGTCTGTTCGGTTTCTCCATGGGCGGTTATACCAGCCTGGCGCTGATCGGTGCCGCGCCGGACTATGCACGGGTTGCAGGCGGCTGCACGGCCGCCACGAAGTTTTGCGAACAAGTTCGGAGCGAAACCCGCAAGCCCCCGACTGACGGACGTGTCCGGGCCGCCGTGATTGCTGACCCACCGACCGGATTTTTCACAAAGGACAATCTGGCCGCCATCAAAATCCCGCTGCAGTTCTGGCGGGTCGAGCTGGCAACGGCAAATGTGGATGTCGATCCGCAGGGCACGGCGCGCGTCGCCCGCAGCCTCCCGGGCANCCCGGACATTCACAACGTGCCCGCCAGCCACTTCGTTTTCCTGGCGCCGTGCTCGCCGCAGCTCGCGGCCGCCGTCCCGCGCATCTGCACCGANGNGCCNGCGGAGTTTCGACAGGGCAGCCTTTCACCGCGAGTTCAACGCGAGCGTGGCGGGGTTCTTCCGCGAACAACTCATCGTTAGCGGCGCGGCGCGCTGAGGTGTGGTGTGCCGAACCAATCGTTNAGCGCCACCGGCCGAAACCCTGGACTCATTTCTGGCTGAAGTGGATGATTCCATCCCAATTGGCGGGCGGGGGCTCCAGCACAAACCCGACCACGCGGGAAAGATAGATTCCGGCCACNACATCCTCGGGATGGTCAACAGCAAACGCCTGCAGCGCATCCAGCGTGCCGAGCCAATCCTGGCGGGCATATATTTCGTAGACGCGGTTCCAGTCCTCGACCAGCCGCACCATTTCCGGCGTCGCGCGCAATTCCTCGGGGCCCTCATGCATGCCCAGGAGTTCGAAGATATCCAGCGGCTTCCCCGCGCCCTTGGGCTGGCTGCGGTCGAGGCGACGAAACAGGAACTCGCCAGAGCAGACGTCGGCGATCTGGCCGCTCGCGAGAATAGCGGTGCCGTAATGCTTGTTCAGCCCTTCCAGCCGCGAGGCGATGTTCACGGTGTCGCCGATCGCCGTGTAGTCGATCCGGTCGGAGGAGCCGACATTGCCCAGCACCGCCTCGCCGACGTGAACCCCGAAGCGCGTGTGCCAGGGCACCAGCCCCCGCTCGGCCCATCGCTCGTTCAAGTCCCGCAGGGCGAGGCGGCATTTGAGGGCCGTGCTGCAGGCCACGTGCTCGTGCCGCGCAACCGGCAGCGGTGCATTCCAGAAGGCGAAGATCGCATCACCAATGTACTTGTCGACCGTTCCGCTCTCCCGGATGATCAGTGACGCCAGCTCCTCGAAATATTCGGACAGGTTGATCATCAGCTTTTCGGCCGGCATCTGCCCGGCCATATCGGTGAAATCGCGGATGTCGGTGAACAAGATGCTGACGCGGCGCGTCACGCCGCCGACCTCGACGGAGCCCTCGCTTTGCAGCAGCTCCCTGACCAGCGCCTTCGGCACGAACTTGGTGATCTCCCGGATGGTGCCCTTCATGCCCGACATCGACCGGATTAGCGTGTTGACCTCGCGCACCCGGGACTTCAGCCGGATGGGTTCGGCAAGCTGGAACGACTGGATCAGCTCCGCTTCCTCGGACAGCCTGCTGAGCGGCTTTGAAATCGAATGCGCGAAGTAGATGAGGGCCGGCAGCGCTATGAGGAATATCGCAGTTGCGGTGAGGATGCTGCGAGCAGCGGCGTGCACCAGCGGCCCCATGAAGTCCGACATGGGAGCCGCATAAAGGACATGAAATCCGCTGCCGTCCCTGCCGACCTGGTGTACGACCGTGGCGAGATACTCCGCGCCGTCGTCATCGATGCGGGCAAGCTCGTATGGACCCTGGCGTCCGAAAATCTGCACTGCCTCGCGGAGCACGGGGTCTGCAAGGTCCGCCGTCGTTGCCAGCTCAACCTTTTTGGCTTCACCGCTGCCGGAAGTTTTGAACATCCGCTCCGGGTCGAAATGGGCCAGCAGGCGGTTCTGTTCGTCGAAGGCCACGAAGCGCTGTTTTTCGTTCGACCTGACGGATCGGACGTACTCCATCAGACGATCGAGCGTGATGTCGACGCCAACGGCGCCGCCTTCGGTTGCCCTCGACAGGGTCATTCCCATTTGCGAGGTGGCTGCGAACATATAGGGCGCGGTGCGGATCATCTTCTCCGGTTGCGCTCGCGCGTCGCGATACCAATCGCGGCTGCGGGGATCGTAGCGGCTTCCCGTCGGCAAGCTCCCCGATCTGCTGACCGCCGGCATCGAGGAATCTCCAGGATGCCTTGCGAACGCCGCCGTCGGCGCGGATTTCCTGGATCGCAAATCGGGTGGTTTCCGGTCCGCCCAGCTGCTTGATGAACGGCTTCTCGGTCTCCGAGATCGACAGGACGTGAAAGAAGTTTCCGTTTTCGTAGCCGGCATAGACCGCGGATATCTGTGGGTTCGTCGCCAGACCCGGCAGGATCGGCTTCAGGATCGCGTCCCTGGATCCGGTCGACTCGCGAAGCGCCGGATGACCGTAAAATTGCTGCAGCACCAGGAAGGGCGCAGCGAAGAATGCAAGGCGCCGTTCGTTGATCCGGCCGATCTTCTCCTTGAATGTTTCGGAGGCGACGCGCAGCGCGTTGCTGCGGTTCTGGACGTAGTCGGCGGCCGTGACGCCAATGCCCACCAGCAGCGCGGCAACCAGGAACAGCGTCAGGATCGTGACGAACAGCGTGAAGCGGGACTTGCGGGCTGCGGCGATTTCCATTGCGCTATCGCTTCCACGATGTCCTGTTCAGGAGGACAAATCGGCCAGGCGCTTCGACAAATAGTCGACCCAGTAGCGGACGAACGGGTCGGCTTCCTCCAGCTTCTGCCTCAGCCTTTCCTCACTCACCGTCATCACCTCGCATCCCTGCCTGGTGGAGGCAGTGGCGCCGCGTCGGGCACCGGCCATCAGCGCATGCATGCCGAACATCTGGCCGGGTTTCAGCTCGACCAATGCGCGCTGCTTGCCGGCTTCGAGGGTGACGTCGCCGCGCAGCAGGATGAAGGCGGCCGACCCCGTCTCGCCTTCGGCGAAGATCGTTGCGCCGGCCGGATAGGTCTTGCGATCAAGGCCCTGCCAGACGGATTGAACGGACAAGGCTTCGGTTTTGGAGACCATTCGGATGTCCTTGCCTTGAACTGGGCGTGATCACGCCTCGCGCAATGCGGTTGCGGCGCCTTAGCACCCGCTAGGAAATTCCCGTTGCGCGTTGGCGCGTTGATCAAAATCAATGGTTGTGCGGTCGGGCCGTGCCGCTCCGGAAGCGCTCCGCGGCAGTTCCGCATGTGAATGGCCACTTTGTGCCAAGCGCCTGGAACGGATCGGCTATATCGTCAGGGCCGCTTGCGGCCGCTCACCGGGGAGAGCACGAAGGAAACCGCAAAGCCATTGCGCAGTCGGCGCCCGGCTTTCCCTGCGCCCTCTGTTTGGAAGAGGGACAACCCGGACGAAACCGGCTGCGGGAACGCAAACGCTTGCCCCGCGGCTGCTTAGGGATTGGGTTTGGCTTCACTGCTCCGCCTGCAGCCATTCCGCGGCCCCGCGCCACAGCGTGTCGCGGTGCTCGGGGCGGAAGAAGCCCATATGGCCGATCTTTTTCACCCCGGCATCATCAGGCGAGATGCTGACGATCTCGGGCTTGGTGGCGGTGAAGCCGGAACAGAGCAGTTCGACCGCGGGACGGGTCGCCCAGGGATCGTCGGTGAGGCAGATCGCGCGCAAGGGCCCTTTGAAATTGTGAAAATTCTCGCGGGTATGAAGCGTGGAGTCGCTGAACAGGTAGCGCTCCTTCATCACCCAGCTCACCCATTGCAGGAATGCGTCCTTTGGCAGGTCCATGCCAAGGCCGGCCCAGCCTGGCATGTAGCCGAACGTCTTTGTCAGGGGCGCGCCGACGAAGTTGAGCATGGCATAGACGCGGTAGCGCTCGGGCGAGGCCATCAGCTTCCAGTAACCGGCCTGGGCCGCGATGAAGAGGGCGCGGGAGACTTCCTTGTTGTTCGGCAGGAGTCCCAGCACCTGGCCGCCGAAGGAATGGCCGACATAGGTCAGCGGCATGTTGCCGTAACGCTCGCGCATCCATTGCACCGCCGACGTGACGTCCTTGGCGGCCCAGTCGGCCATCGAGGCCTTGAAGCCGACCAGCGAGCGCGGCTGGTTGTAGCCGGTCACCGCCTTCAGCCTGGAATCGCCGGTGCCGCGATAGTCATAGGTCAGCACGGCGCAGCCGCGATGGGCGAGATAGCCGGCAAAGCCGCGATAGAGCTTTCGCGGCACGGCTGTGCCGGAATTGATCAGCACCGCATGGCTACGCCTGCCGGTGCGGGGCAAGAACAGCGTTGCCCCCAGTGGATAGCGGTCGGCTGCCGGCACGATGATGTCGTCGACAAAGACATCGTCCAACGCAGCCTCGCCCACCGCAACCCCCGCAACTTCCGGCTTCAGCCTAACAAATGCGAAATCAGCTTTTGCCGCAAGGGTTTGAGACGACAACTGGAAATCCTTGTGGCGGAGTGTTGCCGGCCTGTGTATAACCCGGCCCTCGCAACCGCCATTAAGTGGCGGTTTTTGCTCAGGAGTTAACGATCATGGCCGAGCGCTGGACGCCGGACAGCTGGCGCAGCAAGCCGGTGCTGCAGATGCCGCAATACCCCGACGCCGGGGCGTTGGCGAATGTCGAGGCGCAGCTTTCGACCTTTCCGCCGCTGGTGTTCGCCGGCGAAGCCCGCAACCTGAAGAAGGCGCTGGCGCGCGTGGCGAAGGGCGAGGCCTTCCTGCTGCAGGGCGGCGACTGCGCCGAGAGCTTTGCCGAGCACGGCGCCAACAATATCCGCGACTTCTTCCGCGTCTTCCTGCAGATGGCCGTCGTGCTGACCTATGCCGGCGCGCTGCCGGTGGTGAAGGTCGGGCGCATCGCCGGCCAGTTCGCCAAGCCGCGCTCCTCGCCGACCGAAAAGGTCAACGGCGTGGAACTGCCGAGCTATCGCGGCGACATCATCAACGACATCGCCTTCACGGAAGCGGCGCGCACGCCCGACCCGCAGCGCCAGCTGATGGCGTACCGGCAGTCGGCGGCGACGCTGAACCTGCTCCGCGCCTTCGCGACCGGTGGCTATGCCAACCTCGCCAGCGTGCATCAGTGGATGCTCGGCTTCCTCAAGGACTCCCCGCAGTCCCGACGCTACAAGGAGCTGGCCGACCGCATCTCCGAGGCGCTGAATTTCATGCGCGCCTGCGGCCTTGATCTGGAGGCCCATCCGGAGCTGCGCGCCACCGACTTCTACACCAGCCACGAAGCGCTGCTGCTCGGTTACGAGCAGGCCTTCACCCGCGTCGACTCCACGACCGGCGACTGGTACGCGACATCAGGCCACATGATCTGGATCGGCGACCGCACCCGCCAGCTCGATCACGCCCATGTCGAATTTTTCCGCGGAATCAAGAACCCGATCGGCCTGAAATGCGGCCCGTCGCTGAAGCCGGACGAACTGCTCAAGCTGGTCGACATTCTCAATCCCGACAACGAGCCGGGCCGGCTGACCCTGATCGCGCGCTTCGGCAGCGAGAAGGTCGGCGAGCATCTGCCGGGCATGGTGCGCGCCATCCAGCGCGAGGGCCGCGCGGTGGTGTGGTCGTGCGATCCCATGCANGGCAACACCATNACNTCNAACACCGGCTACAAGACGCGGCCGTTCGACCGAATTCTCTCCGAGGTGAAGACCTTCTTCAGCGTGCACGCCGCCGAGGGCACCCATGCCGGTGGCGTTCATCTGGAGATGACCGGGCAGGACGTCACCGAATGCATCGGCGGCGCGCGTGCCATCACGCATGAAGACCTGAGCGACCGCTACCACACGGCCTGCGATCCTCGTCTCAATGCCGAACAGTCCATCGACATGGCGTTCCTGATCGCCGAGCTCCTNAAGCAGGAGCGCGCGGGCAGGGCAGCGCCGATGCCGGCTGCAGCGGGACTGTAATTTGCTGCGGCTTTGGCGAGCGACGATCAATACCCGTAACGGGCTCATCTTCGCAGTTCGGTCGGAGCAGGCCGTGCGCGAGGAGCTTGTGGCGATTGCCATCTCGATCCCGCTCGCCTGGCTGATCGGTGCCACCGTCATGCGCCGGGTGGAACTGGTCGCGGCCGTGGTGATGGTGCTGATCGTCGAAATCCTCAATACCGCGATCGAGAAGCTCGCCGACCGCCTCACCACCGACCACGATCCGCAGATCGGGCGGGTCAAGGACATGGGGTCGGCCGCGGTGGGCGTCGCGCTGGTCATGGCCTTTGTGTTCTGGCTGTTTGCCATCGCCGAACGCATAGGCGTGATCTAAACCCAATCATTGAAGTTTGCTCTTGTGCGGGGCAACATCACGTCATGAACAAGACCGCCGAATTCAGGATCACGCTGGC
>JGI25404J52841_10000104_pt1 | contig 8329 bp, 5 predicted proteins | sample TabmetS2T1R1_FD_52841 | JGI IMG/M metagenome (IMG submission 52841)
GTCTAGAAATTCATTTCGGCCAATTGAACCTTCTCGAACTGTTTCTTTTTAAGAACCAAAAAGATTTGTGCCAAAATAACAGATGCCAAGAAGAACAAAAGACCTTGGACACGTAATGGATCTTGAAGTACTATTTCTGCATCTCCCTGACCAAATCCACCCACATTAGGATTACTCGTTAATGGTTGATCAAATTTGATGGATTCACCCTCTGAAACAAGAAGTTCTGGGCCTGGAGGGATAATATCAACCACTTGACGTCCATCCGATGGATCTGTTATGGTTATTTCATATCCCCCTTTTTCTTTTCGTATGATTTTACTTACTATACCCGTTCCTGTAGCATTATAAACTGTATTGTTACTCTTGCTTCCGTCGGGATAAATCTGACCCCTTCCCCTATTCCCCCCTACGTATATAGGATATTTTAAGAAGTGAACATCTTTCTTAGTAGCGGGGTCGGGGGAAAGAATAGGAAAGGTGATTTCACTATATTTCTGACCAGGGACAGGCCCTATCACAAGAATATTTTTTTTATTAGGGCGATAGCTCTGAAAAGACAAATTGCCTATCTTTTCTTTCATCTCGGGAGAAATACGATCGGAAGGAGCTAATTCAAACCCCTCCGGTAAAATAAGAACAGCTCCCACATTCAAACCCCCTTTCTTACCATTAGCAAGAACTTGTTTCACTTGCTTATCATAAGGAATTCGAACAACTGCTTCAAATACCGTATCAGGAAGTACCGCTTGTGGAACCTCAATATCCACGGGCTTATTAGCTAAATGGCAATTGGCACATACAATACGCCCGGTCGATTCTCGTGGATTTTCATAACCCTGCTGCGCAAAAATGGGATATGCACCTGAAATAGATGTCCGAGTTATGATATATATCATGAGCGATATGGAAATAGATCGAGTAATCTGTTCCTTTATCCAAGAAAAAGTCTTTCTAGTTTGCATGGTCTAATCATTGATCCGAAAATTTCTACAATAAATTGGGTAGGTCGCTAGTATAGTTCCCTATCCACGATTCTGCTATATTACTGGAATCATTTTACTGGAATACTATAGATTTTACTGGAATACTATAGGATGAAAATCCCCCGGATAGAAAGTTTTTAATGCTTATGTAGAACTACAAAGTAAGAAACATTCTAATTGATTAGATTAATAGCGGTGGATCATTTATCAATCATTCATTGAATGATAAATAACTACAAGTGACGGAGATACACGATTTAAATAACGGAAAATCCAATATTTAAAAATAGTATCGAGAATAACTGGAAAAGTGGAAACAAGACCAGATATAATTTGATCATTATGAACAAATCCAAAATCTTTGTAGACAGAACCAATCATTAGTTCCCAACCGTGGGGTGAATGAAATCCGATACATAAATCGGTTAATAAAAGAATCGAAAAAGCTTTTACTGTATCACTTAAGTTATATAGGAATTCCTGAGCCCAAGAGTTAAGAATAACAAGTTCTTCATTACCTAAAATAGAATAACCGCTTAGAATAACAAAACAGATTATATTTGTCGAGAAGTGCAAAATCGTATGGATACGATCCTCATTGTGTATCTTGATTAATTGGATCGTTTCTTTGTGGATTCCTAGAGGAAGCTTTTGTAGATGTGTCTCCGAGTATTCCTTGATCATTTCGTCCAAGAAGAGGATTTCCTCTAATTCTATGAACTTTTCTAGAATACTTTTTTCTTGAATATCATTCAAAAAAAGTTCGGATTGACCAGTATTCGACCAATTAGTAACCCAAGATTCCATACTTTTAGTAAATGAGAGAGAAATCCACCAGGGCAAAAAGACTATAGATGCAAGATACAAAAGAGGAGTGAATGCTTTCTTTTTTGCCATTTTTCACCTGTGAATTTTTAATTAACCCACTTCATTTGTCGACTCTATGTGATCGAATATTTCTTTCAAACATGAGTTCTAGACAAGAAACCTATGAATCTATTTTATTTGTGATTTTGTTTGAATCTAGAAAGAATATAGAACTAGACTAAGACTCCACTTCGAATTCGAATGAAGAAATAATCAAAAATATTGTTTCCAGATATCTCAATTCATCAAATCCCAAACAAGTGTCTCTTTTCGATGAATGACCGAAAGAAGTCCTTTAAGGAATGAATATTATTGCGATTTTGAGACGAAAGAACTCCTTTTCTATCAAAATATCCACCAAAATATTTCGAAAAAATTCCAACAATTCCCCATAGCCAAGAATAGAATAATTGAGAGAAAGATATTGTGATGATCAAAAAAATGAGCGGCAAAACAAGACAGAAACGGGCCAGTTATCATTTTTAAGAAAACCCATTATTGGTTAGTAAAGAACACAAACGAAAGGATAAAAAAAGGTCGATTGACAAAAAGGAAATAATTTACAAGATATGATTTATCTGCATCTAAAGTATCACTTCCAACAAATATTGAACTTCAAAAAAAAAAGAGTTTTGTTTTATGGTTGTTCCATATACGTCGGCTTTGGCTCGACTGACTGACGAAACTTCAGTTAAGTTATCTTATAGAAAAAAACAGGATTCTTGCATTTTTTCCCTCCTGCTGAGAAAGCATTCGTTCTTCAGCCCAGTTCCTTTTCTCAAAAGACTTCAATTGGTACGCGCAAGAAATAGGCCAATTCCGCGGCTTTTTGTTCAATTTCTCGTGGAGTCAAATTCTCATCAGTACGGATCAACGGAATAGCCCCCCGGCCTCTGATATCCATATAAAGGACACGACGAGCATAAATACCCTCTTTAACTTCTATTCTAACGGATTGAATATCTTTTATACGGAATCGGAGGAATATGCGACGATTTTTTCCAGGAAATCCCCAACGAAAAATACACACTATTCCTTCCTTTCTATTGAATCGATCATAACCACTACCTACATTCCAGGAAATTGTGCACCACAAATAGGAACTAATAAAGAGACCCGCGATCCCGTAGAAAGACATCACGATCCCTTGTGGAAAAAAAATGATTTGCTGAGACGGAACAAAAGATATCAAATTTCTACCAAGATAACTGGAAGTTCCAACCAATAAGAATCCTAATGAACCTAAAAAAACGATAAGGGCCCAGCAAAAATTACTTAGTTTTCGAGACCCCGTTATAAGTTCTATCCATATATGTTCTGATCGCCAACTCATACTTGATCCGATTTCATTTTATTGGAATTGAGAGAATACCCCAAATGATTTTGACTTTACTTTTTTTGTTTCCGAAGGAACTCTCATCAACTAGCACTAGTTTGCTGTGAACTAGTACTAGTTTGATGTCAACTTTTAGGAGTAATTCATCAAATTGGTTAGATCTAAAATAATAACATACCCTTCATATGATCCCAATATACATATAGATCCACCAACTTTATTGGGCATCCAGCGCTCCTGATCTATTTGAAACTAGCTAGAATTCATTTACCCATAGATCATTTTCTGCAGGCATAAGAGCTTTTTCCTTTATGTTCGCCGGAAATCACACGTTATACCATATTTCCCGAAATAAATATCTGTGTTATGCTACAAGTCTAAGTTTCAAAAAAAAAACGGATGAGATTTTCTCAGATCTAAACAATCTTGTTTTTTTGAACATAAAGAAATAAAGAAGCCATTGCCATGGCCGGAAATACTAGGCCTACTAAAGGCACAAAAATAGAGGGAAAATTGAAAGTTGTCATAAAATGGGTACCTCGATTTACTATTTGTACCTGTTATTATTTTTTTTTAAATATCATATTTTATATTTATACTAATTATAATTAAGAATTGTAATTAGTATGAATTCGTAGTTATTATTAATTAATTCATAAAATTTGAAAATTCTTATTAGAGATATAAGTATCTATATATCTAAGTGAGTATATAGAATAAGTCCAAGGAATGTAGAACTAAATAAATGGACTTATTCATCTTTCTACATGAAAGATACGTATGATAATCGACTTTCTTATTTTTCTTCATTTCTTTGTGTTTTGTTCTTGTCTTCTAATTTAATAAAGAAAGAGTTTCTTACAAATTATCGAAAGATTCGTTAGAATGCGACACAACCGGAATTTTTAGTGAAAATGGGATTTTCGGGAGATGGAGAAAGATACAAAACTATATATCTATCTTTTCTATATTTGAATTTGATTATATACGTAAGACGAAATTCATTTTATTTGCCTAATTTCACGAAAGGAAGAACTCACGCTTTTATCTTGTTGATAGAGACTTCTTAATTAGTAATCGGGAATCTAGGTAAAAAAAAAGAGTTATCCGCAACTTTTGATTCTTTCTACAATTAGATCTTAGGTCACCAAAGAAAACTCCATTCTTATTTACTTGGATTCCGATAAGCTAACTACTTGTTTGCTACAAATAAAATAATGGAACTTAGTGCGCTCTACTTGATTGAATTGGAATTCAAAGGAAAGAAGCCGTGGAGCTGCAATAACTCACTCAGAACACCCTTTAAAAGCTTACGTGGTACGATTAGGTCCACTAAGCCCTTCTCGAATAACACTTCAGCCACTTGTGAACCTTCGGGTACTGGTTGCTTCAATGTTTCTTCAATTACTCTTTTACCCGCAAATGCAATGTCGGCATCGGGTTCGGCAATAATGATATCTCCCAACATACCAAAACTAGCTGTTACCCCACCAGTAGTAGGAGATGTAAGGATTGATACATAAAATAACTTTTTATTGCATTGATAATCATATAAGGCAGACGATATTTTAGCCATTTGCATCAAGCTCAAACTTCCTTCTTGCATGCGCGCCCCACCCGAAGCGCATACTATAATAAGAGGTAGAAATTGATTGGTAGCGTACTCAATCAAACGGGTGATTTTCTCCCCGACTACGGATCCCATACTGCCCCCCATAAACTCAAAATCCATAAACCCAATTGCTACGGGAATACCATTTAGTTGACCTACGCCGGTTTGAACAGCCTCAGTTAATCCTGTCGTTCTTTGATAAGAATCAATACGATCTTTATAAGACTTGTCCTCCTCCTCCTCCCACTCCGAATCCAATCCAATCTCCGAAGATTGACTCTCCGAAGATTGACTCTCTGAATCCAATCGAATCTCTGAATCGGATTGACTCTCCGAATCGGATTGACTCTCCGAAGATTGACTCTCCGAATCGGATTGATTCTCCGAAGATTGACTCTCTGAATCGGATTGACTCTCCGAATCGGATTGACTCTCTGAATCCAATCGAATCTCTGAATCGGATTCACTCTCCGAATCCAATCGAATCTCTGAATTCAATCGAATCTCTGAATCGGATTCACTCTCCGAATCCGATTCACTTTCTGAATCAAATCCAATGGGATCCATAGAGAACAGGTCTTCATCCATAGGATCCCAAGTGCCGGGGTCGAGCAACATTTCGATTCTTTGTGAACTATTCATTTTGAAATGATATTCACATGCTTCACACGTATACATTCGTGATTGCAAATATTTCTTATAATTTAATGTATAACACTCTTCGTGTTCGCAGAAAAGCCACAAATCCTTGTAGTTTGGGTACTTTGGAGTTGCATCTCGATTAGACTCGAGATCATTAGACTCGAGATCATTCGAATCGAGATCATTAGACTCGAGATCAGTAGACTCGAGATCAGTAGACTCGAGATCAGTAGACTCGAGATCATTAGACTCGAGATCATTCCAATCGAGATCGTTAGACTCGAGATCATTAGACTCTTCTCTTAGAGTTAAATCTAGAGTTAAATCACTACTCTTCGCGTGGTTTCGTATATCGGACCTCCCACTTTCACTACTAGTTCTACGTTTACCAAAAATCAACCTAGAAATGAAACTGCGACTACTATAATCTCCAATGTCACTACTATCACCTCCAATGTCACTACTATCACCTCCAATGTCACTACTATCACCTCCAATGGACGTATCAATACCGATTTTTTTATGAAGATAACTCTTAATGCAACTAGTAATCAAATTATCCCAAAGAGATTGAGTATCGTACATGTAACGATTGTCTAGTTTACTCAGAAAAGAATGATCGTTGTCAATCTCAACAACAACACTATGCTTTTCAATATCAAAATAGATAAAATAACTGTCTCCATTACTATCCCTAACTACCCAAGGACCAGGAGAGATGAAATGCCAAAGGTCTTTGACGCCAAATATCGGATCTTCACTTTTACTAGTATTTTCATCTTCACTTTCACTAGTATTTTCAATAGGACCAAGATTGTCCGTTGAGTTCTTTATCCGATACCTGCGTTCTAACTCCTTCTTAAACACCATCGAATTAAACCACCCTCTTTTCATATAGGTTTCTTGCCTCCTATTTGCATAAAAATAGAATAGATGAATAGTCATTGGATCCACAATTCTTGAATATCTTATTTCATATCAGACTAAACATAGAAATTCAATCACTACTAATAAGAAGTGTGAAAAAGGATTCTCTTTTGTTTTGTGGGAATCCGGGGGTAAGACTTCACTATATTATATATGAATAAGATGGAATCCCTTTTCATTCTAAATTAAATAGAATGCTAAAAAGAGGTTTTTCCTATGTCTTCGCATCGAACAAAAAAAAGAAATATTTGTTCTCTCCTAGAAAGAATTTTTTCGTAAAATTGGATCTAATTCTAATAACTAACCAATAACAAGTAAGAAATTAAGGTTCTATTCCAACACAAAAAAGACAATTTACAAGAAAAAAGACAATTTACAAGATGGGTCAAAAGATTTGTGATACTTCGCTTGATTCAGGGAAACTTTATATTTATATAGGATATATTAAAGAATAGACCAATCCTAAGGATCCATAGGTTTAATTGTGGATCCAAGAAAACAATAGAAGCATTTGAGTCGTAGATTTTCTATTTCAAATCTTCTATATCTAGAGATATATGTATTTATCCAAAATACATGCAATAGAATCTTTGTATTCGGCTCAATCCTTTTATTAAAAGATTGGGCCGAGTTTTATTGCAATTCAATTAAGAGAACGGAGAGTAATTACTTCTTATCTGCATCTTACTTTTCCGGATCCAAAGTATCCACTGCCTTAAACTCAAATTTGATCTCTTTCCATACCTCACAAGCGGCAGCTAGTTCAGGACTCCATTTGCTAGCCTCGCGGATAATTGCATTACCCTCAGCAGCAAGATCACGTCCTTCATTACGAGCTTGTACACATGCTTCTAGAGCTACTCGGTTAGCTACGGCACCTGGCGCATTACCCCAAGGGTGTCCTAAAGTTCCTCCACCGAACTGTAGTACGGAATCATCTCCAAAGATCTCGGTCAGAGCAGGCATATGCCAAACGTGAATACCCCCTGAAGCCACGGGAATAACACCTGGTAGAGAGACCCAATCTTGAGTGAAATAAATACCGCGACTTCGATCTTTTTCAATAAAATCATCACGCAGTAAATCAACAAAGCCCAAAGTGATGTCTCTTTCTCCTTCAAGTTTACCTACTACGGTACCAGCGTGAATATGATCTCCACCAGACATACGTAACGCTTTAGCTAGTACACGGAAGTGCATACCATGATTCTTCTGTCTATCAATAACTGCATGCATTGCACGGTGAATGTGAAGAAGTAGGCCATTATCTCGGCAATAATGAGCCAAGCTAGTATTTGCAGTGAATCCTCCTGTTAAGTAGTCATGCATTACGATAGGAACTCCCAATTCTCTAGCAAATACAGCTCTTTTGATCATTTCTTCCCATGTACCCGCAGTAGCATTCAAGTAATGCCCTTTGATTTCACCTGTTTCAGCTTGTGCTTTATAAATGGCTTCGGCACAAAATAAGAAACGATCTCTCCAACGCATAAATGGCTGGGAGTTCACGTTCTCATCATCTTTGGTAAAATCAAGTCCACCGCGAAGACATTCATAAACTGCTCTACCATAGTTTTTAGCAGATAACCCCAATTTAGGTTTAATAGTACATCCCAACAGGGGACGACCATACTTGTTCAATTTATCTCTCTCAACTTGGATCCCATGAGGCGGGCCTTGGAAAGTTTTAATATAAGCAGGAGGGATTCGCAGATCTTCCAGACGTAGAGCACGCAGGGCTTTGAATCCAAATACATTTCCTACAATGGAAGTAAACATGTTAGTAACAGAACCTTCTTCAAAAAGGTCTAAAGGGTAAGCTACATAACAGATATATTGATCTGCTTCTCCAGGAACGGGCTCGATGTGGTAGCATCGCCCTTTGTAACGATCAAGGCTGGTAAGTCCATCGGTCCACACAGTTGTCCATGTACCAGTAGAAGATTCGGCAGCTACCGC
>JGI25404J52841_10000105_pt1 | contig 8318 bp, 8 predicted proteins | sample TabmetS2T1R1_FD_52841 | JGI IMG/M metagenome (IMG submission 52841)
GCGGGCATATTTCTTCAGCGCATCATAGGCGTTTTCGGCCGTGGCACTATCCGCACTGCGNCCCTTGCGCAGCGCTTCGATCGCCGAATTGAGATTCTGGGGCGTGACGCCGCCCTTGCTTAAGATGGAGCCAGCCTCGCTGTTCTTCTCGAGCGTCAGGCCCAAAAGCAACCGCTCGACCGTGACAAAACTGTCGCCGGCCTTCTCGGCGGCCTTTTCCGACGCATCGAAGGCGCGCGCCATGTCGGGGGCAAGATAGATCTGCCCGGCGCCGCTTCCCGAAACTTTCGGCAGCTTGGTGAGCGCGTCCTCGGTCGCTTTCAGGATCGCCCGGGAATTGCCGCCGGCACGGTCGATCAGACCGCTGGCCAACCCCTCGCTGTCGTCCAGCAGGACCTTGAGGACATGTAGCGATGAGAACTGCTGGTGCCCCTCGCGCATGGCCAGCGATTGCGCGGACTCGATGAATCCGCGCGCCCGCTCGGTATATTTCTCGATATTCATCGGTTGGCTTCCCTCAGCCTGCCGCTCAGCCCCGAAGGCACTCCCCTAATATCATTGAGTTTCCGCCCGGCCGCGTTGATATCCGTCAACCACCCGGTGGTCGTCGCCCTCATTTTAGGCCTCATTTTAGGCGCGACCCAACAAGCCGGCGAGACGATCTCCACGTCCGCGGTATAGCCGGGCGCGCCCCCGGCCGCGGCGGTGCCGCACTCTGACGGCCACCCGCGGGTGCGCGTTCGCGGGCATGCGGATCGGGCCGGTCTTGCATCCAGCTGTGCACCTCATACTCCTCACCCTCGCGAATGATGCCCGCTTCGTGCAGCACCGAGATATCGCATCCCTGCAAGATCGGGATCGCTGGCCGGGGCGCCTGCCACGCGTGTTCAAATCCCAATGCGGTTGCGGCGGCCTTGATGCCGATGAAATTCAAACGACGCCGATGTTGGCAAACCAATTCGGGTACGACAGCGAATTTGCCTCCAGGAGCGGGCACGGAATCTTTGCCCTGGAGCCAGAAAAGAACGTCTCAAGGCTTGCCAGCAGATGGCGGTCGACCCTTTCCGGCAGACCGAACGCTTCGAATCCAATCGTCCACCAATGGCCTCCCACCACCACCAGTTCCGTTAACTCCACGTTGCATCCCTCGTCGGGCCTTGCCTCGTTCAAGACCTCTTTCGGTGCGGCGTCAGCTTTGAGCTCATACTTGAGTAGCCAGCGCTTTTTCTCGACGTCGATCCAGCGCGATCCCTCCCGCATGGTCTGCCGAAGATCCTCCGCCACGGGCAACTCGACGGACCATTTCACCCACGCATCCGCCTTTCCCAGGATGCCCGGGCGAGGCTCGACAGTTCTAGGTGCTGACCGCAGCGCCTTGATCTCGAAATTGAGATGACCTTTCCCAGGCGCTTCGCGCAGCTTCACCCCGACACCTGAGGACCCGAAGAAGACCAGGTAGGAGTCGGTCCTTAGCTTTTCCAGCCGCTCCGGTAGCCGTCCTTCTCCGGCGTCGAACCACTCCAGAACCCATTCCGGCGCGGGACCCACGAAGAACCACCGCATCTCAGCGCTGTGCAGCAACATCGGGCGTCATGTCATCGTCGGGGAACATATCGCCTGGCGCAGTGAACCGATCAGACTTCCATACACCGGAACCGGCTTCTCACACCGAGCATGTTCTATCATGACTAAGCGCCTCTCTTCGAGTGAGCCAACCGGTCCTCCCGCGACCACGGGCATCCAAATGCACAATGCGTCTTTCGGCGGAGTCTCGACAGTTGACGGAGTCCTAGTAGCGACCATCGCGGGCGCCGGAGTCTTGATTCAAAGGAGTAATATCCAGCAAACGGCTCCGATCCCATCGGATGCTAACGACGTCCGAAATAGTCAAAGAAGTGGCGACGCAGAAAGCGAAGCATTCGCTCGCGTCGGCGAGGCCGCCGGACGCGGCAGGCCTCCATAACGCGGGTTATCACCTGTGGTGCCGCGCCAAAGAGGCCGCGTCGAGCGATAATTGCGGCAATGAGTGGATTCCAATCGATCAGTCCCTGTTCAGCTTCCTTGGCCATGTATCCCGCAACGACTTCAGGAGGCGGTGCGAATACCTCCGGCATACTGCGGGATAAATCCACGTCGCCGAGTATATTCCACTTCGAGACGCCTCCCATGTGCGGGGAACTGAGCCCGTATACGACCCGGCGGATCCTGCTCTCCCGGATCGCGTAAGAGCAAAACGCGCACGGTTCTGCATTTACATAGATTTCGCAGTCATCCAGGCTGATCGTACCGAGCGACTCTTCCGCCCGCGAAATTGCAACGACCTCGGCGTGGTGCGTCACGTCCCTGTCGTGGGTAACGCGATTGATGGACTCGGCCACGATCACACCGTCGCGGCAGATGACCGCGCCATATGGATACTCTCCGGCCTTCCCTGACGCCTTCGCAATGCCGATGCAGTGCGTCATCATCAACTGGTCCAACTCCTCAGCCATCACTGGACCTCATGAACTGACAACGGTACTCCAGTTTACGATAGCGCGTCATATCGGAGTGCGATTCCCGTCTCGTGAGCTGCCTCGATCGGCCTGTGGATAATCCGAGCCGCCTGTCAAGACGATTACGCTGGCAAGACGTTTACGCTCGACGTCCTGCTTCTCGATCGTCCAGGCTGACGCACAGCGCATTGACGACCATCAAGCTTCCCGAAAGCTTTTGGCTGTTACGCGGTCGGCGAAGGGGCCGTAGTAGCACAGCTGCATACCGTGCTTGCGGACGCGCAACCTACATCGCGATGTCCTGCACGGAGCGGCCGACAAAGATTATTGGCCGCTGAAAACCCTCAAGAAAGCTGACGCCAGTCAAGGTGCTCGCGAGGCGGAAGCCCCTAGATTTCGCAAATGTAAGTGATGGATTTTGCGCGCATGCAATCAGGAAGACCCGAGGCCGTTTCGAACGCTGGCAGTCATTGCCGAGCGGCCCAATGGTCGCATAGGTGCTCCGCGTTTGGCTGAGGAGGCCGCGCCTCATCCCTTTGTTTTTGTTTGATCTGAAACTGGACCCGATCGCGCCTAGAACGGTCTGGACATGGACCCGTCCAAGGACCTCCAAGAGCTGATCTCTCGTCTCGCGGTCGCGCTCGGCATCGGTTTATTGATCGGCCTCGAACGAGGTTGGCGCCGACGTCAAGCGCGCCCTGGAAGTCGTGCGGCGGGAATCCGCACCTTTGCCATTTCGGGTCTGCTCGGCGGCGTAATCGCGGCACTAGCGCTGGCCTTGTCGTCACAAGCGTCAGCAGGTGTCGCCAGCGCCGTCGGCGGTATCGTTCTCGGCCTTGGCTTCGCCGCCTATGCGGCGGTCGTTACTCTCTTCACCCGCGATGAGAACAGGGCGGTTGGAACTTTCTCGGCCACCACTGCGATCGCTGGCATGCTGACTTTTGCTCTTGGCGCTTATGCGGTGCTCGGCGATCTGCGGGTAGCCGCCGGCACAGCAGTCGCGGCCGCGGGCCTGCTCGCCTTTCGAGAAGAGCTTCACGGCTGGCTGGAGAATATCACCTGGCCTGAGTTGCAGTCAGGACTGGTCTTGCTCGCCATGACCTTCCTCGGGCTGCCGATCATGCCCGATCATCCGGTCGGCCCGTTCGGCGGGGTCAATCCGCGCGACGTGTGGATCATCGCCATCGTCCTCGCCGGCGTCTCATTCCTCGGCTATGCCGCGGTGAAGAATTTCGGCGCGCGTCGCGGGCTGCTGTTGGCGGCCGCAGCCGGCGCGGTCGCGTCTTCCACCGCAGTGACCATCGCCAACGCACGCCATGCTGCCGCGGGTGAAGGTTCATCCCGTCTGCTTGCGGCCGGCGTCGCGGTCGCGTCCGTTGTCATGTTCCTCCGCGTGGCCGCCATCGTGGCAGCGCTCAAGCCTGGTCTCCTCATGCTTGTCGTGCCGACCCTCGTTGCTGCCTCACTCGTGGCAGCCGGGTTCGCCATCATCTGGGTGTACTGGCCAAAGACTGACACCGGTAGCCATCAGGGTGTAGATTTTCGCAATCCGTTTGATTTTTGGTCAGTGGTGGGATTTGCGTTTTTTCTGGGATTGATCGTCATGCTCAGTCGAGCGGTGGGAGAAACGTTTGGCGCTACGGGCGCGTTGGCCGGTGCGATCTTCGTGGGAATTGCCGACATTGATGCGATCACCGTGTCCATGGCGCGCCTCACACCTGAGATCCTGAGCAGGTCAGATGCGGCGGTGGCCATTCTCGGCGCCGTCGCCAGCAATACTGTCAGCAAGATCGCTATCGGGGCCGTGATCGGCCGCGGCCCGTTTGCCGTTGAGATCGCGGCCATGGCATTGCTTTGCCTTCTCGTCGGAGCAGCGGCGCTGTGGTTGACTTTTGTCTTCGCCGCCTGAACGGCGGTTGATCGCCAAGGCCGATGCCGCTCGCTGGCACCGCCAAATCGAAGGTGCTCAGCCATTGCAGATGACAATGCTATCGAACAAGGAGAAGTCGATGCGTATTGAGCCCGTCTTTATATTTGATCTTGATGGAACGCTGGTGGACAGCGTGTACCAACACGTCCTTGCCTGGAAGCACGCGCTTGACGCTGAAGGTATTGAGCTTTCGGTCTGGCGCATCCACCGCAAGATCGGCATGAGCGGCGGCTTGTTCACCGACCAGCTTCTGCGCGAGACGGGGTTCGAGATTAGCGATGAGCGCGCGGAACGGCTGCGCGAGGGCCACGCCGCCGCGTACCGTCAGCAGGCAAGATACATTCGGCCTCTGCCCGGAGCTCGAGAATTGCTGTCGTGGTTGTCGGAGGCCGGTATTCCGTGGACGATTGCGACCAGCGGCCGCATGGAAACCGCAGCCGTCAATCTAGCTGCGCTCAGCGTCGATCCTGATAGGATCCCGGTGGTGACGCGCGATCAGGTCAAATATGCCAAACCCGATCCGGACCTGTTTCTCGCGGCTGCCGCCCGACTGGGAGCACCTATCGAAACAGCAGTGGTTGTCGGCGATAGCGTCTGGGACATGCTGGCGGCAATACGATGCCGGGCCTTGGGTGTCGGTCTTTTGAGCGGTGGCTATGGGCAAGACGAGTTGAGGCAATCCGGTGCAATCCGCGTTTACGATGATCCGGCCGATCTGTTGAGGCATGTCGACGAAGTTGGAGGCCGGCGATGATGCCTGCACGTGCAGTGACGCGCGATACACGTGAAGATCGCACGCAAACTTCCTGGCATAACCGCGGAACCAACATTTTGCAGGCGCAATCAGGCGCGCTGAGATGAACTCTCGTTCGCACAACGGCTTTGTGGGACGATTTCTGGCTCCCTTAGTCCTTATCGTCGGTGCACGAGTCGTGTGTGATCCTCTCAGATGTCTAACGACGTCACCTCCTCCGGCCTGCTCACAAGAGGCACCTTTGATGAGGGAGTCCCTCGAGATTTTGGCGTGTTACGACCTGCGGCGACATGATCCTGAGCCGGGGGATCGACCTCGAAAATATGCAGCGGATTGATACCGTTAGGCTTGCGGTTTGTCAGTGCGGCAGCAGGAGAGCCGCTTCATCCTACCTTTGCCCCGAAGCTCCACCGTTGCGAGGCCATCCATGTCTTGGTCCCTGAAGCTCGGTTCCATCGCCGGAACAGCCGTCAGAATCCACATCACGTTCATCCTCTTCCTCGCCTGGATTTTCGGCGCGAGCTACGTCTCGGGCGGGCCCAATGTGGCCTGGAGCAGCCTTCTCTTCATGGTGCTTCTGTTCCTCTGCGTGCTGGCGCATGAGTTCGGCCACATCCTGACGGCGCGCGCCTTCGGCGTTCTGACACCCGATGTCATTCTGCTTCCAATCGGCGGCGTCGCGCGGCTGGAGCGCATTCCGGAAAAGCCGCTTGAGGAGTTCCTCATCGCGATCGCTGGCCCACTGGTCAATGTCGTTATCGCGTTCGGTCTCGTCCTCGTCACGAGCGCGACACTGGACGGCGGCTCACTCGCGGCGGTCGAGAGCGCCAGGGTGTCGATGGTCGACCGACTCGCATCGGTGAATCTGTTCCTCGCGCTCTTCAATCTGGTCCCCGCCTTCCCGATGGATGGCGGACGCATCCTGCGCGCGCTCCTCTCAGCGCGGCTCGGCTTCGTGCGCGCCACGGAGATCGCTGCGATGATCGGTCAATGGGTCGCATTCGCGCTCGGCTTCGTCGGACTGTTCGGGAGCCCGATGCTGATCTTCATCGCGATCTTCGTTTATCTGGCGGCCTCCTCGGAGGCCCATATGGTCGCCCTCCGCTCCTTGTCTCAAGGCGTGCCGGTCGACGCCGCGACGATGACGCAATTCGCAACGCTCACGCCGGAATCGCGCCTCGACGAGGCGATCGAGCTCTTGCTGCGCACCAGCCAGAGCGAATTCCCGATCGTCGATCATGCGCAGCGACCGGTCGGGATCCTGTCCCGCGCCGACCTTATCCGCGCTCTGAAAGAGCTCGGCCCCGACGCCCGCATGAAGGACGCGACATTGTCGCCCTTCCCGACCTGCAACCGTCGCTGCACGCTGGAAGACGCGCTCAAACTCCTGCAGGTAGAAGGTGCGCCCGCTGTCGGCGTACTTGATGGTGCTGGCCGGCTGGTTGGGCTCGTGAGCTCCGAAACGCTAGGCGAAATGCTGATGATCGTGGGCGCCATGCCGCCTGGATACCGCCTGGGCAGCGGCCACCGCCGCGCGGCAGCCTGAACGGACCCGGCTATCCGCCGACGTCGTCGGCTTCGATAACCCTTTGCGGCCATTGATTTTGATCTTTGCGAGGCTGCATTTGGGCCTCGCGACCTTGAATATCCCTGATTATCTCGTTTGAGCCATGGGCATTCGCAACGCCCGGTGTGAGAATGACAGATCGCAATACCAGGTGCCTCCAAGCAGTATTTCTCGCGGTGAGTTTCTCCATTGCATCTCTTGAGCACCGTAATTGGTGTCGCCTACTCCCAGAGCCAAGTCAGGGTCTCCGATCCGAATTCGCCAATTTGCAGCACCACGGCCGCCCACAGGAATGCCGACGCGAAATTGGCGACCTGAAAGGGCCAATAGGGCATCGCGAAGATGCCGGCGACAAGTGGAACGACTGCGCGCAACGGGCCAAAGAAGCGACCGATGAAGACGCCGGATACGCCCCATTTCTTCACGAAGGCCTCCCCCTTCGAAATGAGATGCGGATGCCGGGAGAAAGGCCATCTGTGGTAGATGGCCTTCCCCAGTTTCAGGCCGATCCAGTAGGATACCCAATCGCCGAGCCCCGCGCCCATCGATGCGGCGACCCAGATTGGCCAGAACTTGATCTCGCTCACGCCGACCAGCCCGCCAATCGCGATCAGCGCAGCCCAAGCCGGAACGAACATCGAGATGAATGCAAAAGACTCGCCAAAAGCGAGCGCGAAAACAATCGGCGGCGCCCAGGCCTCGTTTTGACGCACGAAGTCAATGATTTGCTGTGCGTAGGATTCCATAGACATTTGCATCAACCAAGCATCTACAGAAATATAAGAAGGTGCTAATGGGATAGCAGCTATTTAGATAACAAATCGCTCCGCATGCGGTCCCCCTAACTTTGTGCGACTTGGCTCGCTGACGAGTGGTCGGTACTCGGTCTTGACATCAGGGGCCTGCTAGAAGTCCGCCTCTAGACGTTTCGCGTCCAGGNTTTGCGCAGCGGCTCCGAAACGGTAGCTCAACTGATTCCTCGCCGCGTCTTCGCGGTTCGCGTTCAACCAACAAGGTGACTGTAGTACCAGCGACGCGCTAGCGCTGCCACTTCGTCCAGCGCACCGGGCTCTTCGAACAGACGTGTTGCGCCTGGCACGACGGCGAACTGCTTTTCGCATTTCAGCTGCTTGAACGCTTCCCGGTTCAGCTTAACCGCCTCAAGGTCGTTTCCGCCTACTATGAGCAGCGTCGGTGCGCTGACGCGCACCAAGGCAGAACCGGCGAAATCGGGACGGCCTCCTCGCGATGTGATCGCACCGACTTGATCGGAACGTACCGCCGCCGCTTCCAATGCTGCCGCTGTGCCGGTGTCAGTTCCGAAATAGCCGAGCCGTAGGCCCTTCGTATCCGGGTATTGCGTGAACCAGTCGGCCACTTCAATCAGCCGTTCGGCGAGCAGCGCAATATTGAGCCGCAACTGTCTCGTGCGTAGGTCTATCTCTTGCTCCTCAACCGTCAGCAAATCAACAAGGAGGGTCGCTAGATTGGACTCGTTGAGCAGACGCTCCACGTAGCGATCCACGTAGCGACTGCGAGGATTGTGAAGGCTACTACTGCTACCTTGCACGA
>JGI25404J52841_10000109_pt1 | contig 8241 bp, 8 predicted proteins | sample TabmetS2T1R1_FD_52841 | JGI IMG/M metagenome (IMG submission 52841)
CGGGGTGTCCGGCTATTCGTCGCTTGTGCCTGCTCGCACGCAGAGGGCCGCCGCCGCAAGGATTGGAGGAGCCAGAAAGCACCAAACTCCGAACCCGGCATAGAGCAAAGCGGCGGTCGCGCATCCCAGCGCGAAGGCAAGGATGTTGGTCGACATCCGCGCCAGCCGTTGGCCGCTTCCATCCGTCTGCGCGGTAGGCCCGCGCAGCATGTCGGCAAGATCGATCATGATCTGCGTCGTGGTACCCGTCATCAAGGTCGACGGCGGCGCGCTGCCGAGATGAATCCGGTGCGTGGCATTCTGAACCGCCATCGCGGCGACCAGCATCATGCCGGTGACCACGGCGGGGACCGCGTCGCCATCGGCGAACGGCCCGAAATGAATCGCGAGCACGGCGCCTGCGATCAGGAGCGCCAGCTTGACGGCGAGAATGATCTCCAACGCCGGCAGCTTGCGCCGGAGGAGGGCCGAACTGAACAGCCGTGTTGCGATCACGGCCACGCAGAACATCGGCAGTGCCAGGAGCTTGGCGATAGCGCCGGAGGTGCCAAGCACAAGGGAGGCGCCCAGCGTCACGAAGTTGCCGGTGACGTGCGCGGTGAACAATCCATGAAGCGCGAGGAAGCCCGCGGTGTCGACAAACCCCGCATTGAAGCTGAGCAGCAAGGGCAGGGCGGGGCGAAGTAGCGTGGGTGCCATTCCTGAGGTCTCACAGCGAGTACTTCAGCTCGATCCCGAGATAGTTGCTGTCGTGCCCGCCCGCCTGCCGCAGTGTGTCGCCGATCTTGTAGTGAACGGCCTCGAGCGCGCCGGTCAGATGGGCATCGAACCGATAATCCAGGCGAAGCTGCCCATACGCACCCGTCCAGGCGTTCCCCTTTCCAGCTGTGCCGGCGACCGGAATGTTGGGCTGCACGTAGACCGCGTCGGCCGTGGTCTCGCGCCACTGGAACCCGAGCGCGGTCATGATTGAGAAATTGGTCAACGGCTTCACCGTCAGTGACGGTTTGACGTGAAAGAGGTTCACGTAGCCCGTGAAGCCCGCCAGCGTAAAATAATAGCCGTTCGGAAACAGCGGGTTGAATGTTCCAAGCACATTGTCGCGCGGGTTATGATTGCCCGAGGCAGCGTCCGCCTGCAGTCCCAGGCGGGGCTGCCAGTTCAATTGCGCAAATGTGTAGCCGGTACGCGCTCCAGCTGCCCAGGCGCGGATGTCCTTGCCGCCGATCACACCGGTCTGCCCCATCGCTTCCAGATCCCAGTCGACTTGATTAAGTTTCCCAGCGAACCGAGCGTCCAAGATGTTGCGTTTTTCGTCGCCGTTTGCGTCGAGGTAATGCACGTTATCTTTCTGGTAGAACGAGTAATAAGCGGATAGCTCATTGGTGCCGAGCACCTGGCGCTCGACGCGCAGCGTGTGGAACCGGAAGTGGCTGTTCGAAGTATCGTCCAGCGGATGATCCAGGAAGTACTGCACCGGCTGGCTAAGAAATCCGATGAACCGCCATGGTCCGCTTTCCCAGTCGCCCCACACTGCATCAAAGGATTGCCGCACGTTCGGACCGTCCCGCGACGAGACGAACCGTTGCAAATCGAAATCGAAGTCTTGCCGCCCTGCGCGCGCCTTGAACGTCCCGGCCTGGGTCTTGTTGACATAGGCGAGAAAGCCCAATCGGAGATCGAACGGATCCTGGTCGACAGGCGTGGTGACGTTCTTGCCGAAGGCACGGTCATCCTCGACTTGCAGGAACAACTGCCAGTGCTCGTCGAAATGAAAGTCTGCGTGAAACTGCAGCCGCTGGATCAGATAATTATCGGGCCTCGCGCCGCTTGTGCCGAAGCTTTGCGCATTGACGCTTTCAAACCGCTCCCTCAGCGTCATGCCAAGCGACACATAGCTTTTCGGATCGCCCGGCATGATCGGAATGTATTTCAGGGCATCAAACGGCTCGGTGCGCAGCGCGGGGTTGGATAGAGCAGACCAGTCTTCCTGCCAGCGGTTGGTCACGATCGCCGGGCGCTGCGGCGCAGGTTCGTCCGCCAGAACGGGCGAAACGGACAGATAAAGCCCCGCAAGCGCTGCCGGCAGCGCTGCAAGTAGCTGTCCTGGTAAACCCACAACTGGCATGGGATTTGATCCCGTTTGGGCCGAGCCTAGAGGGTTCGGCCGCGTCCTGCAGTAGCAACGATGCAACTACTTCGCCGCAGAGTGGATTTCGGCGACATAGCCGCCCGGAAACTGCACCATGGCAGATTGCCGGTGATCGGAGACAAAGGGCTCGACCAGCACCGTGGCGCCGGCGGCCTTGGCCTTGCCGATCGTGTCATTGAGGTCCTTCACTTCATAGCCGGTCAGTTCCCGCCCGTAAGGGTAGGGCAGGTGCCCCTCGGTGACGAATACGGTCATCTTGCCGAAGATTGATTCAATGCGAAGGCGGCGGAACGAGTCTTCGGCCCGGCCGATCTCGACGCCGGGCGCCCGCGCATCGTCGGAGACGATCTTGCCATGCGAGAAGCGCAGAAAGCTGCGGGTAAACGCCTCGACGCGCCCGGGCGACACATAGACGCGATTCTCGGGGATGGTTTCGAAGGCCGCATAGTTCGGCTTGGTCGTATGCCAGTAGAGCTGCATGTTGATGCCGCCCGGCCACTGGATGACGACGTCGCGGCCGATCGGATCGGGGAAAGTTGCAACCAGCACGTCGGCTCCGGCCGCCTGTGCCGCCTTTACGGCAGCGTCGATGTCGGTGACGAGATAGCCGGTGCGCTCGGCGCCGAATGGATAGGGGACTGGCGTCTTGAAGCCGAACAGCGAGACGGTGCCGACCGGCGTCTGCAGCAACTGCGACGTGGTGCTGCTCGGCGTCGGCGTCACCGTTGCCACCACCTGCTTGCTGCTCTTGCCGCCGAAGGTGGCGAGGAAACTCGCCGCGAATTTGTCGACATCGTCTGGCGCGACATAGACATGCGTCGTGTCGTATTGCGCGCCGACGCCGTAGACCGTGTTCGCGTCTCCGGCGCGCGCGGTTTGGGGCAGGACGAGGCTGGCGGCCAACAGCAGGGCTGCAAGATGTCGGTGGGTGGTCATGGGATTCTCCTGAGGTGCGGATCGATGTTCAAGTGGACTTGCCTGCGGTCTGGGCGACGACGACAAGTCCCGCGATCAGGCCGAGATGCTCGAAAAAGGCGTTCAGCGCCATGAAGCGGTCATCGCCGGCAATCGTCCAAAAATCGTTGGCGGTCAGCATGGCGACCACAGTCAGGACGCCGAGGCCGCCGGCGCCGAGCCAGACCCAGCGGCCGGCCAGTACCAGTGCCGAGCCGCCAAGTTCGACAAGGATGGCAAGGCTCGCCCAGAGCCAGCCGGGGTACAGCCCGAAATGCTCCTGCTCGGCAATCGCGCCGGCAAAATCGAACAATTTCGTGAAGCCTCCGATCAAATAGGCGGAGACCAGCGCGAGCCGGGCGAGGGGCCACAGCAACGGCCAGGCGAGGATGCTCTGGACCCAACGCGGCGTATCGGCGTTCGCGCTCATCTCACACCGCCCAGCAGGCGCAGCCAAGCGCGCCCCAGAAGCTTTTCAGATCGGCAACCGGGAGCCGGCTCGACCAGGCTCGTGCATGATCATGGCCATGGACGCCGCAAATGTTGGCGCAACCGCAGAATTGCGCTGTCGCCATCCTCGCAGCCCGCGCCGGGCCCTTGTCCGCCCAGGCGCCGTAGCCGCCAAAGCTGCGTACCGGCGACCAGTCTGGCATCGCCGGCGGTGGCGCCGCCTTGTCGAGCGCAGCGAAATCGCCGGAGCCATAAACGATCCTGCCGCCGACGACCGTCAGCTCGCTGGCAATATCCGCGATCTCGGCCTCCGCGCAGGCGAAGTAATCGCGGTCCGGCACGATCAAATCGGCGAACTGGCCCACCTCGATGCGGCCTTTCTTGCCTTCCTCGTTGGAGAACCAGGTGACGTTCTCGGTCCACATTCGCAGCGCGGTTTCGCGATCAAGGCAGTTACGCTGCGGCGTGATGCGAAGCCCGGCGACGGTTCGGCCCGTGACCAGCCAGGACAGCGACACCCAGGGATTGTAGGAGGCAACGCGCGTGGCGTCGGTGCCGGCCGAGGTCTTGACGCCGCTGTCTAGGATCTTCTTCACCGGCGGTGTCGCTTCGGCCGCGCCCGCCCCGTAGCGCTCGACGAAATATTCGCCCTGATAGGCCATGCGATGCTGCACGGCGATGCCGCCGCCGAGCGCGGCGATGCGGTCGATCGACCGGTCGGAGATGGTCTCGGCATGATCGAAGAACCAGTGCAGGCCGTCCAGCGGCATGTCGCGATTGACCTTCTCGAACACGTCGAGCGCGCGCGATATGGTCTCGTCATAGGTCGCGTGCAGCCGCCACGGCCATTTGTTCTGCACCAGCACGCGCACGACCTCCTCGAGCTCGCCCTCCATCTCCGGCGGCATGTCGGGACGCGCCACCCGGAAATCCTCGAAGTCGGCAGCGGAGAACACCAGCATTTCGCCGGCGCCGTTGTGGCGGAAGTAGTCGGTGCCCTGCTTGTATTTCGATGTCCTGGTCCAATTCAGGAAATCGTCCTTCTCGCCCTTTGGCTTCTGCGTGAAGAGGTTGTAGGCGAGGCGGATAGTCAGCTGCCCTTTGTCGGAAAGCTCCTGGATGACGGCATAATCTTCCGGATAGTTCTGGAAGCCGCCGCCTGCGTCGATCGCGCCGGTGACGCCGAGCCGGTTCAACTCACGCATGAAATGGCGAGTCGAATTGACCTGGTAGTCGAACGGCAGCTTCGGGCCCTTGGCGAGCGTCGCATAGAGGATGTTGGCGTTGGGTTTCGCAAGCAGCAGGCCGGTCGGATTGCCGCCGGCGTCGCGCGTGATCTCGCCGCCGGGCGGTTGCGGCGTATCCTTGGTGTAGCCGACAGCGCGGAGCGCGGCGGCGTTAAGAATGGCNCGGTCGTAGAGATGCAGGATGAACACCGGTGTGTCGGGCGCTGCCGCATTGAGCTCGTCAATGGTCGGCAANCGCTTCTCGGCGAACTGGTGTTCNGTGAAGCCGCCGACGACACGTACCCATTGCGGGGGCGGNGTGATNGCGACCTGTTTCTTCAGCATCGCCATCGCGTCGGCAAGNGACCGCACGCCGTCCCATCGCAGCTCCATGTTGAAGTTGAGGCCGCCGCGAATGATGTGGAGGTGGTTGTCGATCAGACCCGGCAGCACGCGCCGTCCCTTCAAGTCGATCACCCTGGTCGAGGGCCCGGCCAGTTTCATGATGTCGGCATCGCGGCCGACGGCCGTGAAGACGCCGTCCTTGATGGCGACCGCGCTTGCAGCCGGGTTGGAGCGGTCGAGCGTGGTGAAGAGACCGCGATGGAGGATCGTATCGGGAGCGTTCATGATGCCCTCTCGGTGACGTCGGGGGTGATCTTGGCCGCTTCGGTATGCCGCCCTGGCAGCAGACCGAACATGTGAGGTGCGCATTTGGCCTGCCGCCACGCGGCGGCGAGGCCTTCGCCGGAGGCGAGCTGCCTGGCGACCGGGACGATCTGTTCGCCGGCCAGCATTCCAAGCAGACCCAGCAGCGCGACCAGTGGAGGCGCGGGCGAGCGCACATTGAGGAGGCTGTAGATGACTCCGACCAACAGCCCCGCTGCCAACGAAATGACATAGACTTTCATGACCTCGTCTCCGTCTTCACAACACCGCTGCCGGAGGGTTCGCCACCGGCCGCGTGTGCACATGCCAATCGTCGAGCTCAGGCGGCCTGCTTGTCCGACGCGCCGACACGCTTTGCGTTGTCGTAGCTCTCCATGACCGCCCGGTAGTTCGGGGTGGCCACGGTATAAATATCGGCGATCTCTGCGCCTTCCGGACGCCGCCAGGTGCGGTGAAGCTCGCTGATGGTCGCGTTGGTCGATGTCGGCACGATGCCGCCTTGGATGAAACGCGCGAGCGTGGTGCGCGAGACGAATTCTGTGGGATCGCCGGAGGCGTCCATCACCGCATAGACGTTGAAGCCTGCTGCCTTGGCGTCGAGCGCCGGAAACATGACGCAGACGCTGGTCCAGACGCCGGCCATGATCAGGGTCTTCTTGCCGGTCTCCCGGACCGCCTTGACATAGGCCTCGTTGTCCCAGGCATTGACCTCGCCCTGCCGCGGCACATAGACCGCGTGCGGCGCATGCTGGGCGATCTCCGGCATCAGCGGCCCATTCGGACCGTCCGGCACCGAGGCGGTGGTAATGACCGGTATCTTCAAAAGCGTGGCGATCCGGGCAAGCGCGATCACATTGGCGCGCAGCTCGGCGACGGTGATGTCCTTGACCGTCTGGAACAGGCCGGTCTGGTGATCGAGCAACAGCAGGGCCGTATCGTCGACGTTGATCAAGGCCTTGCCACCGCCGCTGGGGAGAATATGAGTCATTTGGTGCTCCTGTGTTTCTCAGATTTGATTCCGGTTCGTTAAGTCGGAAATTGCGTGTTGACGGCCCTGATATGAAGCACGGGGCCGTTGCGAACAATGATCCGGGAGAGCCAAACGATTGGCTTGGGAACGCCACACGAAATGGTGAACAAGCGAACCACCTCGTCGACCTGGATGCGCGGTGTCGCCAACACGCTTGCCGCGCAGGGGCTCGACGTGGCCGCGCTGTTCGCGCAAGCCGGACTTCGCATCGAGAATCTGGAGCATGGCGATTTTCGTTGGCCGACCGAAGGGGTCAACAGGCTTTGGACGATCGCCGCCGAACGCTCGGGCAAACCGGATGTCGGCCTGTTCAACCCGGACACGCCGCGGACCGTCCATTACGGCATCGTCGGCTATGCCATGATGTCGAGCCCTGATCTCGAGACCGCCCTCGCACGGCTGATCCGCTACAACGGCGTTGTCAGCAGCGCCTCGACGATCAGCTTCGAGCCGGCAAAGGGCGGCAAGTGGACGCGCGTGGAGCTGTTCGGCAACGAAACGCCGATTCCCCGTCAACGCTACGATTACATGGCGCTGATCATGCTGACTTTCTGCCGCTGGATGCTCGGCCGTCCTATCAGGCCTTTGGCCGTCGCCTTCATGCACCCGGAGCCAACCTCGCTTGCCGCCTATGTCGAGGCCTTCGGCGCGCCACTGCGGTTCGGCGCGGCGTTCAACGGCTTGCTGATTTCTAGTGAAGATCTGGCGAGCAAGCTTGCCACCGCCGCCCCCGAGCTTGCAGATTTGCATGACCGCATCGCCTGGGAGGCGCTGCGCAAGCTCGAACAGGCCGAAATCAGCCGTCGCGCGCGCGAGGCGGTGGTACGCCATTTGCCCGATGGCGCGCCGTCGCGCGCGACCATCGCCGCTGCGTTGAGCATGAGCGATCATACCTTCCAGCGCCGTCTGACTGGCGAAGGCACGTCGTTCAGCAAGCTTGTCGACGAAACGCGACGCGAACTCGTGCAGCATCATCTCGCCGATAGCCGGCTGAGCTCTTCCGAGATCGCTTATCTGGTCGGCTATTCCGACCAGAGCACGTTCTTCCGCGCCACCCATCGCTGGTTCGGCGAGTCGCCGGGCGAATACCGTGCGCGCGTGACCGCGGGCCAAACAGATCTTCATGATCCACCCAAGGGTTAGGCGGCCTTCGTGCCGGCCTCCGATGCGTGCTCGCCGAGCGCCCACTTCGAGAAGCGGACCTGGATGCCGTAGGGCGAATGCGCGCGCAGGATGTCCATCACGCCCTCATAGGTCTCGGAGCGCGCCCAGTCCTGCTGCAGCTCGAAGACATATTGCAGTGACGTGATCGGAATCGCGCCCGCCTGCACGGCGCGATCCATCGCACGATTGTGCGCCTCGACCGAGAGATCGCCGCAAGCGTCGGCGGGAATGTAGATTTCAAAGCCTTCCCGCATCATGTCGAGGGTTGGAAACATCACACAGGCTTCCGTCCACAGCCCCGCGATGACGAATTTCTTCCGGCCGGTGGCGGCGACCGCCTTGCGGAAATTCGGGTCAAGCCAGGAATTCATCGAGGTGCGGTCGATGATATCGTGCTTCGGAAACAGTTCGGTCACTTCGGGCATGAAGGGACCGGAGAACGAATCCTTCGCGACCGTCGTCAGCACCGTCGGAATCTTGAACAGCTTTGCGGCTTTGGCGAGGACCTGGATGTTGTTGAACACGACAAGCCGGTCGTGCGACTGCACGCCCTGGTACATGGCGGGCTGATAGTCGATGAGAGCGATGGCGCTGTT
>JGI25404J52841_10000111_pt1 | contig 8184 bp, 7 predicted proteins | sample TabmetS2T1R1_FD_52841 | JGI IMG/M metagenome (IMG submission 52841)
GCCTGGAACGTGCCGTAGCCTGCATCGAGCGCTTTGAGCTGCAGCATGATCAGACCCCTGCCCGGCGGCGCGCCTCGGCGGCCGCAGCCGCGGCCTGGCTCGCATCGGCATCCGTGCCGAGATAAACCTCGATCACGCGCGGATCGCTCGCCACCTCACCCGGCAGCCCTTCCGAAATCTTCACGCCGTGATCAAGCACCATGACGCGATCGACCACACGCATCAAAACGCCCATGATATGCTCGACCCAGATAATGGTGATGCCGAGCTCGTCGCGGATATTGCGCAGCATGTCGGCGGCCTGATCCATCTCGTGCTCATCGAGCCCGCCAAGGCTTTCGTCGGCGAGCAGCAGTTTTGGGCCAGTGGCCAGCGCCTTGGCGAGTTCTAGCTTCTTCAGGCCGGCGGCGCCGAGGCCATCGACACTGGCATGGCGATCGGTCGGAAGCCCGACCATGTGAAGCGCCTTCTCGGCGGCTTCATCCGCATTCTTGCGGCTGTGGCGGCCCTGGCCGTAAAAGCCCGCGAGCGCGACGTTCTCGAACAGCGTCAGGCGATGAAACGGCCGCGGGATCTGGAAGGTGCGCCCGATGCCGCCATTGATGATCCGGTGCGGCGCGTGGCCTGCGATCTCGTGCCCGTCAAATTGAACTGGCCTGCCGTGGGCACCAGCGTGCCCGACAGCATGTTGAAGATCGTGCTCTTGCCGGAGCCGTTCGGGCCGATCAGGCCGAGAATCTCGCCCTTCTCGACCCTGAACGACACGTTGTTAACAGCGGTGAAGCCGCCAAAACGCTTCACCAGACCGTTCACCACCAGCACCGCGATCCCTCCGTATTATTGTTTGGCGCTTACTGGTTGCTGAACGTCGTCCCCTTCGGCAACGGCAACACGGCCTCGCGTTGCGCCTGGCTCTTCGGCCACACCACATAGGACTTGTCGTCGACATACTGGATGATGACGGGGAACGAGCGCTGGTTCTGGCCGGCCATCCCCTCACCTTCGGTGAAGAACTTGACGCCGAAGCCGAGCATGGTGCCGCCTTCGGGAACATCGACATCGAGCGCGGCCTTGCGCAGCGCATCGGGATCGACGCCGCCATACTTCTTGATCGCGCGCGGCAGCACGTCGGTCAGGAACAGATAGGTGTTCGAGGCCGCCATGCCGACATGGGCGGAGCGGATGGCCACGCCCGGCCTGATCTTGTCGAACTCCTCGCCGACCATCTTGATGACCGGCGGCAGCTTCGGATCCAGCGTCTTCTGGTTGGTGAGCCAGATCGAGATCGGGTCGGTGTTGAAGACGTAGTTGACGTCGCCGCCCAAGCCTTCCTTGAGCTTCTCATAGACGCCGTAGCCGGCGCCATGCCCGACCAGGGCCGCGAATTTCAGCCCCTGCTCGCGCGCCTGCCGGCCGAACAGGGTGATATCCGGATTGTAGCCGGTGTGGAAGATCACGTCGGGCCGCGCGCGCTTGAGTTTCGTCACCAGCGCCGAGAGGTCGGGCGCGGTCGCGGAATAGCCTTCCTTCAGGACGATCTGGAAGCCCGCCTTCTTGGCGCCGGCCTCGTTGCCCTTGGAAACGTCGACGCCATAGGCGCCGTCCTCATGAATGATGGCGACGCGCAGATCCTTCGGGTCCTTGCCGAGCTTCTCCTTGGAGTTCTGCGCGATGAAGTCCATGGTCATCATGCCGAACTGGTCGCCGCTCGCCTGGGGGCGGAACACATATTTGTAGCCCTTGCCGTCCAGCACGGCCGACGAGATGCAGGTGGTGATCCACATGAACTTCTTGAGCTGCTCGACGCGGCCGGCCACCGGCACGCACTGCGCCGAGGAGTAGAAGCCGAGCAGCATATCGACCTTTTCCTGCTCGATCAGGCGCACCGCCTCGTTGATGGCGACGTCGGGCTTGCTCTGCGCNTCGGCGTAGACGGCCTCGATCTTGTAGCCCTCGACGCCGGTCTTGGCGTACTGCTCGAGCATGATCTTGGCGCCGATATATTGCAGCTCGGAACCGCCGCCGGCGAGCGGGCCGGTGAGGTCGTAGATGACGCCGATCTTGATCTTCTTCTCCTGGGCCTCGGCGTTACCAGCCACTCCCAGCGCCGCGATTGCGGCAAACAGCCCAACAAACAGGCGTGCAGCTTTGCGCACCGGCATTAATACCTCCCTGGAAATTGTGCATTGCGTTCTTGGTTATTCTTGCCGCCTATCACATTGATAGTGCGGACCGATGTCAAGCGCATTGCATGGGCGGATGGCGGCGCGCGCCTCATTCCTTCGCTGCAAGCGGCAAGACGCAATTGGCGCTTGCGCAAAATGCCGTCTGGCGGACAACTTCGCTTCGAGATCGGCCGTGACAAAACGCGGCATTGCGCCGGTCAAATCGCTGCGTTTGCGCACCAGATGGATGGCGGAAAGCTCGGGCAACGGTTGCCGCGCAGCGCTCCGCGTGAACTGACCTCTGGCGTATCAATGCGGCGACAGATTCTTCCACGGCCGGTTCAACCAGGAGTTCGCGCGAAGGCTATTTCTGGGTGCCGCCTTGCTCGGCGGTCACGAGCCCGGCGAGCGACGGAATCTCTTCAAGCCTCTGCCGGGCTGCCAGCCGGATTTGCGTGCCGGGCATGGCGTAATGCCTGGTGAGGCCCGCAGCGTCGGCTATCGCACGCAACCGCTGCGCGTCGTACCCCTCGGCGAACAAGACCACCGCGTCCGGCGAGGCGATCGCCTTGCTCGGCGCCGTTTCGTTGCCTTGCAGAAACGGCACTTCTCTTTCCGCAAACCCGTTCGGCGCGAGCGCGGCGATGCTGTTGTCGACGAGCAACCGGCCGAGCATCGGTCGCGCCGCGCTTATTGCTGCCACCGCACGATCGGTCGCAGCCTGCCGTGCGAGAGATGGCGGGTCCCAGAACGCCTGAGGAAGAGGCAGCCGTCCCGGATCGTGTATCCCAATGCCAGGAAAGAAACTCAACGCCAGCAGCGCGGCGAAACCGACGATGACCGAAGACGCGTTGCCTGTCGGTTGCCGCTGTCGCAGCACGGCGATGAGCGGCCAAGCCAAAGCGACCAGAAATGGAAAAGCATAGTAACTCGCCAGCATGCCGGCGAGCGGGCTTTTCGCCAGCATGTGCACCAGCAGCCATGGAATACCGGCGACGAACGCCAGCACGATGTAGGGATTCCGTGCTCGCACAGCCCATATGCAGGCACCAAGGGCAGGATAGAGGATGTACGGAAGGCCGACCACGAAGGAGAGCATGCGCTGTGCAATCAGCGCGGCGCTCAGATGTGCCAAGGGTGGGTCACCGAGATATACCCGCACGAATGCTGATGTGTCGGGGAATAAGAGGCGCTGCACGGCCATCGCGGCGATGGCGTAGAATAGCGCCGCCAGCGCGAAGGTCCATTCCGTCCGCTGCTGCCGCAATGGTACACCGTAGGCAAGGTTCAGCGTGACCAGCAAGCCGAGGACGGCCACATAGTGAAATCCGGCGTCCTCGCGGGTCGCAAGACCAAGGACGAAAAAGGCGACGGCGAGGCGTGGATGTCCAAGCACCTGCGCCACGGCGAACAGCAGGAAGAAGGCCGCGATCAGTGTCTCGAAATGCGGGTAGCGCGCAATCGCGATGGCGAGCCCGCTGAAGGCGAAGCCCAGCGCTGCGAGAGCGGCGATCCACGGGCCCGCGCCGCGCCGCATGCCGAAGCCTTCCACCAGCAGCCAAAATACGGCAAGCGCCAGCAGTGCGTGGCTCAATCCGACGAAGCCGGCAAAAAACTGCGGCATTGAAAATGACAGACACCAGCTAAGCGCCGAAACAGGCAGAAATAGCGGCGACACATGCGTGCCGAAGAAGCTGCCTCCGCCAAGGCTTGCAGGTTGCGAGAGGGCCGCATTGCTGTGCCACACCAGGGACGCAAGCAAGCCAGAGTCGAGGACGAAGCTGCCGCGAACATAAAAGTGGAACAGCACGAGGTTTGTGAACGCCACGAAGGGGATGCCGACGGCAAGTACTGCCGCCGCAGCCATGCTGACATTTTCCCATCGAACGGGCACGAATCGGACCNCCCCGCCTTCGGNGGGCGGGCTCTCGCTATCGACAACTTGATCTCTGCAGTAAGACTCTTTCATCCGCATCGATAATCTGGCGNCACGCTTTATGAACATCTTGCNTCGCCACACGGCGAGCAGAGGTGCGAAAACGGTGGGTCCCCACNTAAACCCAGACAAATGTGCAAACCGTTACGGATTGCTTTAAATTGTCCGGTACCGGGAAAGTCCGTACGGATCAGAAGCGGGCCTAGGGGCGCAGGGCGCGAGAANGGCCGCGGCCGCAAGGGGCCTTAAGTCGGCAACTGCGCCTCGAGATAGGCCGTGACAAAACGCGGCATTGCGCCGGTCAAATCGCTGCGTTTGCGCACCAGATGGATGGCGGAAAGCTCGGGGTGACTTTGCTGCGCGAGGTTGGCCTCGATCTTTTCGCGCAATGCTTCGCCGGGCATATCGACATCAAGCGCGCGGATCATCGCAAGCGCTGTGCCGGTGGAGATGCAATCCCAGTAGGAAGCGGCGCGATATTCGTGCGGGGCGAGCCCGGTCTCCTCCTCGACCTCGCGCGCCACGCTTGCGGGAATGTCGAGCCTGCCGTCCCTCACGTCCTCAAGATCGGGCGTGCCGGACGGAAAGTAGATCCGTCCTCCATTCGCGGTGTGCGAACCCATCTCGCCGAGCACGAAGGCGCCGTCGGAGGCACGAAGTGCCCCCATGCCAAAGCCGTTGACGACTTCCTTGTCCGGAAAGCCCCAGTCGCGCCATGCGAGGAAGCTTGCGAAATCCACTTCGAAATAGCTTGCGCTGAGCCGTTCGCCGGCGAACACGGGAGCGGTGCTGATCAGAACCCGGCCATTCCAGAGGTGCGAACGCTCGCGTTGCTGCGCGGCGAAATGCGCCGATATCTCGGCGCGTCGCGCCTCCGCGAACGGCCAAATCCGCGGCGCCACCTGCAGGTCGAGCTCGGTGACGCGATGAATGACAAGCGGCTTCACGGATCGAAAGCTACTTGGTGCCTGAGCCCGTGGTCTTCGTTGCCTTCTCGACGAAGGCGTTGGTGTAGGTCTTGCTGACGTCGATGCCGGCTTTCGCGACTTCCGGCGACCCCTCGCTGAAAACCGCCAGCACCGCATCGGCGCCCTTGGGGTCCATCTTGCCGGTCTGCGAATACATCGGAATCGTGTTCTTCAGCGCGGCGAGATAGAGTTCCTTGTCCTTGCCGACCAATTCCTCCGGCATCTTGGCCATGATCTCTTCCGGCGCATGGGAATGAATCCAGGCAAGCGTGTTGAGGATGGCATTGGTCAGCGCCTGCGCCTCCTTCTCGTGGCCCTTGACCCAGGCAAGCGTCGAATAGAGCGCGCCGCCCGGATATTCGCCGCCGAGCATTTCGATCGTGTCCTTCTGCGTGCGGGTGTCGGCGAGGATCTTGAGGTCCTTGTAGGCGCCCTGCAGCACGGTGACGGAGGGATCGAGCATCACGGCAGCGTCGATCTGACCCTGCTGCATGGCGGCGACCGCAGTGGCGCCGAGGCCAACGCCGATCACGGCTGCACTGGTGGGATCGAGGCCGTTCTTCTTGAGCAGAAACTTCAGGAAGAAGTCGGTCGAGGAACCCGGCGCACTGACGCCGACCTTCTTGCCGGCAAGATCCTTGATCGAATTGATCTCACCGGTGTGTTTTGGCGACACCACCAGCACAAGGCCGGGATAGCGGTCGTAGATGACGAAGGATTGCAGTTCCTGCTTCTTGGCGGCGAGATTGACGCAATGGTCGAAATAGCCGGACACCACGTCGGCGCTGCCGCCGAGCACGGCCTTCAGCGCGTCCGATCCGCCCTTGAGATCCACCAGTTCGACCGCAACCCCCGCCTTCTCATATTCGCCGAGCTGCCGCGCCAGCACGGTCGGCAGGTAGCAGAGGCAGGCGCTGCCACCGACGGCGATGGTGACCTTGCTCTGCGCCGCGGCAAGGCCGCTGCCCAGCGCCAGTGCCAGCACCGCTCCGGCCAGCCGGCTAATGATGTTCCGCATGGGTTCCTCCACTAAATTGAGCGGGACGATAGTTCAGCCGGACTTGCTTGAGAAGGCGACTTTGGCGACAAAGCGCGGCCTGTAACCGTTGCATCCATTTTTTGCAGACCGCAGCTTATTCCTGCCGTCATCCTGAGGGTTTCTAGTGCTTTGTGGATTCGGCACCTCCACGACCGCTTTGACCCTGGAAAGCTGCTGGCGGAACAACCCATTGGTGTGATTTCATGCCGGGCAAAATCGAACTTGAAATTCGGGGGGCCGCCTTGCCCCAACAGCGTGTTCAATGGCGATTGGTGGCCATCCTGGCCACGGACGTTGTCGGCTATTCGGCGCTCATGGAGCGGGCGGAGGAAGCCACCTACGCCGAGTTTGAGCGGCTCAAGCACGATTTGATCGCGCCGTGTCTTTCCCGCCACGCAGGCCGGCTGATCAGGACGACGGGAGATGGCGCGCTCGCCGAGTTCACAAGTCCGTCGGCCGCCGTGCGATGCGCGGTGGAAATACAGGAAAGCATCGCGTCAGGCCAAAGCTCGCTCCTGTTGCGCATTGGGGTCAATCTCGGGGAGGTCATCGTCGGGGCTGACGGCGATCTTTTTGGCGACGGGATCAACATTGCTGTCCGGCTGGAGGGGATCGCCGATCCGGGCGGTATCCTGATGTCCGAGAAAGTCTACAGCGAGGTCGAAGGCAAGCTGGACGCTGGTTTCGAGGATCGCGGCGAGCAGCTGCTCAAGAACATCTCCAAGCCGGTCCGTGCTTACGCCGTGCGCGGAGTGCAGGCGCCGACCGAGGGACAAGGCGCGGCCCCTCCGCTGCCGGACAAGCCGTCCATCGCCGTTCTGCCGTTCGACAACATGAGTGGCGATCCCGAGCAGGATTACTTCGCGGACGGAATGGTTGAAGAGATCATCACCGCGCTTTCGCGGTTCAAATGGCTGTTCGTGATCGCGCGCAATTCGAGTTTCACCTTCAAGGGCAGAGCCGTCGATATCAAGGAAGTCGGGCGCAGGCTTGGCGTGCGCTACGTCCTTGAGGGGTCCGTGCGCAAGGCGGCGGGAAAAGTCCGCATCACAGGGCAGTTGATCGATGCCGTGACAGGCGTGCACATCTGGGCAGACAGGTTCGAGCGTGACCTGACCGACGTCTTCGCTCTCCAGGACGACGTGACGATCGCCGTCGTGTCGGCCATTCAGCCCAAATTGCTTCAGACAGAAACTGCGATCGCGGCGCGACGACGACCGGAGAACCTCACCGCCTATGATTGTTATCTCCGCGCCATGCAGCAGTATTACCCGGCGACCCGCGAAGGCAATGCCGAGGCGATCAGGCTGGCTCATCGCGCCTTGGAGCTGGACCCGCAGTTCGGCTCTGTCGCGGCGCTGGCGGGAGTCTGTCACATGCAAAACGTCCTTTGGGGTTATGCGATCGATCCTCAATTCGACCGCAAGGAAGCAATTCGGCTTTCTCGCCTGGCATTGAGCATCGACGATGATGATCCGGACATCCTGGCATGGGCTTGCCTGGCCTCGGCGTTCATGGTCGCTGATTGTGAAAGCGAGATCGAAATGGTCGACCGGGCAATCGTGCTCAACCCAAATTCATTCAACGGATGGCACTGCAGAGGCTGGGTTTATCGAAATGCAGGGCGCCCGGAGGAGGCGATCCGGAGCTTTGAACGTGCCATCCGCATGAACCCGGTAGACCCGCGGCTCCAATTCACGTTTGCCGGGATGGCGATGGCCTTCATTGAGCTCGGACGCTTTGACGAGGCCATCGTCGCAGGGAAGAAAGCCCAACGATACAACCCCTCCTTTTCGTCGACTTACCGCTGTCTCGCATCTGCCTTCGCCCATCTTGGACGGGACGCCGAAGCGCGTGAGGCGGCGATGCGTGTGGTTGAACTCGATCCCGCCTTTACAATATCGGCCTGGATCGCCCGGGGTGGGCAATCGAACGCGAAGCTGATGATTGAGGGTCTTCGGAGAGCGGGGTTGCCCGAATAAGACCGTATCGGTCCTTGCCGACGCAGTGATCAAATTTGGCCTACTTTTGCAGTGCAGGAGTCCGCGGCCGGCAAGCGCGTCGTTCCGGTTCTGC
>JGI25404J52841_10000113_pt1 | contig 8132 bp, 8 predicted proteins | sample TabmetS2T1R1_FD_52841 | JGI IMG/M metagenome (IMG submission 52841)
TCAAAGTAACGGCTCTACTGAATTGACAACAACGAAGTTACCAAACAGCAGACCAATGTTGTTGAAAGTGCAATACACCTAATAAAGGCAACTGACTTTCGCCAACATAAGTTCAACTACGAGCTTTTTAACTGCAACAACTTTAGTATACGCTATTGGAGCTGGAATTACCGCGGCTGCTGGCACCAGACTTGCCCTCCAATTGATCCTTGTAAAAGCGTTTAAGTTAGACTCATTCCAATTGCAAAACCATAAGGTCCTGCATTGATATTTCTTGTCACTACCTCCCTGTGTCAGGATTGGGTAATTTGCGCGCCTGCTGCCTTCCTTAGATGTGGTAGCCGTTTCTCAGGCTCCCTCTCCGGAATCAAACCCTAATTCCCCGTTACCCGTCATAGCCACGGTAGGCCAATACCCTACCGTCGAAAGCTGATAGGTCAGAAACTTATGTGAACTATCGCTTGTTATGAACATTGCGATTCACCAAGTTATTATGGATCACCAATCGTGTATGGTTTTCAATCTAATAAGTGCCACTCTTCTTCGTAGTCGAGTGTTGATGCACGTATTAGCTCCAGAATTACCACGGTTATCCGTGTAGTAATAAATTTCACCAAAATTATAACTGTTTTAATGAGCCATTCGCAGTTTCGTCGTGTGTGAACTTATACTTACACTTGCATGGCTTAATCTTTGAGACAAGCATATGACTACTGGCAGGATCAACCAGGTTACAACGTCTTTTATATACACTTTTCCACTCGCGGCGCTTGTTCTTCGTCATGCAAACAAAAAAGGTCCGAAACCTTTTTTTATGTTTGACACGACATTTTGGCTTCACGCTCACACCCTCTCATGACAAGTAAATCTTATTCTCCGACAATAAGAAGAACTTGCAATACTGGTTTAGCGGTTCATTTTGCCTTCTAACCAATTAACTTTGATAAACACTTTATATAGACTCTATACTTATCGCACACCCCACTTTACAAATCAACGACTGGAAAGAATTATAACTAGTCACGTTACAAAACTTTCCATAAAACGCTAAAAGCTACCCTATAATAGAGCGGCTCTTAGCTGTTTAGTCACTGTTTAAAACACTTTATGTGGACTCACAAATACACAGTGAGCCACACACATATATAGCGATCAAACCTATGGGCGTGCCTTTTTTGGATTTTTTTTTTCATAGCGCAGGTCAAAAAATTAACGGGTAACTATGCTTTTAGTAATCGACCGGTCCCTCGCGTTTCTTATAATATTTAGAAAACAACGACGCTTATTATAATGGCAGCTAGGGGAAAGCAAGTCATTAAAATAGAAAGGCTGACTTGCTGCTCTTCCTTAACTGCTATTATAATAAGGCTAGGAGGACGATCCGCTAACCACACTTTTTAAAAATAGAAAGGGTTAACTGTGCTTTTAAATAATCGACAAGTCTCTCGCGTTTCTTTTAAACGTTTAGAGAACAACAACACTCACTATAATGGCAGTTAGGGGAGGGCAGGTCCATAAAAGGGCTGACCTGCCCTCCCCTAACTGCCCGTAGTTAGAAGGCGATCCGCAAACCACGCTCTCCTCGATGCGGTACAGATAACCACTCCCGGATCTTCACGTTGGAATCATTATGTTTTACACATCACTAGGTGACAGGATAATCTCAGCAGATCGCAGAACAAAGCCTGCTTTCACACTTACAATACCTGCACCCAACTAAGTCGTCTACATAGGATATGTTGCTTTAAGCAATCGTTGTATAATTAGTCGCAATAAGAGCGATATATTAACACGTGCTACATATTTTATGACTATTATACTTAAAGGCAACGGATAGCCTAATCATCAGCATCAGTTCAGACTTAGAGGCGTTCAGTCTTTCCTGAGCAGGTGTTAGCTTTGCAGCACTAATTGGTCAATTAGCTGCATTACCAAATACCTGAACCAGCTGTTCCTCTCGTACTAAGCTGGATTACTGTAATTAGGCAGTTATCAGTAGGATAAAACTAACCTGTCTCGCGACGGTCTAAACCCAGCTCACGTTCCCTGATTAACGGGTGAACAATCCGACACTTTGGGACTTCTGCGTCCTCAATGATAGGAAGAGCCGACATCGAAGGATCAAAAAGCAACGTCGCTATGAACGCTTGGCTGCCACAAGCCAGTTATCCCTGTGGTAACTTTTCTGTCACCTCTAGCCAGAACCTTTCTGGACTTAAAGGATCGATAGGCCATGCTTTCGCAGTTCGTATTCGCACTGAAAATCAGAATCAAGCTGACTTTTCCCCTTTCAGTCTACGAGAGATTTCTGTTCTCTCTGAGTCAACCTTAGGGCATCTGCGTTGCAGTTTAGCAGATGTGCCGCCCCAGCCAAACTCCCCATCTGAATATGTCCTCTGGTACGATCGGTGTAAACCTTAAATCTGGAACACGTTTAGAACGTGATTCGCTGTGACAGAGTAAGTAGAGCGACAGTGGAGGTCGTGGTATTTCACTGTCGCCGGAGCTCCCACGTATGCTACACCCCCCAAGTCACTCCACAAAATCAGACTAGAGTCAAGCTCAACAGGGTCTTCTTTCCCCGCTTATTTTGCCAAGCCCGTTCCCTTGGCTGTGGTTTCGCTAGATGGCGGATGGGGACAGTAGGAATCTCGTTGATCCATTCATGCGCGTCACTAATTAAATGACGAGGCATTTGGCTACCTTAAGAGAGTCATAGTTACTCCCGCCGTTTACCCGCGCTTGGGCGAATCTCATCGCAATGACATTCAGAGCACTGGGCAGAAATCACATTGCGTAAAAAGCGTTGCCGCTTGTCGCAATGCTTTGTTTTAATTAAACAGTCAGATTCCTCTTGTCCGTACCAGTTCTGAGCTAGCCGGTTAATGTTACCAGGATAGCCGAAGCTCCTAGTGTGACACCCTCTGAATGAAGCAGGTTCAGCAAGCTGCCCCCGCTCTATCCTGTAGGGTCTTTACACCAGGCCCTGATAACTCGGCCCTCAGAGCCAATCCTTTTTCCAAAGGTACAGATCTAGTTTGCCGACTTCCCTCATCCGCCTTATTCTATCGACCAGAGGCTGCGAACCTAGGAGACCTGATGCGGTTTAGGGTACGGCTGGAATGTGGAGTAAGTATTCCTTGGGTTTTCAGAGACCAATAGAAGCGCACCGGATTTCCAACAGGTGTAAGAAACTATGCCAGCTGTTCGTCCTTTTCTCCAGACAAGCCGATTCAAAGGAGTCGGGCTGTTAAAGAGCACAGATAACGCTCCCCAGGGCTTCTCCTGGTGACCCAAGTTCAGTTGTGTTGCCACAACCCCACCAACCAGTAAAGGAATTTAGGCCTTTTTCCCTTTCAGGTCAAGAGGCAAAGCCTCACTCTGAAGGTGCTAGCTTTTCCTTTAGGACCGACTAACCCGAGGACAATTGCTGTTCTCCCGGAACCCTTATCCACTTCGGTCATCAAAGTTCTCATTTGATTAATTGCTACTACCACCAAGATCTGCACTAAAGGCTGCTCCAACCAGTCTCACGACTAGGCCTTCTCAGCAACCTTCACGCCCTCCTACACGTCAGTTGTATTTTCAATTGACGGTTTGGTATCGGCCACCCGCTTGAGCGCTATCCATTTTCAGGGCTGGTCCATTCGGCAGGTGAGTTATTACACACTCCTTAGCGGATTTCAACTTCCATGACCACCGCCCTGCTGTTTCAATGAACCAACACCTTTTATGGTGTCTGATCAGCGAGTGTTTAGCGCCTTAACCAAACGTTAGGAGCATCCCTCATCGCCAGTTCTGCTTACCAAAACTGGCCCACTAAGAAGTATCATTCACCTGTGTGGCTAACTTAATCAGCCATACAGCAAACCCATTTAAAGTTTGAGAATAGGTCGAGGGCGATATGCCCCCGATGCCTCTAATCATTCGCTTTACCGGATCTAACTGACATTACTTCCAGCTATCCTGAGGGAAACTTCGGAGGGAACCAGCTACTAGATGGTTCGATTAGTCTTTCGCCCCTATGCCCAAGTTTGACGAACGATTTGCACGTCAGTATCGCTACGAGCTTCCACCAGAGTTTCCCCTGGCTTCACCCAACTCAGGTATAGGTCACCATCTTTCGGGTCTAAACGAAAATGCTCAAGCTCGAACTTGTAGTCGGCCGCTGTTGCATTGGCATTCACAGCTTTCGCTTTCACTGCGCGTCAAGGTTTGAAACCCTTACACTTGCACTTTCGGTTAACTCCTTGGTCCGTGTTTCAAGACGGGTCGTCTGTACATGCCTCTCTCGATAACCTACAAAGGCAAACCTCACTCCCACCGAGTAATTGCATGAAGCAACCGAAGCGACTTCAGCTCTTCCAAGGAGGAAGTGTTATCAAGTAAGACCAGCCGGTTTTGAGTTAAACCAGCTAGTGTTGGGTCATGTACAGCCGCTTCCCCCTTAGCGATTTCAGGTATTTTAACTCTCCTTTCGAAGTGCTTTTCAACTTTCCCTCACGGTACTTGTTTGCTATCGATCTCTCGTCAATATGTAGCCGTGGATGGAGGTTACCACCCAATTTGCGCTCTACTCCCAAAGAGCGTGACTCGGCAGACTTCAGCTTTTCCAACTGCTCACGAAACTAGAACAGGGCTGTCACCTTCTCTGGCGCGCCTTTCCAGGCATCTTAGTTTCAGCACAGTTGGAGCATGAGTCCTGATGTACAATTCCACCATGAGCGGATTTACATCTCGGGCTTTTCCCACTTCGTTCGCCACTACTACGGGAATCCCAGTTGGTTTCTTTTCCTCCGCTTAATTATATGCTTAAATTCAGCGGGTGGACTTGCTTGAGCTCGGATCGAAAAAATTGAACTGCTGTAATCCGTATGTTCGCAAGCGTTTACTGAAAGAAACATACGCAAAAAGCATCATTACTCGGTGACGAAGGACACCGTAAATTGATCAGCCAAGCGTACTTAGCTGAAATGCTAAACGATACCGAGCCAAACATACTCCAGGCCGAGGCCAGAAGTACCTTTGCGTTCAGAAATCTGGTGAATCACGAAATTTCGCAAATCATACTGCTTATCGCGGTTTGCTGCGTCCTTCCTCGTTACGAGAGTCGAGTCATCCATCGCTAAGAGTTTTTTGTGTTTAAAATAGTTGATAGTCAGGTTGTAACAGGAAATGCTTAGGTTGAAGTTGTTAGCAGGAATGATCCATCCGCAGGTTCACCTACGGATACCGTGTTACGACTTCTTCATCCTCTAGATGATAAGGCTCACAACACTTCCCTTCGAGGAGCGTTGTTGAACAAGGCGTCCTCAAAAGTCCATGTAATTTGCCGGATCATCCAATCGGTTGAAGCGACGGGCGGTGTGTACAAAGGGCAGGGACGTAATCAGCACAAGGTGATGACTTGTCCTTACTAGGAATTCCTCGTTCATGACCCATAATTGCAAAGGTCAATCCCTATCACGATGGAGTTTCAGAAGATTTCCCGCTCCGGACGGAGAAGGGCAAAGCTCGCTGACTCCATCATTGTAGCGCACGTGCAGCCCAGGCCATCTAAGGGCATCACAGACCTGTTATAGGCTCGAACTTCCTTGTGATAGACTCACAAAGTCCCTCTAAGAAGCCAAATGTTTACGGAAGTAAACCTTAGCTAGTTAGTAGGTCGAGGTCTCGTCCGTTATCGGAATTAACCAGACAAGTCACCTCACCGACTAAGAACGGCCATGCACCACCACCCATAGAATCGAGAAAGAACTCTCAATCTGTCAATCATGACTATGTCCGGGCCTGGTGAGGTTCCCCGCGTTGAGTCAAATTAAGCCGCAGGCTCCACTCCTGGTGGTGCCCTTCCGTCAATTCCTTTAAGTTTCAGCCTTGCGACCATACTCCCCCCAGGGCCCAGAGACTTAGATTTCTCTTGGAGTGCCGAAGGAGTCGTATTTGTACAGCCTCCGATCCTCAGTCGGCATAGTTTATAGTTGGGACTACGACGGTATCTAATCGTCTTCGATCCCCCAACTTTCGTCCTTGATTAACAGGCACACACTGGGCAAATGCTTTCGCACTTGTTTGTCTTTGCTGGGTCTTAGAATTTCACCTCTCTCCAGCAAGTACAGATGCCCCCGTATGTCCTTATCAACCATTACTTGCGTTCCATGTCACCAACAAGGAGGATCACAGTCCTATATTGTTATTCCATGCTGAGCTGTTCAAGCTGTAGCCTGGTTGGAGCACTCCAATTTGCTCAAAGTAACAGAGTAGCACAGCAGAAGCCATCCCACCCGAGTCCGAAACGAAGAGTGTACCGATTGACACGAGGTCAAACGAACGTCTCCTCGATTTGGACGAAATCCAACTACGGACGCTTTAACTGCAGCAATTTTAATATACGCTATTGGAGCTGGAATTACCGCGGCTGCTGGCACCAGACTTGCCCTCCAATAGGTACTCGCAAATAGTTTTGCTTTCCGCTCATTGCAATCACAGAACCGTAAGGTCCTGAGTTGCTATTTCTGGTCACTACCTCCCCGTATCGGGATTGGGTAATTTGCGCGCCTGCTGCCATCCTTAGATGTGGTAGCCGTTTCTCAGGCTCCCTCTCCGGAATCGAACCCTAATTCCCCGTTACCCGTCACAGCCTCGGTAGGCCAATACCCTACCGACGGGAGCTGATAGGTCAGAAACTCGAACGAACTGTCGCGTGAAGCGATCCGCTCGGTCATTATGATCACCAAAAACAGGCATTGCTACCCGGTTGGTTCCAATGCTAATGAATGCCACCCTTCCACGAAGTCGGGTGTTTTGGCATGTATTAGCTCCAGAATTACCATGGATATCCATTTGGCAATGATCTTCGTGTAGATTATAACTGTTGTAATGAGCTATTCGCAGTTTTGCCGTATAAAAAGCTTATACTTAGACTTGCATGGCTTAATCTTTGAAACAAGCATATGACTACTGGCAGGATCAACCAGGTTAACTGTATCTCATTTGCCAAGCAAATGATACTGTGAGGTTATTAGTGCATTGTATACACACTCAAAGCACGCCCAACAGCTCGTGATTCACATCAATGAATCATCAGTCTGAGGATGCAACCAGTTATTGGTTCAACATCGTGTTATCAGTCAGAGGCAACAGTAACACCGCTTATAAATCAACCAACCGGGATGTTGTTCAACTGAACTACTCATTCGCTGAGTTGTTTATCTCGCCGAACCCTCACCAGTGCTTTCAACTGATGTGGGCTCTACAAAGGTACTAATTTGGATCAGACATAAGCTCGAGCATGCGGAAACAGTGGTTGCTTTTCAAAGTATCCGATTAGCACCCGATAGTCAGTAACAACCACATTAACCTTACAAAGATATTGTCGCTGTCGACCATACTGCATCGAAAAAGCAGGATCCCATCTGAACTCCACAGCGAACCGATGCAAGGCCAGGCTAGTACTGGGCTGGGGGACCGCCCGGGAACACCAAGGAGTTGACAGCATTTCTCGTAAATGCCCACCCGATAGTAGATAGCTATAGTTGCCCCAACGTCAACCGGCACGCCCGATAGTCAATTGCCCCTAAGACATTTTACATCTCAGTGAGCCTCAGCAGATCGTAAGACAGAGCTTACTCTCATGCTTACAGCACCCGGATGCAACCCAATCGTCTTTTGGGAATGCGCAACCCTCAATCTAGTACATATTTTCCTCACAGCTTTGGTCGCCGTTGAGTTACGTATTCAATCGATTTTGTATTCGGTGAAACCAAGATTGAGGACAAATGGCCTTGATTTTCAGCTAGGATTCTGACTTAGAGGCGTTCAGTCATTATCCTTCAAGCGTAGCTTTGCAGCACTGGTCTTTCGGCCAACTGCGTTACCAGAGGCTTGAGCCAACGGTTCCTCTCGTACTAAGTTGGCTTACTGTCACAATGCCAAGTCATAAGTAGGGTAAAACTAACCTGTCTCACGACGGTCTAAACCCAGCTCACGTTCCCTATTAGCGGGTGAACAATCCGACATTTTGAGACTTCTGCGTCTCAATGATAGGAAGAGCCGACATCGAAGGATCAAAAAGCAACGTCGCTATGAACGCTTGGCTGCCACAAGCCAGTTATCCCTGTGGTAACTTTTCT
>JGI25404J52841_10000121_pt1 | contig 8008 bp, 7 predicted proteins | sample TabmetS2T1R1_FD_52841 | JGI IMG/M metagenome (IMG submission 52841)
TTTCAGGAGGGGGCCCAGCGATGGTTAATGCCAGCCTAGAGCCAGGGGCCTATGCCGGTCCCGGCGACAACCTACGCATCTCACAGGGACTGGTTTTTCCCAACAGCTCAGCTTGGCATCCCGTAAGGTTGCCGCGAGGGTCCCGGATTGCGACACAAAACCTTGGCACAGATCGTGCAAACCAGTTACTGTCGGGATTTTGCATCACCCTCGTGGGGCTGGAAAAGCGCCGTCCGTATTTATTTCAAGCGGGCGGGTGTTCTAATCCGGCAGGCAAGTGCCCCACCGAAGGAGGTACCGATTCGCCGGTATGCCTCCTTTTTGCCGCCGACCGAGGCGGCCTTACTTCTGTTGCTCACGATGGCGTGCCTCTTTTTCGGCTTCAGCTTCTTCGATCAGCCTCGTGAGACCGGCGACAAGGAGATCATCGAGCGCTCGGTTCCTGATCGAGCGATAGTGCTCGATCTTCTTGTCCAGTTCTCTACACTTTTCGCACATGGGTCCGCTGATCTGACGGACAACACGAACAGCCGGAATTTGTTCGCTGTGTGCAGAAGTGAACTTACCAGGCGGGCTCGTTAATCGCCCATTTAGGACACTGCCAAATTCAGCTTAGGACCCCCAGGCAAATATCTCATGCCAAACGGAACATTTAGTGAACAATATCAGCCTTGGATAATCGACGCGAACGATCCGTCGATCGAAACAGGCGGGTCTCATCAGTGGCCTAATTTAGTGCCACGTCAACAACGGAGCCGATGATTTCATGCTCGACCACCTAAAGGAAGGCAACCGCGCCTGGGCGACGCGGATGGTTTTGGAAGATGCGGATTTCTTCCGGCGACTTGAGCGTCAGCAGACGCCGAAATACCCTGTGGATTGGCTGTTCCGATAGCCGTGTGCCGGCCAACACTATCGTCGGCCTTGATCCCGGAGAGCTTTTCGTTCACCGGAACGTCGCCAATCTCGCCTCCCCACAAGACGCCAATTACCTTTCTGTCCTCCAGTTCGCGGTCGATGTACTTAAAGTGGAGCATATCATGGTCGTGGGACATTACGGTTGCGGAGGTGTCAGCGCGGCGGTTGACGGCCGGCGCCGTGGGTTAGTGGATCACTGGCTACATCCGATTCGAGAAGTCTGCCGAGCGCACCGATCTGAGCTCAATGACATCGAGGATAGGAATGCGCGTCTAGATCGCCTCTGTGAACTCAACGTGATGCAGCAGGTCAAAAACGTGGCTTCAGATGTTTCCATACTCGAAGCATGGGGACGTGGACAGAAGGTTGCAATCCACGGTTGGATCTATTCCATATCGGACGGCCTGATCCGGGACCTTAACGTGACAGTCAGCCAGCCGGAAGAATCGTAACGTCGGAAGGATCGATCCACCCGGGGTTGCAGAACCGTCGATTGTGCCGATGCTTGCTTGTGGCATCGCGCGGTCGAAGCGCCGCTGTCTGCCGCCGGCCGTCTGTGACCTTATGATTGTGCTCTGCCGTCATGCGCAGCTGAGGTGGACGTGTAGGCGGACGTATAATTGGTTCCAACAGGGTGTATTGCAGGCCCGTTCCGGCGCGCATAACCGATCGCCGCTTCCGCCGATGAAAATGAAAGTTCCACCTGAGCAAGCGGATCGCGGTCCTCGGTCCATCCCATGAGAGGTTCGACCTGAAGCGGAAAGCGCCGTTCGAAAGTTAGCTTCCATTCTTCCTTCCTGGGCCCGCGCGACATCGTCGAAGAGCGGCTTACCTTGGAGATGAGCGCGTGCGCCTCACAGGAAAGCGCGACGGTGTGATGGCTGACGCTGTTGGCCGCGGCAGATCGTCTTCATGACGAGTCAGGATCGGGTTTGGCATGGCTAACCTCCTTAGACAAAGAGGGCGGGCGTAGAGGACGCCCGCCCAGGAGAGGTACCTATTACCCATGATGCCGATGGGTGCCGCGTTGAACCTATGGAGGCCCGCGCCGTGGAACGCGGGTGATGATGCGGAGGAGCCCTCGGTGTTCCTCGAGCATTTGGCGTACATCCTCGACGACGACGCAGCCGCGAAGGCCCGCTCGTGCTGCAGCGTTTGCCTCATCCAGCTCACCGAGGTTCGCTAATGCAGCGGCAAGATAGAATCGCGACAGGGGATAATTTCTGTTGGCCTCGAACCGCGCAAGGCAAGGTCAAACCAGACGAACAATTACCCCGGACTCGGATTGCCGGGCAGAGCTAAGCGGGCACCGCCGTCCACGCGCGACATTGTGCCGGAAGGTACGAGATTTATCGGCGGTAGTTATAGCAATTCCGCGGGAAGCCGAACCTACAGGCTCTTCATCCCCAGCGGTTATCATGGGCAACCTCTTCCGCTGATCGTCATGCTCCACGGTTGCACGCAGTCGCCAGAAGATTTCGCCGCGGGCACAAGAATGAACTTTATCGCAGAAGCGCAGCCTTGCTTTGTGGTCTATCCCGCGCAGCGCCGGGAAGCCAACCAGGCGAAATGCTGGAACTGGTTTCGCACAATCGACCAGCAGCGGGACACAGGGGAACCCTCGCTTATCGCCGGTATCACGCGCCAAATCATGCGCGAATACTCGGTTGATCCAAAGCGAGTCTACGTTGCCGGACTTTCGGCAGGAGCGGCGGCAGCCGTCGTCATGGGAGCGACATATAACGATCTATACGCGGCCGTCGGTGTCCATTCTGGCCTCGCATGTGGGGCCGCCGTCGACCTTTCCTCAGCGCTCCTCGCCATGCGGGAAGGCGGCAGCTTCGATCATCGGGCGATTTTAACCGACGCGCCAACGGTCCCGACCATTGTTTTTCACGGCGATCGCGACGGCACAGTGCACCCAAATAACGGCGATCAAGTAATCAAGCGGTCCATCAACGCCACCAGCACGGAAAGAAACGTGTATCGCGGGCAGGTGCCTGGAGGTCACGCCTATACTCGCCGTCCATAGCGACGCCAGCGGGCGCCTCGTCTTCGAGCATTGGAGCATCCACGGAGCTGGGCACACATGGTCAGGGGGAAGCTCGGCAGGCTCCTATACTGACCCGCGAGGACCGGACGCAACGAAAGAAATGCTGCGTTTCTTCCTCGAGCATTCGCTACCATAGCAGAGCAGGCTTAGTAGACGCAGCTGGGTGGGGGCCACTGATGTCCGCTTCTGGGGGGATTGTGTTGCAAAACTCGTTTTTCGCCGATGACCAAAATTCTGCGGGCCGCGGGCGCGACTTTCGTGTACAAGATGTAAGGGACCTCGCGGCCTCACGCAAAATTCACAGGCGACTTCGGTAACGCGATTGAGGTCATACGAATCAGCGATCGCTCGCTGCTTAGTATTTTCGCGAAAAAATCTTGAGCCCTGCAACTTTCGACTTTTGCAACACAATCAGGGGTGAAACAGACATGCCGTCTTGGGCTGGGCATGTCTGCAATGAAAGTCGTAAGAGATTTCAGAAGCTCTCAGCTCGTACGCGACTTGGTGCTTTGTTGACGGTTGTGCGCCCCGCCGTGAGATCATTGCTCTCCGAGCTTTTGCCAACTGCGCTCGGCTCTTTCGAGCGCTCCTGGAATATCTTCATGCAATAACGCACGACCCTTTTCGCTGTGATTCAGATAGAGCTTGCCATCGATGATCGTCCAAACTTCGGGATCGACCGTCGCCAAGTAGCCGAGCGCCAGACCCATTGCGCAGAAGCCACCGAACCGCGGGCTGTAACGTTCGGGGTCCTGCCGAAAGATGTCGCGATGCTCTGCCGACGCGAAGAACCATCGCGCCTCGTTCCAGACGACCTCGAATTTCGGCTCCCCCATCGTCGGCTTTCCGAGGACAAAGTATGCCACCGGGTCATAGCCGCCGATTGCAACGTAATTGTCGTCAATGTTGACCTTGCGTCCCTCGGCGAGAACCGCGGAAGTGATGAACCCGCTCGCCAGTACCAGGAGCGCTACAAGTCCTCGCGCGATCAGTCCAGCCATGACCATCCGCCTTGAACAGTTGGGAATCTACAATCGAGTAGTCCTGATACTGTACACGAAATCGTCCGCTATCGCCATTCGCCGGGGATGCCGCGGCAAGGCGCCCTCGTCTCGCCGCAGCATTCGGCCTGGGGTACGCTATGGTGACCCGTCGACTTTGGCTCGTTCAATCAAGAGTTCGGCTACTTGCCGCCCGAGGGCCAATCCAGCTTCGTTGTCGCAACGATAATGGATTCCAGCCCACAACCGTGAATCGCCAATCTCTTGAGCCCGCGCACGCAAGATCGGGGCGTCCCTAGGAAAGAGATGGACAAGTACTTCTGCGACGGCCATGCTGATGGCTGCATGCCCGCCGGGGTAACTGGGATGGTTTGGCACGGGGATGATAGTTGTCAGCGACGGATCGAGTTGGTTCGGTCGGATCGCCCAGTAGGTGTATTTCGCGTCAAACACGGCCACAGCTGTGTCGTAGGCCGCGATGTGGGCGAGCGCATAGACGCGCGCGGCTCGTGGAGGGTTCGCGTCGAGCCGATAGTCGAAGACCAGCTGATCAACCACCGGCGTCACCAGGGCGAAGGACGTGGGCGCCCAGCGGAAAACTGCTCGATTGATTTCGAAGGTCCGCTTCACCTCCCTGAGCTCGGCAAGGTCCTTAGCGAGCTGTGGCGAGTCATATGCCGGAGGTGGCTTTGGGCGGAACTGGTTACCTCTGACAAGGACCCAAGTGTTCCAGNTTCCCATCGTCGGACCGAGCGGATTGGTGCCAATCCAACGTCCAGGCCCCATCGGAATGGTTCCCTTCCATTCGATCTGGCTACCATCTTTCGCTGCTTTTTCAATGGCCGCCGCCGCGACCGCTTGGCCGAGCGCCAGCCCGGCCTTTACATCGGAAGGATAATGGACGCCCGCGAGTACACGAGACTGGCCCGCTTCTTCCGCCAGCTTGGCAAAGATATCGGCTTCCTTCGGGAAGAGATAGGCGAGAAGAGACGCGGCTGCGCCTGCTACCACTGCATGCTCCGAAGGGTAGGAGGGGCTGTTGGCGGTGGCTATCACCGGCTTGATACTTGCGTCGAGATCAGCTGGTCGCGGCCTGCCGTAGGCGTATTTCGAATCCCAGGCAGCGACTGTTGCGTCATAAATCGTCGCATTGAAGAGCGCAATGTCGCGAAAGCCGCGGATTCCAGCGCCGACGAACCGGTCCCTCGCGATCTCGTTCCATCGATAGCCGGGAGCGCCGCTGTCCCAATAGGCGATACGCTGCATTGCCTCCGGGAGAGTGGCGGCTATCTGCTGTCGGGCCGCTTTCAACTCTTCGACAGTCGCCTCGCGGTCGGGCGGGGGCGGCAGACGAAATTGCGAGCCGGATGCCAGTATCCAAGTCCGCCAAGTTCCAGCAGTCGGTTCGACGGGCGTTGCTGTCGTCTGCGAGGAGGCGATGGCCGGCGAGAACGCCAACATCACCAGCGCCGTGAGTATAGTCCTTATTGATGTCATAACTACCTCCTGGTCGGCGGCCGTCTAGGCCTTCCCCGCTGTTGTGGCGGAGAATCTTATTGGGAGCCTGTGAGCGCCGAAACACCTTTGGTACCGCACAGCGCTGCGGAGATAACGAATGCGCGACGATAGAGGAGCGAAAAACCGACGAAATCTTACCCCGCCGCTTGGCGACGGCTCGNAAGCGCGCGCGTNAGANGCTCTTTCACCCGAACCGCCGCCGCGAGCGTTCCGCTTTGACCGTTACACGCTCGACTTGGAACGGGTGTCGCTGCGCCGCGGCAGCGAGCAGATCGAACTCCGGCCAAAATCGTTTGACGTGCTTCGCTACTTGGCGGCGAACGCAGGTCGAGTCGTGTCAAAGGACGAGATCTTCGCCGCAGTTTGGCCGGACGTCACCGTCACTGACGACTCCCTGGTGCAATGCATTCGCGAGATTCGGCGGGCTCTCCAGGATGACGAGCAACAACTGATCAAGACCATCCCGCGCCGAGGCTACTTGCTCGATAACACCGTATACCGCGTGGAGAGTGCCGATGATGCCGTCTGGCGCAGCGCTGCTGGCGGCGACAAAGCTCCGCCCGGCCCAGCCCGGCCTACAAGATTGTTTTTCGCGGCAGCGTCATTGGTGGCAGGCGTCGCTATGATCGCAGTCTGGGTGTTTGGTCCCCACAACCGTGGGCTTCCGCAAGCCGAAGGCCCGCCTGCGGTTGCTGTCCTCTTCAAGTCCGTTGGCCAGGGCGGCGCAGACGAACCTATACACGATTATTTCAGTGACGGCCTCACCGACGATGTGATTACAGCGCTGAGCCGATTTAGCAGCTTTAGGGTTCTGACGCGCACTTCCCTCAGCTCCGTTAACGGAAAGGAGCAGGAGCTGCGCGACCTGTCGCGGGATCTAAAGCTCCGCTACATCGTCGACGGAAACGTCCGCCGATCCGAAGAAAAAGTGCGAGTGACTGCCCGCCTGACCGATGCCACGCGCGGCGTGCTACTTTGGTCCGAGGTGTATGACGAACCCTTCAAAGATATCTTTGCCCTCCAGGATCGCATCGCCCGCAGCGTGGTCGGGCGCCTCGCCGTGCAAATCGGACGGATCGAGCAGGAACGCGCCACAGCAAAGCCCACGTCCAACATGGAAGCGTATGATTACGTCCTGCGCGGACGTGACCGACTTCGGCGATTGACCCGGACTGATAACATTGAAGCTCGCCGCCTGTTCAAGACGGCTTCCGAGCTTGACCCGGGATACGCCGCGGCTTTCGTCGGGCTGGGCCTCTCGTATCTCGACGATATGAACCTCGGCTGGACCGACCGGCCAGAAGAGGCAGCACGCCGTGCTTATGAATTTGGGCACCGCGCCATCACGCTCGATGACCACGACGGAGGCGGTCACTTGCTCCTAGCGCAAGTCTATCTCATGCACAAGCAGCACGACTTGGCTCTTGCCGAGACGGACAGGGCGATCGATCTCAATCCCAATGACGCCGACGGTCACGCGATTCGAGGCATGGTGTTGATCTGGTCAGGCCGGGCGAAAGAGGCGATCACTTCGTTTGAGACGGCCGCGAGATTCGATCCCAGCCATACGAGGCCACGAAGCCTAGTGAATATGGGAATAGCGTACCTCCTAGAGGGGCGGCTAGAAGAAGCGGCTAGAGCTCTCGAGCTCAGCACGGGCCGCAATCCGGAGTTCGTCTTTGGCTATGTCGGGCTTGCTGTAACCTATCACGAGTTGGGGAAACATGTAGAGAGTGAGCGTGCTGCCGCAGCGGTCCGTCGGCTCGATCCCTTCTTTGCAAGCGCACGGTTCGGAACGCTCTTCGCAAACGAAGCGGATCGACTGCTCATGGTCAGGCGTCTCAGCCGGGCCGGCTTGTGAGCGACACGCCCAAGCGCTATCGCGAACTCTCAACTTCTGAGTACACAGTTACATCATCGATCCAAGGGGTTAAGATTATTGCCGGGCCTGCCGAGAGCGAGATGATCCATACGGCGGAAGGCTCGATAGAGTCGGCGCTAGCGTCCAAGGCTGCGGCTGATATTGGCGGACATTACTGGCGGCCAGATATCCTCAGATTGCTTGTTGGTCGGCGGCCGCTTGGGCGGCTGTCAGATGATGCTCCGGTCACGGAAAACGCACCAGAGACTGTGCATGCCAGCTAGATCAGCCGAATGGCCTGACCCGTCCCAGAGCGAGTGTTGCTGATGCCCACGAGGTGATCAAATGAGACGGCGACTTCCGTTATTGGGCTATCNCGACAAATCAGGTACCCGCCGGGGAGGTCCGCACAACGGGGCATAGCGGACTAGATTTGCTCAGGTTGAGTTCTTCGCATTTTGACCCCAAGCCGACCTAGATATCGCAATGCAATGACATAGCCGAGCATCAAGGTGCGCTCGTGGGTGCCGCGTTCAGGAAGCTTGAGAACGCGATAACGAGAATACGGATTGTTGCCGCGGCGGCCAAACAGCGAATCCGCGGTCGCGGTGCCGTCGCCGCGATAGAGCCCGAAAAATGACACGGGCATTAGCGCGC